>Ga0160423_10000220_pt1 | contig 44459 bp, 33 predicted proteins | sample CRUFie14St8metaG_FD_108191 | JGI IMG/M metagenome (GOLD analysis project Ga0160423, IMG submission 108191) | Marine microbial communities from the Costa Rica Dome - CRUD Field 142mm St8 metaG | ecosystem: Environmental > Aquatic > Marine > Oceanic > Photic zone | place: Costa Rica: the Eastern...
CCTCGGCGTGTAACAACAGGGTCCTTGAGCAGCGTCGAGCTCTACGCTCTGTTGGCGGGCTGCTCGGTCGGGGGAACGGCTCTAGCCAAAGGCACGCGAGTGGGTAAATTGCTGTCCGCGCCGGTGAGCACTATGCTCCTCGGAGCGATCGTGTCGAACACGATGGAGTTCGACCTGACGGAGCTACGTTCGGCGCAGGGAGTTCTGGTGCGCTGTTCGACGCCGCTGTTGCTCATGGGGGCGAACTTGAGGGAGATTGTGCGTGGCGCGCGGAGTCTTCTTCCCAGCTTCGCGATCGGGGTCCTTGGGACGCTGTTTGGGGCGATCCTGGGCATGTTCCTGCTCGGGGGGTGGCTGAAGTCTGCATCGGGAGGATCCTCCACCGACATTGCTGGGCTGGTGAGCGCGCTGGCTGCGAAGAACATCGGTGGCGGTATGAACTTTGTAGGGGTGACCGAGTCCGCTGGCGTTTCCTCCGGCTTGGTGGCCCTGGGGCTGGCGGCTGACAACCTCGCGGCAATCATTTATTTCCCTCTGAACTCTTTCATGGCCGGCCCTGGAACAGCAGACGTGGAGGACAGGGGGAAGGAGGTTGGAGGATTGGGGGGATTTGGCGGCCAGGAGCTCACACGGGCGCTCTTCGTGGCCCTCACTGTCACATCCGTGGCATCTGCACTCAGCGGAGCGAACGCGATCGCATTAGCCAGCCTTCTCTCAGTTGCGCTAGCAACATTGGCTCCCCGGACCCTGGAGAAGGTCAAGCAACCAGCCTCCGCGCTGGCGGAGGTCTTCCTTGGACTTTTCTTCGCCTCTGCGGGGCTGCTTGGCGGGAGAGTGGGTGGCCTGGAGTTCTCGGCCCTCGCACCGGTCATTTTGCTGCTCCTGATCGTGTATGGAGTTCACACTATCGTACTCGTACTCGCAGGCAAAGTTTTGAGGATGACATCTGTGGCCACGTCCGTCGTCTCGAACGCCCTGATTGGCGGTCCAGCCACTGCAGCCGCCCTCGCAAGATCGAAGGGATCGGACCCGACCGCGGCCATTCTTCTTGGTACTCTCGGCAATGCTCTGGCCACCTTGGTCGCCCTCCTTGCCCTCCTTCCTGTACTCAAGATGTGCACGCTGTAGAATAAGATTACATGTACAAAGTAATAAAAAAAAGTCACACTTCCAAAGAGGCATGAAAGCGCGACAGGTTCTCCGCAAAGACGTCCTCGTTCGCGCCCGTCCAGGACAGCAGCTTTTTGCCATTCTTGAAGGCGAAGAACGACGGCGTCTTCCTCACCTGCAGATCGTCCTTGCAGAACTGGATGGTGTCCTCATTCTCGTTCCCGTTCATGCGGACGAACTTCACGCCCTCTGTCGTCTCCGCATATTCCTCAAAGGTGGGCTCAAACCTTTTGCACGGCCTGCAGAACGAGAACCCGACCTGCAAGACCACCCTGTCGCTCTCAGCAATGATCTCCCTGAACTCCTCGGACGAGGTGATGAAGGTGACAGGGGACTCGTTGATGACCTCGGACCACCACACGCTGAACTCCTGGAAAGTCACTTCGCCCTCCGCTGAGGTCCTCATCTTTGACAACTTCTCCGGCGAGATGGAGCTGCCGAGGGTCTGGAGGTCGGTGTTCAGGGCGTCCCACCTCACAATCCCGTCGCCGTCCGGGTCGAAAAAGTCGAATGCAGCCCTCAGCTGGCCCTCGCTCAGCTTGGAGAGCTGCACGGTGTCCTGCCCCACCGCCCTCTTGAGTGTCTCAATGGCCTCCGCCTGCCTGAGCTCCACCAAGGCGCCCACAGCGGCGCCCTTCACCAATGCACCGACGGCGCTCGAGACGGGGATGATCTCGGGGCCCTTGAGGGCGAGGGAACCCCGCATCTCCTCCACCAGCGGGCCGGCGGTGTACGCCCCTGTCGGCATCAAAATGATCGCGTCCGGCTTGACGTAATCCGAGAGCTGGATTAGGTAAGAGTCAATGAGCCGGACCCAGTCCATCCAGGACTCCTCTTCGCGCGTGGAGCTGGAGGCCGAGCCTATCCTGGGCCACTGCGACGAGTTGCTGCTGGAGTTCCCGTTCTTGGCCTTCATGCTGGGCGGCGTGGGCACCTGGTAGTTGGTGTTGCTCACGCGCATCCACAGGTCCTCGTATTTTGCCTCCAGCTTGCCCAAATTCTGCGCGAAGGTCTTTGTGATCGACCTGTTGAGGCCCATGTTCCTCATCCTGTGACCGCCGTGGTAGAGCACGGCGCCAAGGTTCCTGCCTATCGTGCAAACCAGCACGAGCTTGTCCTCATCAAGGAACTTGCGAAGGCTGTTGTCGAAGGAGAGCTCCGCGTACCCTGCGGCCTCCGTGTGCACCATTGTGACCAGCGGGTTCATCGGCAGGAAGTTCTGCAGGACCTTGCCCACGCCGTTGCCGACGTTCGTGAAGCTCGTCCCCTCCACGCTCAGGTTCCTGGCGACGGCGAGGGTGACGCTGCACCCCACGGGACCGTCCCAAGCGAACTCCTTGCAAAGCCTCTTCAGTGCGTTGTCGATCTCCTCCTCGTCGCACCGCTGGAGCTTGATGCTCGCCCCCCGGGACAAGAAGTTTCCCGTCCTCGCGTCCACTATGGCGGCCTTCACGGTGTGAAGCCGTATCTCCACCCCCATCGCGGTAGCCTGGACCTCGTTCACCTCCCGCAGCGCCCAGTGTCCTCCCTCGCTCCCCGCGTTCCGCTCGGCCCTGGCCGGGCGCGTGGGCGCGGGCTTTGAAGGAGAGGCCGAGGCGGGAGACCGAGGGGAAGCGGAGACGCCCTCGCCCTCATCCATCGAAGCTGAAAGGTAGTCTTCCACCCTGGAAGAGGACGGCCGCGGCACCACTGGCGAGGCTTCGCGCCCCGGGCGGGACCATCGCTGGGAAGGACAGAGGCGAGCGCCCCCCGACCATCCCGCGATCCTTTGCGCTCTGAAACCGGGCCGCATCGCCGCCGATCAACCGGACTTCCGTGCCGCTCGCGGACGAGAGCAGCGAGTTTAGTGCCGATCTCTAAAAACCCGATCAAGCTGTGGTTGTCTATCTACAACCACGGATCCTACAACCACACATGGATCCATCTTTTCCAAATGGAAAAGTCTAAAAGACTAGTCTAGACTTCTGGCAGGGTGAGCGACCTCGAGCTTGGGGGACTGAAGTTTGAGGTGGAGGCAGAGAGAGAGAGAGAGAGAGAGAGAGAGAGAGAGAGGATCAGACCCCGTGCGTGATGGCCCTTCTTCCGTCCTTCTTTTGCAAGTTGTGCCAACTTTTGTGGCCCCAAAAGATTGACAAAGCTTCGTATTTGGCAAAGCAACATAAATCAAAAACGTCTCAGAGGTTCCAGTTGTAGTTAATCCCACTGCCCAAACAGAGCGTGACGCCGGTCATGACGGCAGAGTAGAACAGGTGCCTCAGGCCCTTCAGCACGGGGCGCAAGGCGCAGGCGGAGAGCCCCGGGTTCTGGCTTTGGAGCACGACCTCCAGGTAGGTCCCGCAGGCAAAGATCAGGATCGCCACCATGACGGCCATGCAGACGGTTTGGTGGGCCCTGTAGGCAGTCGGGGGGAAGGGGGAGGCGCGATCGTTAGCAAGCCTTTTCTTCGCTTTTGCTAGGATGAGGTGGGAGGGTGGGGGGGCGAGCGGCCTGGCAGACTCACAGGTTGAGGGAGAACCCCATGACGAAGGCGTTAAGGGCGAAGGGGGCGATGGGGACGAGGCCGCCGAGCGCGAAGGAGGCGCTGCAGACCAAGGTGCAGACCGGGGACTTGGCAAAGTGCTTCACGCTCATGGCCGTTCCGCCCGTTCCCGCTGCGACCCCGACCAGCGAGGACAGCACGACGCGCTTGTTCTGCACCTCCTCCATCTCCATCTTGATCAGGTCGTGAGCGATGTTCCCGACGATGAGGGACGTCGAGTACGCCATGCCGGCCAGCACGAAGAGGCACACGAAGAACCAGCACCCGTGCTGCTGCTGGCACTTGCCGGTCGAGGAGAGCTTGGCCGCCCAAGAGGACCAGGGCGACACTCCGCCACTCGAGAACGAAGACTTGTGCGACTTGACCGAAGAGACCTTTCCCTCCTCCTGGAGAAGAGGATCCGTCTCGCCCCCGAGCAGCAGGGGCACGCGGTCGCTCGCCGCGGGGTTCTCCAGCACGAGCTCCCCGGTTGGCGACGTGAACTCCCTTGTCATCAGACTTTTCTTTCGGTTCGGCCTCTTTTCGTCGGGGCTCTGCGCGCCGGACAGGAAGAAGCGCAGGCCCTGCAGGGGCGAGGAGAGGATCTTGGCCACTTCGTTAGGCGTCATCGCGCGGCTCGCTGCGCTGCTTTTCGAGGAGGCGCGCTCCGCGGCCAGACAAAGAAACTGGTATTGGCTTCGGTCCCCTTGGCCCTTTTGTCTGTTCCTCTTGAGATTCAAAAAAATAATCGAAGCAGAAAAGTTGTTGGGAAAATTCCCTAAAGGTCCCGTTGGCAAGGATGGGGGCAGACGAAGCAGTGTAGAAACACAGCAGAGCAGGAAGGCCACGGCCGTGGTGGCGAAGCGCCAAGATGGGGACGCTTGAGAAGTTGAGCAGGACCTTCACGCCACGAAAGGTGAGTCGAGCTGAGCTGAGCGAGCGCACGGACCGACCGGGCCGCTGACCTACGACCTCTTCCACTTCTTCAACTCGCACCTGCTGTTCGGTTTGCCCCCGGTCTAATACATACCCGGTAACGACGACGATAACAGTACAAACGAATAAGGAAGCTGAGCCAGACCTTGGAGGCGGAGAGGAGGTCCCTGTCCATCCTGAGGAGGCCGATTAAGACGCTGTACTACTTCAACCTCATGCTGTGGAAGCTGATCATATCGGGAGTGAGGAACACGTACCATAGGAAGGCCGTCCGCAGATCTGTGCTGCTGTGCTTGGCCATCTACGCCGGCCTGAAGGCGACCGATAGGGCGGACGTCGTCGAGGTGAGTGACGTGAGAGAGCCACGAAGAGCCCGTCCCCCCCCACACACACACACCACCACCACCACCACGACCTGCCCTTCCCGCTCTGGCTTGTCCCTCCAACTTCTAACATAACCCAGTCTTCGCTGAGCTTCATCTCTTGGTGGGTCGGTCTCGGCATACTCAGCTCGATCGGGCTGGGCACTGGAATGCACTCGGGCCTGCTGTTCCTGTGGCCCCACGTGTTTAGGGTTGTGACCACAGTGGAGAAGTGCGGTCACACCGACTTTGAGTCCTACAGCGACGTGTGGGGCACTCGGGGTGACCACGCCTTCTCTTGTAAATTAGATGTAACACCAAAGGGGGAGGTGGGCGCCCTGGGACTGTGGAAGAAGGTCGGGCTAGAGTGCTTCCTGTGGGGGCTCGGCACGGCCATAGGGGAGATCCCACCCTACGCCCTATGCTACTCCGCGCGGACCGCGGGGAAGAAGAACGAGGACTTCGAGGAGGCCTTCTCCAGCGAGGGAGGGGGCGACAAGGGGGCCCTCTCGGGCTACATGGGGTCCTGGCTGGAGTGGATGCTGAGACTGGTCGAGAAGCACGGCCTGGCTGCTGTGGTGCTCCTCTCGGCTTGGCCGAACGCCGCATTCGACATGTGCGGCATGGCCTGCGGCCACTTCCTCATGCCGTTCTGGACGTTTTTTGTCGGGCTCGTCATAGGGAAGGCCTGCATCAAGGTCCATTTGCAGTGTGCCGTATTTCTCGTGCTCTTCAGGGAGTCCTCACGCAGCGCGATTCTCTCCTACCTGAGGAGGTCGCTGGCGGTGCAGGTGCCGCTCTTGGGCGGGGAAAGGAATCTAGGGGACTTTCTTAGCGAAGCCATCGTGAAGAGTGTTGAGAACATCAGGGACGGGACCGCGGGTGGGGCGTCCTCCTCCAGCAGGGGCAGCCTGGTGGAGGACTTTCGCGAGGGCATCAAGTCAGTTCCAAACTTTCTCGCGTTTCTGAAGGGCGCCATGCCCTCTCCCGTGAGCCTGGCGATGATGATGATCGTGGCCATCTTTATCATATCATGCATAGAGCAGCTGGCGCGCCAGTACAAGGCAGAGGAGGACGAGAAGACTGTGGAGTCGGCGGCAAAGGAAGATTAATAGCCAACTTTGTGAATTTAGGCAGTGACGGCCACGGAATGCGCAGCCCCTGCTGCGATATCCACGACTCGCTTATCCTCCAGCTCTATGACCCGGACCGGAATGGTCTGTACCCCCGAGCCACTCTTGTCGCACTTGGACCCAACCTGACCAAAGTGACACCGCCCCCAGGCGTAGACTTGATTGTTTTCTGCAATCGCCAAAGAGTGCCAGGTTCCCGCAGCGATTTTCTTCCCCTTGAGCTTCCGCCCTCCCTGATGATCCGTGATGGACACCAGCCCCGGCCACTTGCCATACTTGTCAGCATTTCGGCCGAGCTGGCCGTAGTTGTTCAGGCCCCACGACAGGAGAGACCCGTCCTCCGCGAGGGCGAGATTGTGGTAACTGCCCGCCGATATCTGGGCCACCTTCCTGTTCTTGAGCGTGGGAATGTCCTGGGGGAGCACCCTGTCCATGTTGTCATTCAGGCCTAGCTCGTAGTCTCTGTTGTATCCCCACGCGTAGACAACCCCCGTCTTAGTCAGTGCTAGAGAATGGTACTGACCCGCGGAAACTTCTACGATGGTCTCCCCCTCCAGGTGGGAAATGGCCTCAGGGGTCGACTTGTCCCTGTGATCCCCGACCCCCAGCTGCCCGTAAAAGTTTTTCCCCCAGGAAAAGACCTTGCCGTCCATTGTCACGGCAAGGACGTGCCCATACCCTATGGACACCGATTTGACCTCTCCAGCAATCGGAATTTTGATGGGGTCGGATGTGCTCGCAGAAAAGTCACCCCTGCCGAGCTGACCGGCTTCGTTGGAACCCCACATGTAAAGCTCGCCTGCCTCAGTGACCGCGGCAGTAGAAAACTGCCCACAAACGATCGAGGTGAGGTTTAGCCTTCCAAGCCAGGGCACCAGCCTTGGAATGCCTTGTCTGACCTCTGCGTCTCCGTTCCCCAGCTGGGCGAATATATTCCAGCCCCAGGTGTAGACCTCCCTGTTCGACATGATCACCCCAGAGTGCGCTTCGTACTGAAAGGCATGGCCTCCCGCGGAAATGCTTTTCACCTGCACGCTGTCGCTCACCTTGACAACCACTTCAGGCTCGGACTTGGAGTTCTTGGTCGCTCTCAGACCCAGCTGTCCGGCGTTGTTTTTGCCCCACGCGTACAGCTCACCCTTCGAGGATAGCGCATAGGACCCGGTCGCGCTTGCAAAGACCCTCTGGATGCCCCCGATTCCCCTCACCCTCTCCGGCTTTTTCACCGCTTGCGACCGCACAGAACTCCCGAGACCGAGCTGACCGTAAGAGTCCGTTCCCCAGCTGAACACCGCACCCTCGGCCGATGCCGCGATGCAGTGCAGCTGGCCACAGCTCAAATCCTTGAACCTTACGTCCGTCCTCATCTCCCTCGGCTCCTTTTGGTGGGGGTGGCCCGCGCCAGGCCCGAGCTGATTGGAGCTGTTGTCTCCAAACGCCACTATTTCTCCATCCGAGCCCAAAATCATGCTGAAGCCCTGCCCCGCGGTGACCTTCGTAACCTGCAGACCGTCTCCAAGCCCCTTGACCGGTGATGGCTTGGACACTACGGCGGCGCCGGATTTTCCCAACCCGAGCTGCCCGTAGTCATTCTTGCCCCAAGAATATACCTTGCCCTCGCGCGTTAAGAGCAAGTTGTGAAATCCGCCGGACGATATGGACTTGATCGGGCTCCCTTCAAGTGCAGGCTTGAGGGCAAGCTTCACCTTGGCAAATCCTGGGACTGCCTTGTTGTTGCCCGTGCCGAGCTGGCCAAAGGAGTTGTCCCCCCAGGCGTACAGGTCCCCATCGTCAAACCAAGCCATGGAGTGCCGTGCTCCGCAGGCAACGCCCACGACCTTGCGCCCTCCCCCACCTTGGTCGGCCCCAAAGATGCCATCTTTTAGCTCATCCGGTATTGTCGTTCCCGTCTGTGACGCGAGGCCCAGCTGGCCGTGGGCGTTGCTACCCCAAACGAACACCCTGCCATCGCTCGTCAGGGCAACGCTGTGCGCCTCTCCGCTCGCGACGCTCACGAAGTCGCGCGAGAAGACCCGTGGAACGGGCGTCAGTCCCTCTCTGTCCAAGCTATCCCCGAGCCCGAGCTGCCCGTGGGAGTTGTCGCCCGTGCTGTACAGTTTGCTGGAATGCAGAAGCGCGAGGACGTGGCTCTCTTTCTTGTCGCTTCCTCCCACTGCCAGGTCTGTGACCTCCTTTCCCTGGACGACGCTCACGAGCGTGGGCTCAGCCCTGGTATCCAAATCCACGACACCCAGCTGACCGGCGTTGTTGAGCCCCCACGCCCAGATCTCGTGGCGCTCCCGGCCGGAACTATCCTCCTCGCCCGCTTGAGAGAGAGAGACGCTTGGACAAGCCCCGAGTATGACTGCCCAGAGGGCGAGGACGGCAAGCCCCCTCGCGGACATGGTCGGCACTCCCTTGATGCCCCGACCACCCCCGGTCCTCGCTTCCGATTTCGATTGTAATGCTGCTGGCTCAATTCATTCCTGCTGGAAACTCCTGGAAACGGCGGGGAATCGGAATCGCAAAAAGGGGGCAAATTCAATTATGTTTATAGATGGGGCGGCGATTGCGAATTGCGACAAATTATCAAAATAAAGATTGACTGCCTCATCCGGGGGGGGAGGCCGGCCCCCCCTTTTCCATAATTATTAGCCTTGGCCCCAGGAGGGGAAAGGGAGGGCCCCCCGAGAGGCGAGGGGAGGCGCACCTGAGGGATTGATCGCAAGGTAAACGCGCGCGCAAACCTACCTCTCGTCGAGCCCTGCACAACTTCATATGACCTCCATGGCAACACAAGTAGCAGTTCTGGACTCGTCCAGGAAGGCGGAACATGCCAGGAACCAACGAAGAGGGTCCTTTGAGTCGTCTTCTTTTGATAGGGATGGGATGAGTCCACTGAAACCGGGACATGGCGCGAAGCATCATATGAGGAAGGTCTCGACGGAGGGCACCTTTAGAAAGGCACCCGCGAGTTTTTTTAAGAACGCCACAAAGTCAGCCTTGCCCAGGGCGCCCTCCCAGAAGAGCGTGATGAAGTGGGCCGAAATACCCGAGGACGACGAGGAGAAGGATAGCTGGAGGGTAAGGTGCTGGGACGGGTGCACCGCCCTGTGGGAACGCATCCCCATCAAGCACATCAAGATCATTCGGCCGGACTCCAAAAACAAGAGGAAGTGGGTGCGGATCATTATGTGCGTGACGCTCTACAGCGTTATCTTGAACCCCATCCAGCTGGCGTTCAACCTGACGATTAAGGACCTCGCCATCCAGTTAGTCGACGTCATCTGCGACGTCCTCTTCCTGGCGGACATCTACGTCCTGCTCAGGACCGCGGTCGTGCTCGACAACAAGTTCCTGAAGAACGCAACGCTCATTAGGAACCACCACCTCAGGTCCGCCAACTTCTACATCGATGTCATCTCGTCCTTCCCCACGGGTATGGTGAGCCTCGTGTACCCTGGCACGGCCCTCAGGTCCCTCAGGGTCCTCAAGGTCCTGCGGCTGAGCAAGGTGGGCAGAATTCTCAAGGAGTTCTCCCCAGACAAGTTCAACACGAGCGACACGCAGAGGCTGTTGATCCTGCTCTTCTACCTCCTCGTCGCCACGCACCTGCTCGCATGCGCTTTCATCATGATCTGCCGCCTCAACGACTGGCCACCCCATTTCTTCATCCCTGGGGTGGACCCGGACGACCTTTACCAGACGTACACAGGTTCGTTGTGCTGGGCCCTGATGTCGTTGACGGGTATCGGGGCCATCCTCACCCCAATCAGCATCAGCGAGAGCATCTTCTGCGTCACGACTATCCTCGTGGGCGTCTTCGTGTACGCCATCATCCTGGGAAACGTTTACAGCACCCTGGCCAACTACCAGTACCTGGAGACTGCGTACTTGAGGAAGGTCTCTTCCGTGCTGGAGTTCTGCAAGTACAGGAACGTCCCAGAGGCGACTTGCAAGAAGGTGACCATGTACTACAGGCTGATGTGGTCCAGGAACAAGGGAATTCAGGACGCGCTGCTGCTGGAGGACATGACGAAGCCGCTGAGGCAGGAGATCCTGATGCACTCGTTCAAGAACATCTTCAACAAGTGCAAGTGGGTTAAGTCCTCTTCAGACCACCACAAGAAGATCCTTGCGGAGAACCTGCGGAACGAGATCTACATGCCGAGGGAGGTCATCGTGAACGCGGGAGAGTCCCCGCACATGGTCTATTTCATCTCGAGGGGGACCATCGCGGTCGTCGCGCAGACAGACTCGAGTGGCAGGGGCCAGGAGATGGTGGGCACCCTCAGGGACGGGGGCGTGTACGGCGTCTTCCATGTTGCTAAGAACTTCTTGCACAACGCCACGCTCAAGACGCAAACCTTCGTGGAGGTCGCGGTCATGCACGCCACGGACTACGTGGAACTCAGGAGGGTCATTCCGGAGCTCCAGAAGCTGGAGGAGGCGCACATGAAGGAGGAGATCGGGGACATCCAGATCAACAAGAAGAAGAAGGGCGGACCGGCGCAAACCACGTCGATGAAGTATGTTCGCGTACACAGGAGGGAGAGCCTGGCGAACAAGCTCATGGGCCTGCTGGGAGGGTCCATGGGCTCGTCGTTCTCGAGCGAGGGTAAGATCTCGCCGTCAGAGGTAGCCGAGGTTGCGAGCATCACGGACATCGACTCCAAGGCATCGGCGGGGACGACAGACGACCTCTTCGGCAAGGAGGAGGAGCCCAAGCAGGTCGAGAAGCAGGAGCCGGAGGAGGAGGGCCCGAAGAAGGAGGGCCCGAAGGAGGAGGGCCCGAAGGAGGAGGGCCCGAAGGAGGGCGAGTCCTCCGCAAAATTGCCAACAATAGAAGTAGAAGAAAAAAGCTTGTAATTTTAGACAGACGGTGGGCGAGTGAGACGACCCCGAGGGAGGGGTCAACGCAAACCCGCCAGCCTCAATTTTTGGCTCGAATATTTATTTTCTGAAAGCCTTCGCCGCTCTGAGTTCCTTTTTCACCTCTCTTCTCTCCCCGTGGCTTGGCTTGGACTCAAACGCAGGCCGATCTCCCAGCCGTTATGATGGCCGAAAAATCGCACGAAAATTCACGCTGAAACGGGATCGAAGCGTTATGGAATCGCGAAAAAGGGGATGGTGCGAGCCAAAAAGACGAAGATGGCGGGGGGCTTTGACGAGGACGTGGCGCTGAGGCTGAAGGAGGCTCACTTTATTCGCTTTGAATTCAGTGACCTCCACGGCATCAGCAGGTCGAAGGTTGTCTCGACTCGGCTTCTCCTATCCCGCTCGTCAACCTACGACACCTCCCTCGCCATCTACGCCGGAGTGCTCGGGATGTCTCTCACAAGCACCCCTGTGATGATCCCGGAAGTCGTCGGCAGCGGGTTGCGCAACACGGCACTCAAACCCCAGTGGAATACTTTCGTCCTCTTACCGAAGTCTGAGGACGAGAGGTACAAAACGGCGCGAGTGCTTTGCGAGCTTGAGTCTCCTTGGGGCACAGTGTCCGAGGGAGAAGCCCTAGACGCGCACCCTCGGACACTGTGCCGCCGCTTGCTGAAGGAACTCGAGGACTGTCACGGGTACCGGCTTCAGGGGGCGCTGGAGTACGAGTTTTCTCTTGGGAAACTTTCTGATACGTGCAGGTAAGTCTCCTTCTCCTCGCCGTTCTTCTCGCTTCTGACCTCGCTCTCGTGCAGTGGCAAGTTCATTCCTTTATGGGATGAGCGCCCGACCTTCTCCACCTTTGCCTTTAGCAGGGTTCAAGACATGCTCTACGACCTCGAGCGCGACCTGGCCGCTTTGGGTATCATGGTCAACACCATGAACCTGGAGTACGGGCGTGGCCAGATTGAGGTCACCACGACGCCCGTGTGGGGCATCGACATCGCTGACCACGCCTTTACCTTCCGTCATCTGGTGAAGGAGTTCTTTGCGCGCCGAGGACTCCACGCCACCTTCATGTGCAAGCCGAATGAAGACCCCGATGGCGCGGCGAACGGGGGGCACTTCAACCACAGTTTGTGGGGGGCGGCGGGCAACGCCTTCGTCTCGGACGGCGGGGGGCTCTCGCGAGACGCCGAGAAGTGGGTGTCCGGCATCCTGGAGCACTCCAAAGGCCTGCAAGCCCTGGCGGCGCCCACCATGTGAGCCTTGTCCGCTTCTGCCGCCAGCCTCTCGCTCCTCCTGACCCTCCTTCCCCTGCCCCGCGAACAGGTCTTGCTACACAAGGGTGCGTGCGTGGAGCTGGGCCCCAACCCACGCGACATTTGGCGAGGAGAACCGCACCGCCGCAATCCGGGCGAAGGTGGGGGGCGAGAAGGGAACCTACCTGGAGTGGAGGGCGCCCTCCGCGACAGCCTCGCCCTACCTGGTCCTCGCGGGTGCCCTGGCGGCGGGGATGGCGGGGCTCCAGCAGGGCGGCACGCCGGTGCCCGTGCAGGGCAGCGCCTACGAAAGCACGGCAGCGCCTGAGGCCAAGTCCCTACCCAAGACCCTGCGCGATAGCTTGGAAGCACTGGAGGCGGATGCCATTTTGAGAGGGGCGCTGGGCGACCGTTTTGGGAGGTGGTTCCTGCAAGTGAAAAGGCACGAACTGCAGGACCTAGACGAGGACAAGTTTGTTTTTTTGCTTTAATTCACTTTTTTTCTTCTTCAATAAACCTGTAGACGCCGGGACTCGAGGAAGACGGAGTGAAGACGAGAGGGACGGCGCCTCTTCTAGGATGGCGTGCGTTACAGTAAAACTCTCCCAAGATCCACCTCAATGAGAGGCGAAGAACCAGCCACGGGGCAAAATCCGATAAATCAAGATCGAGATCTTGAGGCAGAGGTGCGAGCATGACGAGCACGGATTACGCAAGACAACCAGCACCAGCGATGAGAGTTCTTGCGAAGTGTGCTACAAGACCTGCGCCCCTCGCCTCGGCCTCGGCCCGAGTCCCGAGGTCGCCGGCGCTTCCGGTGCGATCGAAGAGCGCGGCGCGCGCCGTCGTCGCCCGCGCTTCGAGCGGAGATCAGGCCGGAGACCAGGATGCCTTGAAGACGAGCGCGGCCCTCGTTGGTGGCGGGCTCGCGGCCTCGGCCGCGTTGGTTGGCTCGCACGCTCTTGTGGATCCCCTGACCTCTTACTTTAACGCAGTGGGGGTCCCCGTCATCAACTTCTTGTCGCCCCCGGAGTTCGTGATCCACTGGTTCCACGCCATCAACATGTCCGTCGTGCTCTTCGCGATGGGCGGGTATGGAACGTACCTCGGATTCAAGGTCCGGGCTGGTGAGGGGAACGAGGAGGCTTTCGGTGGCGAGCTCGCCCGGGAGCTCCACCCCAAGCTTATGGGAGGAATGACATTTTTTTTCCTATTGGGGGGACAGGGGGGCCTCGTGTTCACGCTCATGGAGAAGCGACCCTTGCTCGAGTCCCCGCACGCCATCAGCGCCCTTGCTGGCCTTGGCCTGCTCGGCATGCAGGGCATGCTTGGGGCGACCATGAAGGGGAAGCCGGAGGCCAGGGCGCTGCACACCTACCTCGGCACTGGAATCATGGCCCTGCTGGTCGCCCACGCGGGCCTCGGCTTGGCGAACGGACTGAGCTTCTAGCGGCGCGAAGATTAAGAGGCTTTGGTTGATTGAAACAAAAATTGTTTACATACTGAAATCTTACTCGATACCCAGGACCCGCGCTACTTCCTCTTCGCCTCCTTCAGCCTCGGCGTGAAGCCCTTCTCGAATATTCCTGGCCAGACGAAGAACAACAAGACAGACAGACAGAGAGAGAGAGAGAGAGAGGCGGGTCAGCGCGGGCGCGAGGAAGGTCGGAGCCGAAGAGCTGAGACGGGGCCACTTACCCTTGCCCTTGTAGACGTCCCTCCTGGGAAGCTTGGTCAGGTCCTTCGCGGTCCTTCCGAGCTTGTCTAGGTCGCAGCTCTCCAGGTAGAGCTCGGTTGGCGCGACGACCGTGCACTTGACCTCCGGGGGGAAGGCGTACCTGACCTCATGAGAGAAGCCAATGTTCATGGTCAGGACCTCGACGCCGTCGGCTTCCGCCTGGAGAGCCCACTTGAACCCCAGGCCCCTAAGCTCGAGGTCCTTCCGGTATCCCGCCGTCACCCCGCGAAAGTCACGCTCCACGAGCCTGGCGACCTGGTTCAGCCGCTGGAAGACCTTCTGCGTGCGCCATTTGGGGCCCCTCGCGAACGAGTAGGTCGTCTCCGGCGTGTACGAGGTAAAGGAGAGCGATTTGCCGTCCTCCGACAGGCGTATGCCAAGGTGTTCAAAGATCTCCAGGTTCGTCTCCTTCTCGCCCAAGGGCCCCATGACGAGCAGGTTCGGGTACCGGTACTCGCACACAACGCCCTCTGGAATGGTCACGGCGAGCTCGTTCCCGACGTCCTTCTCCCTCGGCCGCTTGCTCTGGGCGAACAGACGCCGCTGGCTCAGGTCCTCCGTTCCTCGCACAGCGAGTTGCCGTCCGAGCGTCCAAGCTGGCCACTCTGCGGCACCCGGGGCGGCCTTGGCCATGGCGCACGCCAGTGCCGGAAGAAGGCACGCCCCCGCCTTCTGGGGCGCGGCCCCTAAGCGCATCGCGCTCCTCCACATCGCGCGCTCGCGTCCGCCTCGCCCGCCTCGTGCAACAGCGGCGCGTCGCCACTTTGGTTTTGTCTTTGATTCGCGCTGCCCTCTCTGCAAGGAGCTGGGGGAGGGGGGGGAGGTGGAAATAGACAAAATAAGAAAGTAACGCCGCGCTCGCCGACCCCCCAGAGAGCGACGAGAGAGGCAACGCGCGACCAGCTGGGGAGCGACGGGATGGCTGGCGCGGCAGGCGAACCCTCGGCGAAGCGCGCCAAGGTGGACGAGGCCGAAGAGGAAGAGGACCCTCTCGTGCGAAGGAGGGAGGAGGTCGTACGTTTGTTGGAGAAGGCGAGCGCGAAGGGCAGGGGCAACGCGCGCGCAAAGGAGGAGTTGTTGACCTTGTGCGCTGATTTCGAGGCCAAGAACGAGAAGCTCCTGGGGCGCCTGCTTCCCGAGCTGTGGCAGAAGATCGTCGACGAGTACCTGCACCCGAACGACCTGCTCGCCCTGGCGATGACCTGCAGGTTCTTCCGAGAGAAGCAGAAGGACCTCGGGAAGAAGGTGGAGACGGACTTGACCTCGGACCGCCTCCTCGAGCTGCGTAAGAGCGGGAGGATGCCGTCGCACACTTTGGGTTGGTTTCAGTGGGTCTGCGACACTATGGAGATCCTACCTGGTTCTTCGTGGGTGAAGAAGAGGGTCGAGGGAGCAGTGCACGAGGGCAACCTGTTGAACTACGTGGCGTTCCAGGGCAGCGTCGAGATCTTGAGGTGGCTGATGGAGGAGAAGGGTTGGAAGCTGAACTACGAAACAGGCTCTTGGGCGGGGATGGGCGGCAGCGTTGAGATTTTGAAGTACCTGAGGGGGAAGGGCTGCCACTTCTTTGAGGGTATATGTGCCGGGGCGGCAAGGGGAGGGCACCTGGAAGCTTTGAAGTTTTTGAGGGGTCTAGACCCGCCTTGCCCTTGGCATGAGGACACTTGTTCTTGGGCGGCGAGGGGAGGGCACCTGGACGTTTTGAAGTGGGCGCGTTCTGAGGACCCGCCTTGCCCTTGGGGTTATACGACTTGTGCTTATGCAGCACAGGGAGGGCACCTTGAACTTTTGAAGTGGTTACGTTCTCAGGACCCGCCATGCCCTTGGGATTGGACGACTTGCGAAAGGGCGGCAAAGGGAGGGCATCTTGAAATTTTGAAGTTTGCAAGGGGCCAGGACCCGCCGTGCCCTTGGAGTAGGCAGACTTGTGAAGGGGCGGCGAGGGGAGGACACCTGGACGTTTTGAAGTGGGCGCGTTCTCAGGACCCGCCTTGCCGTTGGTATGAGGGGACTTGTACTAATGCGGCGGAGGAAGGGCACCTGGACATTTTGAAGTGGGCTCGGTCACAAAATCTGCCTTGCCCTTGGAATGAGAGGACTTGTTCTCGGGCGGCGCGGGAAGGGCACCTGGATGTTTTGAAGTGGTTACGTGCTCAAGACCCGCCTTGCCCTTGGGCTAGGGAGACTTGTTCTTTTGCGGCGCAGGGAGGGCACCTGGACGTTTTGATGTGGTCCAGGTCACAAACCCCGCCCTGCCCTTGGGATGTGTGGACTTGTGCTCGGGCGGCGGGGGGAGGGCACCTGGACGTTTTGAAGTGGTCACGTTCTCAGGACCCGCCTTGCCCTTGGGATAGTACGACTTGTGAAGAGGCGGCGAGGGAAGGGCGCCTGGACGTTTTGAAGTGGTCACGTTCTCAGGACCCGCCTTGCCCTTGGAGCAGAAGCAATTGCAGATTGGAAGCGTCAATGTATGGCCATCAGCACGTCGTCGATTGGATCGACCAGCAAGGGGGTGAGAGTGACGACGAGGAGAAATTTAGGGATTGGGACAGCATGGAATTTAGCTACAGCGATAACGATCTCTAAAATCGTTTTCGCATTCTTCGTCCTCCATTCTCACTCTCACTCCACCCCACCCCAACAAGCATCCCAGAAAGTTCTGCGTTCAGGAGTGCGGGCAGCGTGAGCGAACAAAGAAAGAGCTGGATTCCATGAGATTACACACGCAAACAATCGCAGAGCGGAAGTTGCGAGGCCTACCTCGCCCTGGCCTTCTTAAGGCCGACTTTAGGCAACCTGCTTTCCAGGTCGGCGGCGACCGTAGCGTCCCCAGACTCTGCCGCCCTCTTCCTCTTCATTAGTCTCGCGGAGTCCCCGCTGACGGCGCACCCCAGCTCCCTCGCCAGCGTCTTGGCCTCCTGGGCGTCCACGCCGAGCTCCTCGGCCAGTGCCGCGGTTTTCACGCTGTATCCCTCGAGCATGAGCAGCAGCACCGCTAGGTGCAGCTTGAGGCTGATCCTGCTCGACTTGGAACACTCCCACACACCAGGGCCCGAGCTCTTGAAGAACTTCAGGACGAGGTCCGAGACCAAGTCTTGGGGCAGGTCCAGAAGGGACGCGAGGGCGCCCACGCCCTCTCCCTTCTTGCACCTGATCGCCCTGCGGTGCGTCTTGTGTAGCCACTTGAGCACGGCGTAGAGGCACAGGGCCCGGTTGGTCTCCTCCTTGGACATCTCCCCCGCGCCTCCCCCTTTGAGGGCCGCCAGACGGTCGATGACGTACTCGTCGCACGACTCGCTTCCCTCCTCGACGTCGCGGTAGTACTGGCTCGCGCGCAGGGACTCCCATGCACGGGACGAGAGCATGCCCGCGAGTGGGTAGGCTTGCCTTGCCGTGGTGGCCCTGAGGTCATGGTTAGGGAGGACCCTCCTCCTGGCCTCCGTGGCGCGCGCAAGCTGGTCCTCCTCGCTCTGGCCCTTGGCAGCCGAGGCCTCGGCCATCTGCGTCGCCCACCGGAGCACGCTCCCCTGGTCCTCCAGGAAGAGCGAGTCTGAGTCCTTTATTTGGGTGCGCTCCCGCTTGGCGATCAGCCGCTTGATCTTTTTCGAGCCGAACTCCTTGAGCAGGTTTCGCCTGGACTCTAGGGCGTCGTAGTCCCCGCTCGCGGCGGACGAGGTCTCCTCGCGGCCCTTCATCACAAGGGGGTCGTCCTTGCCGCGCCACACCCGAAAGTGCGCGACGCTGGCGTGGTGTGTGGGCGCCATCAACTCCAGGGTCCTCGTCTCCCGGTCCAAGAACCCCACGACGTACTTCACCGGTCGGCCCAAGTTCGCGTCGAGGGAGGAGCTGACGTACTCCACGCCGCCCCCCTTGGACCCCCCCGCCTTGGCGTGAAGGTAGTAGTCTCTCTTCTCCAGGTGGTCCTTGGAGGCGTACAGGTCGACCTGGATTCCGCCCTCGTGCTCGCGGTCCACGTGCCCCGCGGCGCGTGCGTCGTGAGGGAAGGTCGCGACGATGGGCGCGCAGGCGTAAGACTCGTCACCAGCCTCTGCCTCGGCGCTGTCCTCCACGCGCACCACCTTCACCTTGATCGGCCCCGCCTCGATCGCCGCCATCTTTGCTTTCTGCGTTTCCGCCTGGAGCATGGCCCGATTGGCAATCAATTCTGCCACAATTATTCTGGGCAGTGGCTCTGCGAGTAGACTGGGTGAGAGCGTCCTTCGGGGTGGCCTCAGCCTTGGCACGTTCTTGGAATGGGAACCCTGCGGTAGTCGTCGGAACCAATCCAATTCAACTGACACACGCAGCTCGCTCGACACAGCGGCTGGCGTCATAAACATGGCAAGCGACGCACAGGAGGAGCTCGTGCAGAGCATGATTAGCCTGCCGAAGCTGGACGGCGTCTCGTGGCGGGTGGTCGACCAGGCGACCGAGAATCCCAAGGTGGAGCTCGACCTCAAGGTCGTCGACGAGGGCGCGGCTGGTGCCCTCAAATTCAAGGCGGGAAGGCCCATGCTGACGGTGCTCACGGACTCCCTGAAAAGGGTGAAGAACGAGCTGCAGTCCGTGTCCGGGTCTCAGAAGTGATCGCGGGCGCAGCATGAGGCGGCGGGAGCACAGCAGCAGGTTAATCGTGGACTCGACTTTTTCTTTATTTATAAAGGTTCGTAAGGAAGGATGACCGTGGCCACCGCCTCACAGGTCGATGAGAGAGTCAAAGGTGAGAGAGTCCAGGGTCGGGCTCCGCGCGACCTCCATCGTGTCGTTCCTCTGTATGGATCCCTGCGCGGGCTCCTCCCCCTCCTCGGGCGGCAGGACCTCCACTGCGAAGTTGCAGGGCGTCTCCGTGACTAGCTTCCCTCGCTCGTCGTAAAGCATCACAGTGCCCAGCTTGTGAACCCCGACCTTCAGCGCGATCAGGTCGAAGGCTATGTCCACGTGCTGCGACCCCCCCTGTGCCGTCGCCGGCACGCCCGATGGGACCTCCTTGAAGTACACCCCGCTCGGGCCCACATTCCGCATCACTTCGCTGAGCCCGAGGACCACGAACACGCCGTACATGGTCCTGTCCGTGAGGTTCGTGACGCGGACGGTCACGCTGAAACAGGAGTGGAGACGGATGCCCCCATCGCCCCGGCCCTCCAAGGCCGTCACCCTGGCCTCGATCAGGCTCTTCTTGCCGTGGGAGGCGACCCCCTGAATCTGCTGGGTCTGGAGCCTTCCTCTGTCCCCCATGGGCTTCGACCACCTGATCCCCAGTTTGCCCAGCCCCCCTCCCCCCCCAGCGGCCACTGCTGCCCCCTCGCTCCTCTCCAGCCCGAACACGAAGTTGTAGCTACCCCCCCTTGGCTTCAGCAGCACCAGGTCCTCCAGGTACTCGCCGATCTTCTCAGGGTCGTCCAGAGTTGCCCGCGGCCTCGCCTCGCTGCAAGGCCCCGTGTCCAAGTCCAGCAACCTGTACTCCTCCGTCTGCTCGAACTTCACGACGTCCAGCAGCAGCGGGTCGCTCGTGGCATTCTCCAGGCACGCCTCCACGAACGTCCTCTGCTTCAGGCTCGCGCTCACCGTCCTGACCTTCATCCTGACCACGAAAGGGTTCGTGACCTTGAACTTGTACCACTGTGGGAGGTACTTGCGCTCCCCGGACTGGGGGGTCCCCGCACCGCCCTCCGTGGGCGCCGCGCCCGGGACCTGGGACTCTGCCCTCGGCGTCCCGCCCTCCGTGTACACCGAGCTGCAGACGAGGGTGTGCGTGCCGAGCTCCTTGACGTCGTGCTGGATAATGAAATCGTAGCGCTGCCCAGGGGCTAGGGTCTCCAGGGGTTTGCTGGTGTTCTCAAAGATGTTCCGCCGCTGGCGCTCCGTCTGGAGCTCCACCCTGATCGAGATGTTCGTCACGGGCTTGGAGCTCACGTTCCCGAGGCTAATGTAGCAAGAGAAAGTCTCCCCGAGCTGGATGCTCCCAAAACTCTGTGGCAGCACCAGGCTACCCCCAAGGTCGCAGATTTCAGTCGGGTGGCCAAGCTGGACCGTGGAGGACCAGTCCACTCCGTCTCCATCATGGGGCGTCACCTCGCCCACGGAATTGCCGTTCAGCTCGCACCGGAGGGTCGAAAAGGAGGGCTTGAACTCAGGCCTGGCAAGACGCATAACGCGGAAGGACAAGCTGTGATCCTCCGAGGACGACCCCGCGGCGCTGCCGGCCGGCGCCGGGATTCCCGCCGCTCCCGCGGGGGCCCCGTGACCCGCCGTCGTGGACGGGGGTGACGGGAGCGCGACCGAGGAGTCCATGTGTTCTCTCTGCTTCCCCCCACCTCCCCCACCTCTTCGATCGAAGCAGCGCCGATGGGCTCGCCGACTGCTCCAGCCGGATCCCGGATGTTTTTTTTTTTCTTCCTGCGTTTGGAGGAGGAGGGAGGGGGGGGGGCACCGGCAGGGCGTGCACATCCTATGCAAAAGACAATCATGCAATACAACGTCGGATCGATGCGCACTCGCGCGCACCCAACTCCACAGCCGCTGCTGGACAACATACAACACGGCACCAGCCGCTGCGTTATTATGAGTCAGAGTCAGAGTCAGAATCGGACTCGTCTTCACCGTGGTGGTAGCCCTTTGGCCGGTTTGGATTCCGGGGCAAGGGCGGGAGGCCGTCGCTGTCGCAGCTGTCGCTGTCCTCCCCGTCTCCTGCAACCTCGTCGTCGTCCTTGAAAACGTCAGGCCTTTACAAACGCGGTTTGGTGGAAGAGAGAGGAGTACAGCCGTCAGTACGACGCATGGAATGCTTGGGGGGATAGAGGGCGACATGGAGACGGGCGACACGGGTTCGAATTCGCCTGATCACCTACCACTCGACGTTTCCCTCCCTTCTCAGCCTCTTCAGTTGGTCCGGGTAGAGAATATGAGTAATCGTTCCCCTGATTTTCCCCTCGGAGGTGCCGTCATTGGCCACGGTGAACTCAATCACGACGAAGTTTCCCCGCTTGATCCAGAACCGCTTGCTGAACTTGGCGGGCAGAAGGCAAAGGCACTCCTGCAGTCCGCCGTCCTCGCCCGTCACACCGGAGGACGTCGTCGGCGTTTCCACCTGCACAATGTTCGTGCCATGCAGTTTAACGACCCGCGCGAAGGCTTGGTTCTCCGGGTCGAGCTCCGGGACCTCATCCATTTGCTCCTCCAGGTGCTTCCTGCGGTTCCATTTGGACGACATCCCGCCTCTCGATCACCCTGCGGCTCCTTCCCCTCTCCCCTCCTCAGGCCAGACTGAGAGCCCCTGGTTTTTGATCGATCGATTCAGCCCGATTCGGAGGCGACCTGCAGGACGAAAGCGTCCTCGAGACAGAAAAAGCGTAAGCGCGACGACGAGGCAACCAGGCGGGGAGGGGGAGCGATGGCATTCCGTTCCTCAGGCGCCGCGGCCGCTGCCGCTTCTTCGAGCTCCAGCGCCGGCGTTCTCGGGGGCATCTTTCTGACGGCGACGGCGACCGCTCTGGGAGCAAAAGCCTTCGCGTCGACCCGCGTCCGCAGGAATACGGTGGGCTTCCTACACCCCGTAGCACGCGACGGAGGGGGAGGGGAGAGGGTGAGACAATGCTTTCGTCGACGCTTCGCTCGTTTGACTGACTTAAACTGACACGGCCTCGAAAAACCTTAAAAAAAAAAAAAACCAACGCTCAGGTGCTGTGGTGCGCCGTGCGCGCCATCATGACCGCCAAGCCCGGCGTCAAAGTGATACTCTACACAGACCTCCCACCAATGCCCCCTTCGGGGGAGAAGGACGACAAGATGGTCCTGTCCTCGAGCAGCGAGGACTTCTCCGTCGAGGGCGAGGAGCTCGAGGACCAAGAGAGCTTCTGGTCTCGGCACATGAGGCGCAGGGCACTGGATAAGTTCGGGGTTCGGCTTCCCTCCCCCCTGGAGGTGGTCGAGCTGAAGTCCACCGGCCTGCTCAACCCCTCCCTCTACCCGAGGCTTACCCTCGTGCTCCAGTCCCTGATGTCCGTCGCGGTGGGCGGGGAGGCCCTCCTTAAGGCCACCCCGGAGTACTACGTGGACACGTGCGGCGTTCCTTTTGTCCTCCCCCTGGCGAGGCTGCTGGGCTGCCGCACCGCCTGCTACGTCCACTACCCCGTCATCAGCACCAACATGCTGAGGAGGGTTCGGCAGAGGAAGGAGATGTACAACAACCGCTCCACGGGGGCCTTGACCTCCTTCGCAAAGACGGCCTACTATAAGGTCTTTGCATTGCTTTACGGTTGCGTTGGCAGCTTTGCGCAGGTCTGCGTCACGAACTCCAGCTGGACCAGAGGCCACGTGCGCGACATCTTCTGGCGCAGATTCTGGTGGCAGCAGGAGCCCACGGCGCCCTCGCCCTCCACGGTCTTCCCGCCGTGCAACACCGAGGAGCTCACGGAGATTCCTCTCAAGTCGGGCGCCAGGAACCTGAAGAAGCCAATCATCCTCTCCATCGGCCAGTTCAGGCCCGAGAAGGACCACGCCCTGCAGATCGAGGCCTTCGCCCTGGCGCTAAGGCAGGCGGAGGGCTCTGGGTCCAACCTCAGGGCCATCGCTCACAGCAGGCTTGTCCTCGTGGGTGGGTGCCGCACGGAGGAGGATGCGAGGCGCGTGGAGGGCCTGCGGCAGATGGCCAGGGACCTCGGCCTGTCGGACCAGCAGTGCGAGTTTCACGTCAACGTGCCTTACTCCAAGATTAAGGACCTGCTCTCCAGGGCAGTGGTCGGGATCCACACCATGGTCGACGAGCACTTTGGCATCGGGGTGGTGGAGTACATGGCAAGCGGTGTGATCGCGGTGGCGAACAACAGCGGCGGCCCCGCAGCGGACATCATTGCCCCGGTCCATGGGCAGGCGACGGGGTACCTGGCCTCGACTGCGGAGGAGTACGCCTCCGCGCTAGTCAACGCGCTTTGCATCTCAGACAGGGAGAGGGAAAAAATGCAGGTGGCCGCCAGGACCTCGATCCAGAGGTTCTCTGAGAAGAGCTTCGACGACGGGTTCGTCGGAGCCATGGACGGGATCTTTTAAAGTCTTGTAAACCATCTTGCAATCAACCGCAACTGCTCTGTCATCAACCGGTCCGGCCCTCCCTCCACTGAAAAAGTGGGATCTGGTTGTCAGGGATCTTGGTTGTCCGGGAGATGTGCGAGGATCCTCCTCCTCATGAGGGGGATGAGCTATCGCGCGTTTTTCCTCGGGGCCGGTGGTGCGTTTGCCTCCGCCTGGGCGTTGCAGACCGTCGCTTGCGGGGAGACGTCGAGAGCGGGTGGATCTCCCGAAACGGTTTGGGCGTTTCCCTCTCCCTACGACGCGGACGCAAGTCCTTCTTCTCGGTTCCTTCAAAGGCGAGACTTCACGACCTGGTCGAGCCAGTGGAATCTGAGAGCGCTCCTTGCAGCTTGGGAGGAAAGCGACACGGAAGAGACGTGGCCCTGGGTGTGGACCTGGAGGAACCCAAACGGACCTCACTTCGTTTTCGTGGGTGTCGACGACACGACCCTGGAGCTCGCCCGTTCGATAGCGGGGCGGTCGGAGAAGAACAACCTGACAGTGGTCGTGCCTTCCGTAGACGAGCTCGACGCGAAGGTGGTGGGCGACCTGTACGCCGCGAGGTGCGCAGTGATCGAGCAGCGGCCGCAGCAGATTGACTTTGAGGCGAAGGTGAGTGCTCCCCGATTGGGCTGACCTTTTTCTCACCACTCAGGTTCTCATACTTCTTGGCTAACCTTTTCTCGTCCCAACAGGTTCTCATGCTTCAGGACGAGAGAATCATCTGTTACGACAAAGTTTTCTTCTCTTAAAACGCGGGCCGGACCCTATGGACGCCTCGAACGCGACCCTCAGGGTGGAGGCCACGGAGTCCGTCCGCGAGGCGCTCTCCCGCGCGGCTTCCTGCTCCTCCCAGCCGCAGGCGTTTTTGGAACACGCCGGGAGCCCCACAGTCCCCTGGAAAGTCGTCCTCGCGGCGGTGAGGGAGGCCAGGAGGGCCGAGGGCGAGGGCGGAGGGGAGGGCGGTCCGTGGCTTCAGGGCGTCCTGAGGGGCGCGTCGGGATCCTACCCGCCCCCGCCGGCAAAGCCGCCGAGGAACCCGGAGCTTGTGAAACGCCTGGAGCGGATCAAGGCAGACCTCGAGCGCAAGAAGTACGAAGAGATGGTACGTGACGTCGACCCCCAGGCCGCCTCCAGCCGCTCAGAGTACGAGTACATGTCCGCGTACAGGGACCAGCTGGGCTTGGGCCTGAACACCGTGGTCGTGATGGCCACCCTCTTTGCTTTTGGTTACGCCTTGGGCCTCAAACTGACCCGCCCCGGCACTGATGACAAGTACGCTGAGGAGGAGCCGAGGGTGGTCCCCCTGTGCTGCGGCCTTGTCGGGGCCCTCTCCGGTATGGTGATCGAAACTTTCCTCTTCATGATCCGATGTGGCAGGAGGGACAGGGCGGCAGCGATGGGAGAGGAGAACGAGAAGTTGGTTTGCCAACCTGCGCGGCAGACTGGCGGAAAGCTCAAGGAGCAGTAGTGCCCCCAGAGGCCGCGTGGCGATTATTTTCTCAAAGGTGTGTTGTAATGGTACAGTAAAATCGGAATCCAACGGTTTGGGCCTCGAGGCCCACAGAGCCAGCCCTCTCAGTAGTTTTTCTCCTCGCCGTCGTCCGAGAAGATCTCCGAAGGGGCCAGGACCCTGTCCGCCTTGCTGTCCTTGAGGAAGTTGTCGTAGTCCTCCCTCGCCGGGCCTCCCATCTCCCTGCCAGGCGCCGACCGCTCCAGGGCAGTTACCCCTTCCTCGGCGTCCGCCAGCCCCTCGGGGTACTCGGCGCTCTCCGGGTTCCGCTGCTGCTCCTCGGGCGGCGACATGGACATTAGAGTCCTAGACCTGATGAATTCGACGGTCAGCACGCGGAGAGAGGGAGAAACAGGGAAGGGGGAGGGCACTCACTTGAGCCAAGTCTTCTTCTCGTCCAGGACGGCCTGCTTCTCGCGCTCCGCCCTTCGCTTCACCTCGGCCTTCCTGTCGTTGGCCAGGAACGCCCAGCACACAACAATACACAGGCCCAAACCGCCGTGCGGCAGGTACCTCTGCGACCTGGAGACCGTCTTCGACACCGTCTCCTGCACGGTGAAGCTCGCGTGGACGGCTCGGGACGAGGTCGCCGCTTCGGTTTCCGCGACTTTGTCTGCAGACGGGCTCTGTGTTGTGCGTTGTGCGTGAGGCGCGCGAGCGAGCGAGCGAGAGAGAGAGAGAGAGAGGGAGAGTGTGTCAGTCGATTTCAGTCGAGGCACACGTTCGATTCGATGGCTACGGAAGCCCTCCGTTCCGCACTCACCTTGGGGAAGGTCTCGAAGAAGTCGTAGGCCTCGGCGTCCTCCAGCCGACACTCGTGCGCTGCCCCGGAGTCGAATACGTTGCACCTCCCAGGCCGGCTCGAGCCGGACCGGCATCGGGGGGACCCAGGCCGCTCCGGGACGCGGGGCCGTGCTAGTGGGGCGCGGTCTAGCTGCACCCGCCGCCCCGCGAAGGTCTGAGCGCGCGGCGTCGACGCCATGCCGTGGATAGACTTCGCTGCCACGGGACCTCTAAATGCTTTCGCGAACAGGGGATTGCGATAGATCTGAACGAGGGCGTTCTGGAAGATGATTGATGACGGTGACTTCGCAAGTGAGGATGATGTATCTTACAAATTGGAAGATAGTGACGAACGATTACTACAAGACACGTTACTGTGTTACTGTCAACCCAAGGGTAAGGTTTTGAACCCGAGTAACTTTAGAGTGCTACAGGCGGCGGCCTGCTGTGCGTTTTTCTTCTTGCTTCCCAGACCGACCCCCACCACGATGTTGCTGATCTTGAACACAGAGTAGAACTGGTAGATGCACATGTCGTTCAGGACCTGGCCATTGTGCTTGAAGTCCGTTAAATTGTTGCCCTGGAAAATCTCCTCCAGCCTGGACTTGTTGGACGTGCAGTTCATCCCACTGCCATTTTTAGGTATCATCCGCAGTGTTCGCATGTCTTTGTTGGACACATTCACTGAGAGCTGGGCGTGCTCCTGGGAGTCCACGACGGCCCTGGATTGCCCCGCATGCTCCTTGTTGGAGACTGACGGGAAGATCCACGAGAGCTTGGCCTCGATCCTGTCGGGCTCGCAGTCTTCCGGCTCGATCTTCTCAAACGTGCCGGAGGCTCCCAAAAAGCTCTGCGAAGGGTTGCCTGCCCCAGCCTGGGCGGGGTTGTACTCGAGGGCAAGCCTACCACCCGGCACGAAGCCGCTCGCACCTTGGGAGGGCGCTTGCTGCTGGTGGTAGTGGTAACCGTAGCCGTAAAGTTGGTCTGGTTCGGTGCCTGGAGGGAAGGCTTGTTGCGAGCTGCCATAATCGCCCTGCTGCGGCGGCGGGTAGTGGCCGGGAGCAGGGTGACCGTAACCGATCTGGTGGGACGAGGAGACCCAGTGGCTGCCGTGGTACGCCTCGCCCTGGGCGGACTGGATGAACCCGTGCACGAGGTTGACCTGGCTCGCGACCGGGAGGTCTTTGAGCACGGTGAGCAGATGGTGGAGAGGCTCCTGGAGCTCCGGGCAAGCACCCGGGATGGGCCCTTGCGTGGCGTCAGCGCCGTTGGTGAGCCCTGCGGCCGCCCCTCCCCTCCCCACCATGTTCGTGTGCGCCGATGGCACAAAGACGCCAAAATGCCTCCTGCTCTCCACCACCAGCCTCTCAAAGAGGCTCTCGCCGTTCTTGTGCAAAGCAGCCTCCTTGGTGTGTTCCACAAGGTTTTTCATCCGCTTTGTCAATTTCGCGAACACGATGTCGTCGAAGGTCTTGTCCCTGACCTGTTTTGCGCATTCCATGAGGGTGTCAAGCGCATTGTCGTCCACGTGGCTGTCGTCGTCGTCCTCGGGGAAAATTCTCATGGTGAGGGGGTAGCACAAGATCCTGCCTGCCCCTGTCTCCCTGGCGAGATCGGGCGACACCTTGTCCAGCGGCACGCCGCACATGCTGTCCAAGACCGTGAACTCCGAGCCTTCCTGAGTGAGCTTGGCCTTCATCCCTTCCAGGATGTGCGGGGACAGCCCCTCGTCCTCGTGGTCCAGGAAGAAGCAAAGCCTGAAGTGCTTGCTTATCTCCCTGTTCTGTGGATCCAGCACTTTGGTCAGGAACCGGGAAGCGGCCTTGAGCTCCTCCAAGTCGGGGAGGTGGTCGTCACCTGGATCGACCCCCCTACTCTCCCGGGCCCTCTTCACGAGGCAGTTCAAATGGAAGGCAAGGCAGATCTGCTCGTATTTAAGGAGCCGATGCACCATTTTGATAACGGCACCATTGCCGAATTCGTCGGTGTCCTTGACGAGGTACCCCAACATCCCGGGGGTGTCCCTCAGCCCGTACTTGCCGATTCTGGGCAAGGGCGCGAGGAAGAGTTGGTAGCTGTCCAGTTCCGGGTTGTCTGCGTCCCCGTTCAAGCTAGAGAACTTCGAGATGAGGACCGACTGGTCTTCGAGGAAGTCCCTACGGGTCTTGTCCGAGAATCCCTTCTCCTCGCTGAACAGGAAGAGGCAGGGGCCCATGCCGTGCGACGCGATCTCAAGGACCGTGATGGCATTGTGGGTCTCCTGCTCTTTAGAACCACTGCCATATCTTAGGACAGTGCCCATCTTGCTGGCGAGCTTGAACTGGATGCTCAGCTTGGACTGACCGTCGGACATGCGGTTCACGGGCTGCTCGCTCTTCCACTGGTCGACGAGGGCGCAAGTCTCCCGCCGCAGCACGCTGTCTGTGTCCTTTGTCGGCAGAAACCCCAAACTGACCGTCACGAAGTCGTTGTCGCTTTGCTTCGTCACGGGCGTCAGCGCGCAGTCGTGCGTCTCGATCTCGCATCGCTCTGCGGAATGGAACGACAGAGAGGGGACGGGTCCCTGCCTGACGGGCGGGGGCGAGCGCTCCCTACCCCTCGGCTCATAGTACCTGCGCGGGTCCCGATCGTAACGCTCGGGGTGTTCGTCGCGCCTCTGAGAGTAGGACGACCTGCTCGAGGAAGGACGACCCTGGCCCCTCCCCCTGCTGCTGGTCCTACCTCTGCCCCCACCCTGAAACCCCGGGTGCGAGCGGCGCCTGTCGTCGTAAACCCGCATGTCACCCTCACTATAGTGAGGCGCGTCCCGGTAGTCGCCTCGGTACCGCGACGGCGGCGGCGGCGGCGGCCCGTCATGGTAGCCGTTATGGTAGTCCGGCGCGCCCGTCTCGTAACCGCCGTACCCCCCGCCGCGCTGGTCGAAGCGTCCGTAGTAGCCCGCCATCGTCTCGAAAGGCGTTTCGGTGGTTTTCTTTTTTTTGTTGTTGTTGTGATCGCTCTTGTTTTGCGCGTGCGTTCCCCCCTCCCCTGTCGCCTCGAAATCGATGGGGGCGTGGGAATTTCCAGCGAAGCCTTCGCCCAGCAGGTGGGCTGCTGGGCCAGCAGCAGTGTTGATGGGGAGCGCGTCGAAGAAGGCCCGCCGCAAGGCGTTGGCGATCGAGCAGCGCAAGGCGAAGCGCGCTCGGACGGCGAAGGCCCTCGAGTCCCTGAAGGCGTACTCGCTGCCGACCAAGGCTCTCGCTGACTTTGACAGGAACCTCGCGAGGGCGAGGAAGCCTCGGGACGGGCAACTCAACGCGCTGCGACAGGATGCGGGAGAGGCGGCCGTGTCGGAGAAGGAGGAGGCCTCAGCCCCGACGAGGCGTTTGGAAGACGTTTGCGATCTCGACGAGGTCGTCGTGCCCTCGCCCGGATCGGGGCGGAGGGCCGAGGCAGACTCTGCCGCCAGCACCGGGCAGGGCGTGCAGAGAGGGCGGCGAGGAAGGACCGGGAAGGACTCCAGGAGGGCGAGCCACGCCACGGCGGGACCGAGGGCGGCCGCGCTCCCCACGGCGCCCTCGATAGCTGAGAGGGTTGCTGCTGTTGCTCCCCCTCCCGCGTCCGAGCCTCCGGTCCCGCATGAGGAGGAGGATAAGCTGGTGGAGCCCGAGGCGCCGACTCCTGAGAGCGAGCTGGCCCGCCGGGCCTCCACCGTGAAGTCTGGCGACTTCGTCGTCCGCGTCTCGAGGACGGAGGAGATCGCCAAGTGCCGTCTTCAGCTCCCGATTTGCGCTATGGAACAGGAGATCATGGAGGCGGTGAACTATAACTCCGTCGTTCTGGTCTGCGGAGAGACGGGAAGTGGTAAGACCACCCAAATTCCGCAGTTCTTGTACGAGGCCGGGTACGGTACGACGAGGACGAGGGGTCAGGTCGGGGTGACCCAGCCCAGGAGGATCGCCGCCTCCTCAACCGCCGAGAGGGTTGCTCAGGAGCTAGGGTCACGGTTAGGGGACGTGGTTGGATACCAAGTGCGGCATGACCGCAAGCTCGGCTCTAGCACCGCGGTGAAGTTCATGACGGACGGAATTCTGATGCGCGAGCTCCAGGAGGACGCCCTCTTGCGAAAGTACAGCGTAATTGTTCTGGACGAGGTCCACGAGAGGAACTTGAACACGGACGTCATCCTGGGATTTCTGACCAGGATCATCCCACTCCGGACCAGGCTGGCCTTAGACCCCAAGTCAGGGGTGGAGGAGCTTAAGCTGCTGATCATGAGCGCGACGCTGTCGTCCAAGGAGTTCGTGGAGAACCGGAGGCTCTTCAAGGACCCGCCTCCGGTGGTCAGCGTACCTGCCAAGCGGTACCCGGTGACTGTTCACTTCAGCCGTAGGACAGAGATGCACAGCTACCTGGATGCGGCCTACAGGAAGATCGCGGCGATCCACAGGAAGCTGCCGAACGGCGGGATTCTCGCCTTCGTGACGGGACAGCGCGAGGTGATGTACTTGGCCAAGAGGCTGCGGCGAAACTTGTGCAAGGGTGAGGCCGCGGCTCCAGCAGAGTCCGGGCGGCGGGAGAGGGAGTTCGACCCTTTCGACGGCGATGCCGCGGAGGACTTCTCGAGCGAAGAGTCCGATTCCTCGGACATCGAGGGCGATGGAGGGGGCGAGGACGGCCAGAGCGGCGGCGAGGAGTCCGACTCTGACCTAGAGGAACTCCCCGGGACCCTGACGGGACCCGGCGAAGCGCCCTGTGAGGAGGAGGGGGGGGTCAAGCTGGACGCCGTGATCGTCCCCCTGTACGCCAAGCTCGGGCACGAGGCCCAGACCCGCGCCTTCTCGAGGCCCCCGCCAAACTGCAGGCAGATTGTGATCGCCACGAATGTCGCTGAGACTTCCATCACCATCCCAGGAATTCGTTACGTTGTGGACACGGGCAGGTCAAAGCAGAAGACTGTCAAGAGTGTGGACTCGGGGCTGAGCCAGTTCGAGGTCGACTGGATCTCCAAGTCCTCCGCGACGCAGCGCGCCGGCAGGGCGGGAAGGACCGGCCCTGGGCATTGCTACCGGCTCTTCAGCTCGGCCTTCTACAACGACACCTTCCCTCAGCACTCTCTGCCTGATATCAGCAACACCCCGCTGGAGTCCGTCGTGCTGCAGCTCAAGTCCATCGGAGTGGATAAGTCCCAGGGGTTCCCCTTCCCGACGCAGCCCAACCCCCAGAGCCTGAGCAGGGCGGAGAGGTGCCTCAAGCTGCTTGGCGCCGTGGACGCAGAGACTGGCCACATCACACCACTGGGCGGATACCTCGCCAAGTTTCCCGTCAACCCCCGACATGCGAGGATGATCGTGGCCTCAGTCGCGATGTGCGAGAGCCGAAAACTCCTGAGCAAGTGCCTGCGGGCTGCTATCGCCGCCGCCGCCATCCTGAGCTTTGAGAACCCAGTGGCACACCAGAGATCCGATGCGGATGGCGGCGGGTTGGTGGCCAAGGCGCCCACGGATGGCGAAACTGAGAGCGCGGTGGAGGAGGACGACTCCCTGAGTAAGGGCAGCCTGATGGCCCTGTCCCAGAGGCACGGGAGCGATGTTTTTGCGATCATGGCTGTGCTGCGGGCGTACGAGGAGGAGGCAGAGGAGAGGCCCTTGGGGCTGCGCGCGTTCTGCCAAAGGCGCGGCCTCCACTCCACGGTGATGCGGGACATTGTCCAGCTCAAGCGGCAGCTGGCGCACATCTGCGTGGCGAGAGCGGCGGGAGGGGAGGAGGGCGGCCTGCGGGAGCACTCAGCGATGGCGGAGGCAGTCTCCACGGCCGGAGGGGCGGAGGGTCTCCTGGGGCCCACTCCAAAGCCCCACTCCCAGGTCTGCGCCTCCCTGCGCTACGCGATCTGCGTGGGCTGGGCAGACCGCGTCGCCCGAAGGCTCCAGCACCAGAAGAGGTACCGCACTGTCTTTGGCAACGCCGCGGCTGCGAGCTCGGCCAGGTTCAGACCAGAGTTCGTGGTCTACAAGGATCTCGTCTCCACGGCCAAGGGGAAGGTCAGGATGGAGACCGTCACGGAGGTGAGGCCGTCGTGGGTCACGGAGGTGCTGAGGCCGGTCTGCGCGCATTCCGCCGCGCTGGAGGACCCGCCGCCCTCCTTTGACCCAAAGACGGACACCCCAATGTGCTGGGTGAGCCCCACGATCGGCGACTGGGTCCTGCCCCCCTGCATGGTGGAGGCCAAGGACAAGGCCATGCGCTGCAGGGCCTTCCTCTCCGCACTGCTTTCAGGCCGGGCCTACCCCGACCGCTCCAAGGAGTTCTCCCGGTTCTTCGGCAAGGGCGTTGACTACGTGGTCGTGGCGTCCTCCAACCAGCCGGGCGTTGTGCTGGCCCTCCAGACCCTAGAGAGGTACAACGTATGCACGAGGAAGGGCCTGGCCAGGGCCTGCTGCCTCAAGAAGGGGTTTCTGCTCGAGGAGCTCGGCAGGTGCGCGAGAAAGGGCAGCCGCGAGGACTTTGCGGCCTTCTGGACAGCTTTCGCTGGCCGCCTGTGAGATGAGTGTACTTTACTTAAGTGGTTGTACTTTGTACTAAAAGAAAGATTCCTGCTTCACGCTGAAAAAAGTTACGCAGGTCCGACTAGCAGCCGCAAGGCTTCTTGCAGTCGTCAGAGCAGCAGTCGCACTTGCAACCGCAGTTGCAGGCGCAGGTGCAGGTACTGCACTCGCACGTCTGGCAGTTGGAGCAGCCGTCGCAGGACTCGGTGGTGCAGGGCATCTTTGCTGGTTGTTTTTCTTCATCGTGCGAAGCAAGGGCGAGGGAGGGGCGTCGGGTCAGCTGAACTTCCCAAAGACGATGAACTTTGCGCTACAAAGGATATGACGCGTATGTCCGCGTATGCCATGTTGACATCCATTTAAAAAGTCTGGAGTAACAAGTCTTGCCGGCCACTTGTTGTAGCCTTCAACGGCAAGGGCATCTTCTCGCGCCGCGACAGGACCTCGTCTCCATCGTGTCCGAGCACGAACGACGAACGACCTCGGCCTCCTCGCCCTGCGGACGGGCGAGTAACGGTTTCGGTTACCTACCTTGTCTTGAGTTGGGTCTCCTGGCTAGTGGGTCGCCGGTTTTCGTTTTGTTTTGTCGTGTGTGTCGCCATCCACGGAAGTGTCGCCATCCACTGGAAGTGGAAGTCGCGAAGTGAGGAGGGCGCAACATGGAAAATCTACTTGGGTTCCAAATTCTTCCGCTAATTCTTCCGTCGGTTTGAACCGAGGATGACGCATCACTCGTCCAATGGAAATTTCCTGCGGGAAACCGGTCTAAGATCGATCTAAGATCGGTCTTTTGGGGACAAATCTTTTAACTTCATATACGAAAATTTTGGTGCATGCGCCCTTGGAAGTGAAACGTCATAAAGAGAAAAAGTCCAGAACCTCCTCAAGTGGCATGGAGAGCACGAGCAGGAGAGGAAAGATGGCTACCGCGGCGTTTTTTCCCAGCTACCTCACGAGGGCACGGGCCCTGGCGATGATCGCGGGCGGGGCCGCGGCCGCGGGATCGTACTGGTTGGCCCAGGAGGACCTGTGGAAGTCTGCTCGAGGTAAGCTTTCTCGCGCGCGGCCGCGAGTCCCCCACCCGAGAAACTAACCCCCCCCCCTCCCCTCTTCTTCCAAACTGCAGAGCTGTCCGCGACCCTGCCGGGGACCTCGCCCGAGCCGCTGCGCGAGAGGATCGAGGGCGTGGAGGAGGTGGCCGCGCCGGAGCGCGCTGACGCCGCCGCCACCAACCGCGACAGGGACTTGGCCCTCGGCAACTGGAACCGGACGGTCGACCTGGCCTTCGGCAAGGCGATCGCCAGCCTGTCCCAGCGGGGGCTCTGACCGCATTGCCACGGACGAGCCCAGGAGAACGAAACACCCCCCAAAACAAAAATGAAATTGTACCTCTATACACTCTCTTGTACGAACGACCTCACGGACCCCAGTCCTTCTCCAGCTTTGATGCAAACTTCTCCAACGCCTTGGCGACGGTCTCCCTACCGATCCCGACCTCCTTGCCGATATCGCACAGCGCCCCCTCGTACCTGTCCCCCATCCTCTTGGCGAAGTTCCCGTACTCATACGGCCGCCGCCTCGCATTCGCTGCAGTTGGAAAGGAGTCCTGAGCATTGTTCAAGACTCTGTTGTCAGTAAACCAGCCGGGAGCCCTTTCACACGCGCGCGCACACAAGCCACACTCTGCTCCAATTGCTCACCATGTTCGCGTAGAGCTTGAGCAGCAGCCGCGGAAGCACGTCCTTCGCGATCCTCTCGATGTCCAACTTGAGCTTCCTCGAGTCTGCAGCGTACCTCCCGGTGCCGCGCCGCGTGGCCGCGAAGACCTCGAGCGCGTCGATGACCTCGGCGAGCTCAGCGGAACCGAGGGGGTCAGCGCTCGCCGCCGCCACCTCGCAGGTCCCGTCGCCGGGGCCCACGCCCCCCGTCACCTCCCCGTCCTCGTTGGTATCCTGGGCGCTCCGGCCCACGGGCTTGGGCCGGACCCTCAGGCGAAAGTGGGGCTCCCACAGCACGACGGCACCCCCGTGGTCACTCGTGGACGGTCCCTCGCCCCTCCCCGTGGGCTGATCCCCCTCGCGCGGGCGTACCTCCTCGTCCTCCTCCTGCTCGTCCTCCCTCGTCGCTTTTTGGGGCCAGCCGTGCTCCGCTATCTCCCTAAACCTCCTGGACTCTTCCTTTGCCTCGTGGGCCACCATCAAGCAGATCGACCTCAGGTCATCCGCCGTGTGATCGCCGGCGAACCTCCTGCCATTCCAAAACCCACACACAAGCAAGTTAGTCTTCTCCCACACAAAAGGAACGAGGATTCCACTTCTTACCTGTGCTCTAGGCACTCTCTGTCACCGTCGCTCGCGGTACCGCTAAGAGGTTCGGTGTCCGAGGTCGTGGACCCGCTCAACGTGGCCAGCGAGACGTGCCCGCGCTTGGCACGCTTACTGACATGGCGCATCCTCCTCTGGGGCTACACACGCATGGATCGACACGATCCTCTCCTTTCTCCCTTTGAAAAAAAGAGAAAATGCAGCCTTTAAAGGCCTTTAAAGGCGATTTTTAACGTCTCATGCCGAAAATAGCATGAAAACCGATTCGAGAGTAGAAATCCCCATATAAGAAAATAAAAACAAGCGCAAAATCTACCCCAGTGTTTCCCGCGCAGAATTTCGGGGGGACGAAGATCGAGCGCGGGGGCGGTGGCGCGGAGAGCTACGATCGCGATGTCGAAGCCATTGGCAAAGCGGCAGAAGAGGGCCGCGGTGGCCGAGGCCGACGAGGTCGTCCCTGTCAAACACTTCAACGAGAAGCAGGACTTGCTGTTACGGCACGGCGCTCGGTTTCCGTCGTGGGCATGCAGCTTGCACGAGGGGTTCTCCCTATTGTTGTACGGTTTTGGATCGAAGCGCCCGGTGCTGTCCGCCTTCATGAAGTACCTCATGGAGGCCGACGAGGAGGCCGCGGTGGTCGAGGTCCTCGGGTACTCGCCGCATTTCACCGCGAAGGAGCTCCTGGTGCAGCTGTCGCAGGCGTCCGGTCTGACGGGAGAGGAGGAAGCCCTGAACGTGACAGGGAGCAAGAAATCGGTAGCGTCGCTGGCGAGGAAGGTGGTGGGCCACCTCGAATCCTCGAACCGCACCGTCTTCGTGTTCTTGAACAACATCGAGGGCCAGAACCTCCGCACGGACGACTGCCAGGAACTCATCGCCAGGATTGCCTCGCTCAAGAGCGTGCACCTTGTGGCAACTGTGGACAACGCCTCCGTGGCGCCCCTTCTGTGGGATCAGAAGACGGCCGACCGGCTCAACCTGCACTACCACCATGTGCCCACGTATTGCTCGTACGAGGACGAGCTGATGTACCAAAACGACATCGCTTTCGAGGAGAATGACGGCAGGAGGCTGCAGGCTGCGTCTGTGGTCCTCAGCTCTCTGACGCAGACGGCAAGGGCGGTGTTCCGGGAGCTGGGGGAGAGCCAGATCGCGGAGGGAGGGGGAGATCACGCCCGGAGCGACGGTGACGGCGGCGAGGGGTCCGCCTCGGGCACCGGCATGGCCTTCGCGGAGCTCTTCGCCTCGTGCAGGGAGCAGCTCATCCTGAGCAACGAAATCACTCTGAGGTCGCACCTGGAGGAGTTCTTGGATCACGACTTGGTGTGTCTGAGCGAGAGCCCGGACACCAGGACGGCGCTGTACAAGATTCCGCTGAGAGTGGCGGACATCGAGCGCCTCATGGACCTTTGCCTGTAACGAAAGAGTGTCGTTTTTTTTTTTTGTTGTTTTTGCTCTCAACCTAAGAAAGACAAAACCAAAAATACTAGTACACTCAGGTGGCGCGAGAACCACCCTGCTATCTGTCTTATCGTTACAATGGCCTCCGCCGAGCCTCCGCCGGGGGATTTCAGTTTGTGTGAATCTTCTCCACCGCAGACGTGTATTCTTCCAGGTAGTACTTTCGCGACTGGCTGCGCATGATCTTGGCGGCCTACAAGGGTTGGTGCGCCAGGAGGAAAGGGAGAGATGGGGGATGTCAGGAGTGGCGCAAGGGCAGCGTGTGGTGAGGGGGCGAGGGTTAATTGGCCACTTACCGCGTAGACGCCTGTGCCGAGCTCCAGCAGGAGCATGACCAAAACCGTGATGTTGATCCCTTTGTCGTAGGGCTTGATGTCCATCTGGGCGAAGGAGAAGTAGAAGGAGACCGGGGTGCTCACGAAGAAGGTGAGGAGCCAGAAGACCAGGAGGATCGGAACCTGCGAGAAACGTGTTGCAGTCAGCACACTTTCTTCTTCTTCTTCTTCTTCTTCGTCGTCGTCGTCCAGAGAAAGAGAGAGAGAGAGAGAGAGAGAGGGAGAGGAGTACAGGGTGCACTCACATTTTCCTTCAGGTTGCCGCTGTACCCCGTCCACAACCGAACTGGCTCCGCCAACAGCCACAAGAATAGGACCGCCGTCCGGATCTCGTCCGGGTCGCTCACGCTCAGGCCAGACCCGTACTGCTCGTTTTTGGGGGGAAAGGGGAAAGCGCCGGGTCAGCGTCCTTGCGAACCGTTTTGGGGGGGCGAAGGCGGTCGAGGGGAGGGGCTTACCCTGTACACGATGATGAAGACCACGGAGAAGAACCACGCCGGGGACAGGTAGTAGTTGTAGAACAGGAGCTGCTGCAAGAGTAGGCTCGACGAAACCGAGGTATCTATCGTTGCGGAAGAGAGAGAGAGAGAGAGAGAGAGAGAGGACGTCAGGGCGCTTGATCACGCGCGGCGTCGCCAAAGGTCTCGACTTTGCTTACTCGTCGAGTTCACGGTGTCCACGCCCTCCATCGTGCCCGCGGACTGTCAGGAGCTCTTTGAACGACTTTTCGGGGGGTGAGTTTAGTTTTCGGCGAGAGAAGTAAGCTCGGGAGGAAAAGGCGGGAAAACGAGGGGGGGGGCCAAAACACAGCGGCCGAAACAGCCGGCGTGGGGGAACCGAGAGGTGCAGTAGAAAGAAGTTCGACGGTGGCCCAGACCACGCGCAGCGCGGGCGACGAGATGGAGAGCGGAATGGACTGCAGCGAGCCGACCCCGCGGGTGAACTTTGACATCATGCAGAGGTACGTGGGCCGCAAGGTGCGCCTCGTTTGCAAGGTCGAGGAGTGGAGCGGGGACAGCCTCAAGGCCTCGACGTGCGACGGGCAGACGGTGTTCATTAAGCCAAAGCAGGGTAGCCAGTACGACACCGCCTTCGTCGAGATCGAGGGCGTCGTCGAGAACAACACCACCGTCCAGGAGGACTCGTACACCCCCTTCGGCGACTCGTTCGGTAAGAACGCTTTTCTCCTCTTTCCCGATCTCTCCCTGCGTGTCCCGCGCCCTCCACGCACGACCGCCTCTGCTGACCCAGCCCTTTCCCCTGAACCGCCATCTTTCGTGAACTTTACCTCCAGACATGAAGAACTACAACCAGCTCTGTGTGCTTTCCAACGGGCCCGTGAAGGAGATCTTCCTGTGAGTGAGTTGCTTGCTTTTCGAAGAGAGGGGAACTTGCCGCCTCGGAGGGTGCCGCCTCGGAGGGCTACGAAGTAGACAGACTCTGTTCAATCCATCGTTACGCCTTCGTCCAATCTCATAAGAGTACATCCAACAATAGGTCTCTGATCGAGACAACGCTCTTATTTTACACTTTTCCCCTCTCCGTCCCGAGCGGCATCCCCCCTCGGCCGCCCGGACAGCCCCTCGCCGAACCCGACCGAGAACTCCTTTATGGCGTCCCTGTACGAGCTAACCCTCGTCCTGTACAGCCGCTGCAAATAAGGTCTCGCGGTCTCTGCGCCCTTCTTTCCAACCTCAGCAGCAACTTTGGAGAGGTCATCGGTCGTACCCTGGCCCGACGTCTCCGGGTCATGGCCGCCACCATGCTCTTGCTCGCCATCGCCCCCCCGACCTCCGTCCCCGGACGACAAAAAGGCCCCCCAGCCCTTGCGGTACTCCTCCAGCGCCCTTCGCAGGACGGCCAAGGTTCCGAGTTGGCTCCCGCGGCCCGCCCCGGCCCTCGCCTTCTCCTCGTACCATCGCGGGTTCGGCATCGCGGAGGGGTTGACGATCTCCTTGAAGTCCTCCCGGAGGTAGCGAGACACCCGACTCGCCACCCCACCTCCCCTCAGCCCCCCACGCGTCATTCCGTTCCGTTCTACAACACTGGGACTGCCAGGGTCCTAACCTTGCATGCTCTCACCACAACAAACACACGGACCGTCCGTAGGAGTGAGAGCAACACCCCACCACCACCGGCACCCGCGCCGCCTCCTCCCTAGGCTACCCTGCCCGGTCCCGAGCGCTCTTTCACTTTTCTGATTCTTGGCCCTTCACCTGCCCTGCAGGGGGCCGATCCGCCTGCGAGCAGGGGAGTTGAGCAATCTTTCAAAAGCGGGTGATCGGCGGGATCGCGGGAAGAGGCCGGACGAGTCTCGCGACGCGCGCGGCGGGGGCGAGGGGTCCCGGTCGAGGAGTCGGGGAGGGAAGAGGTCCGCGTCGTTCAGGCCCGCGCGCGGCGACGCGTCGCGGTCCCGGCGCTCCCGGCCAACTCGCGATGACGAGCCAGACTCTAACCTACAGAAGCCTGTTGCGGGAGCTCAGGCGGCTGCTTGCAGCGGGCTTGCAGCCTGACCCCCAGACGGTGGCGGACCTCCGTTCTCTGATGCAGCAGTTCCGCCTGGACTTTCTCAATGCCCTGGACTTTCCGGTAAGCGATCGGCTCGAGTCAAGCCACAATGGGCTGGGGGAGAATCACGCCTCCCTCCGAGCCTCCGAGTTTCGGCGTCTCTCTCAAGCTGACAAACGAAAAACTCGCCCTTGTTCTCGTGTTTCCTTGTCAACCTCAGCCCAAGAACCCGGAGGCGCGTCGGCACCTATCCGACAAGGAGATCTTCACCAGCCAGGGCAAGACGGATCTGTCGGAGGCGGACGTGCAGAAGGCCATTGCGCTTAGCGACCAGCTGGACCTGAACGAGGTGTACTGCGTGGAGCTCCTGCAGACGAGCTACCTGGAGACGGGGAGGGTCTCGGTGGAGGCCGCGACGGGGATCTACCTGGAGGAGAGGCTTTCGCTCGTGGAGTCGCTCTTCAAGCTCTTTGAGTTCCAAATGCTTTACGCCAAGGAGGGCGAGAGGGCCGTGGCGAGGTCTGAGCTGCTCAAGGACGTCAGCAGCTTCAACTTGGGAATCCTGTCCGAAGTATCGCAGGACAACAAGTCCGCGCTGCTGCAGCGGCTGCTGACGCTGATGAGTAAGGAGTCCGCCGTGGGCGGCGGGCCCCTTGGCTCGCAGGAGGTCGTCTCGTACCAGTACGGGTCCATTGTGGGAAGCAAAGCGCACTTCCTGCAGCAGGAGCAGGTCTGGCTGTCGAGGTGTTTCTTCTACGGCACGATGATCGCAAATGCGTCCTTCAAGATTGACAGGGCCTCGCTGTTCTGCGACAACGTTCACAGCGCTTTGAGCCTTCTAGTGGACAAGTGCAAGGCGAGTGAGGAGGAGAGCGCGGGAAAGGCATCCTCCGGCCAGGCAACCCTGCAGCAGTTGTACTACCTGTGCTTCGCCATTGTCGCCTCGCTCACGCCCTCGGACAGCGCGAGCCTGCAGAGCAATCTGAGGCATGAGGCTGGGAAGGACGCCGTGCTGCGAGACCAGATGGACTCCATCGCCGAGGGCGTCTCCAGCGGGCTGTTGGGACTCGTCCTCCTGGCCTGGGGAGTCCTCCAGGTGGAGCTGCACTGCACGGGGGGGAACCTGGCGCAGAACTCCAAGTGGGCGGCATACCTGAGGGCGGCCCTCAAGGCGAAGCTCCCACCGCAGCCCGGCAAGCCAGTGGACGCGCCCTCTGACGTCTTCTGGTATACCGCGGAGGGCATCTTCGGTTCTGTGACTTTTGGGGACGAGGCCCCCGACATGAAGGACGCTTGTGCCAACGTCGTGCACAGCACCGTGGTCTACTTTCTCCAGTGGGTGGAGAAGGATGCCCAGTCGGGCAGCATGCTGCTTGGAACTTCCTCCACGTACTATCAGGATGACCATGTGCAGATGGGGCAGGTTTTGGGCTCAGTGCTCACCCTGCTGGCCTCACTATACCGGGTCGACCTTGACCTGCACGTCAAGTGCGCCGCCCTCAACCCCCTGATGCACCACGGGGCGGAGAGGCAGCCAGAGTCCTCCACTTTTGTGCCTCTGCTGGACCTGTACACTTCACTCGCGACGGGGACAAGAGGAGCGACCTACATCTTCAACAAGCTCCTGAATCCATCGCCGAGCGTCATGGGGGGCTCCCCGCCAAGCTGGTCGGGCCTGTACGCCGCCCTGTGGGAGTACTGCTCCCTGTTCAAGCAGGAGGAAATCCCCGCGATGAAGGAGGATGAGGCCACGACTCTTGCAGCCTACTTGGAGCTTCTTGCGCACGTTTTGGAGAACGGGTCGCCTGGGGACATCCCCCAGTGGCTCGGGCAGCTCCAGTCGCTTGACTTGCAGATCCTTGCGCCCCACCACCGGGACTTTGCCCACGATAATGGGTACAGGCCCCTCTTCCCGCTTTTCTTCCTGCAGCAACAGGCCATCCCGGCGAAGCTGAAGGGCGCTCTGCTGATTGCGGCGAGGTCCTTCGCCCCGATCTCCAACGCCAGCCTCGCCGAGCAGGTGTGGAAGTTCCTGGAGAGCAGCAGGCTGCTGGCGGACATCCCGAAGGACGGTTCCACCTCCATGCCCATTGACATCCGGTATCAGCTCGCCGAGGTGGAAGCAAGAGCGGAGGAGTACTCGTCCACCCTGGCTTTCCTCAAGTTGCTAAACAGGCTGCTGATGTCCTCGCAGACCTTCCACACGATGCTCCACTCTTATGTCCGATTCGTGCGGGAGTCCGTGCTTGCGCCGCTGATGAGCCGTGGGTACAAGGACAAGGAACAAAAGTGGGATCTGGCCAGGGAGTGCCTGACCTTCCTGGAGCTCACGCTCCAGGGCTTCAACATCGACGAGGTCGACATGGAGGACGGTAAGCTCGTGCTGGACCGGGTCGCGCCCCTCCAGACGCTCCAGGACTTTCTTAGCCGCGGCCCAGGGTGCCAGGCCATCATCACCATCATCCAGACGGGTGTGAATCAGCTCATAGAGGAGAAGCACGCGGGGGTTTCAGGATACAAGGCGGAGCTGGCGATCGAGAGCGCCCTGAACCTGCTCATGTCCGTCTTCCAGAGGGACGTCACCGCCGCCAACAAGTTCAACCAGGTTGGGCCCACCTATGCGCGGTCATACAAGAGCATGGAGAAGCACATGCAGCACAGGGATATCTGGACGATCTTGGGCTACGTCAGGTACCACTTCAGCCCCACGATCCAGGTGCTGGCGCTGCAGATCGCCCAGATCTTGGAGGAGAGGATTCCAGAGCTGGTGAGCATCCTGCTGTCGCCCCAGGTCGCAGAGAGCAGCGGGTCCAAGTCCACGCAGCAGCTGGTGCACGCCTTTGCAGAGTGCCTGCAGGACTCTCTCTTCAAGCCCGTGAGCACAGGAGGCGCCAGGGGCCCTGGCACCGCCGACGAGGATACGAGGGCAGCTCTGATCCTGAACCTCCTCCTGCGGCCGCTGGCTGCCAAGAGACAGGGACCCAACCTGACGCACCTGCTGCTCGGGTTCAACCTGGAGGCCGGCATCAGCAACACCCACATAGACATCATGTCCTTCAGCCCCTTGCAGGTGATCACCGAGGCTCTGTACCAATTCAAGTGCCACAGCCACTGGCCGAGGGAAGTGGAGCAGATGCTGCGGCTGCTGAGCGGCCTGCTGTCGGACCCTGCGACCTCGGGTGCGACCCTCGAGCTCCTCCGGTCGCTCGAGAACAACTACTTCATGGATGTTCTCCATGTGGCCCTCATCCACCCCATTCCCCACGGCTCGCCGGACCGGATCTACTACATCTGGCAGATCAAGTGGATCCTCCAGATCCACGCAACATCGCTGCACCGGTCGCTGTCCGAGGTCCAGCAGGACAAGGAGGACTGCGGGAAACTGCTGAGGGGCCTGATCGGGGACGCCGTCAAGAGTGAGGCAGCCACCCTGCCTTACTGCGCCATCCTGATGGCGTTGCAGCTGTGCAAGGACGCCCTGAGGCATGAGAAGCCAGCGCTGAAGCAGGACATGCGCCTGATCCACCTGCAGAGGCAGATGCAGGTCAACCTGTTGCTCTCGGCTCCTGAGCTGGTTTCAGAGGGTGGGGTGAGGGCCATGACGGACCGGGGGGTCGTCGTGTACCACATTCCCACGCTTGGCGGGATCCTCGCGAGGTTTTTCAAGGATCTTGAGGTGAACTGCGGTTGGAGCATCGACAGCGAGGAGAGGATGAGGGCGAACGAGGTGCTGCAGGAGACCCTGCGGTATGCGCAGTCCCACAATGCCTTCTCGCAGATTGCGCACGCCATCCAGGAGCTCCTATCTTCCTGGGAGCAACTCGTCAGCGTGGCGTTCTCCAGGCACGACTCGATCGCGATGGAGATCCAGCTGGCACCCACTGGGTGCACGGGGTTCCAGAGTCTCCTGGCCCTCGCCACAGCCTCCCTGGAGGGTCTGGGCTTTGTCTCCTCGACCTCCAACGCCCACCTGTCGCAACCTCTGGCCCGCGTCACCAACGTGCTCATGGCTTCGGTCCTCAAGCACACGAAAGACGTCGTGGCGGCGGGGGTGCTGTACCAGGGCATCAGCTCGGACACCCTGGACGTGCAGTCCTGCCACAAGTTCTTCACCGTCCTCGTCAACTGCCTGAGCAAGCCCTCCGATAAGGCCGTGCGACAGCACCTCTACGGCTCGCTCATCTTTTACTTGCTACACACCAAGGTCACCAAGACGCCAGAGCTCCCCTCGATCGTGTTGGAGAGGTATGAGGACCTGGACGAGAGCTTTCACTTCTCCTCCCTGCAGCAGCTCGACGGCGTGCACGAGATCTTGGACCAGGGCAACATGTCCATCCTGCAGCAGCAGGCCTCAAGGCTGGTCCAGGCCTTGTCTCAGGACGTTTCCGACGGGGCGCACTTCACCAGGGCGCTCGCGCTGCACGCCCTTAGCATGCTCGTCGCCGCCGACCCGCTGGGCACGGTCCTGCAGGAGGTCCTTTCCTCGGGCGTCGCGGCCGCCCTCGTAAGGGACCTTGAGTCCCTGGCCGCGGGATCCCTCGGCCGCGCCGCTCCCGCTGCCGATCTCTACACCTTCAAGGCCGTCCTCACGCTCCACCTGGAGGTGGCGTGCGCCAAGGAGGGCTGCCTGGCGCTGGCCTCGTCCGGGGTGGTCCGGGCTCTGGCATCCAGCCGGGTGGTGGAGGCCGCGCTGGACAGCGTTACTGGGCCGAGGCACCGCGCCGACCAGCTCTCGGAGATCGCCCACCTCGCCCTACAGATCGTGCTCGCCGTCTCGGTGGGCCTGCCGGACAGCCGTGACGTGGCGCAGCACGTCAGGGAGTTCCTGGAGAGGCACTCCAAGGTCCTGTTCAGCTGCCTGAACGCCAACACGCTGACGATTGCGTCAGTCGTGATGTCCATCCTGAGCCAGCTCTTCAGGGGCCCCAACCCTCTGGACCCCTTCTTCGTCGCGCAGTGCCGCGGCCACATTGTGTCGCTGGCGTGGGACGTGCTGCCGCCAGCGAGGATCCGCGATGCAGTCGCCGGCCTGAGGGAGGCCGCGATACGGGACTTCACGGACGGCACGGGCGTGGGCGCGGAGATCACCAGGCTGATGGGCATCACGGTCAGCACCCTTGAGTGCCTGAAGAGCATGGCACAGGGCGAGGACGAGGCCTTTGAGAGGCCTCGATCGGGAGGGGAGTGGCACGCCAGGAGCCACGGCAAGCAGCTCGTGACCGCAGACCTGTTGGAGAGGACGCTGGTCTCGGCGCAGGAGATCCTGAGCGACCTACTGGAGGTCAAGCACCAGATCTCGTCGTACCTCGAGGAGACCCACGACTCGCCGCGGGTGCTGGCGGCGCGGATGGCGCGGGCCACCGAGGTCGAGGCCTTCACCGCCAGCGCGGTCATGGTCCTTGAGCACGCCCTCCACGTCCTCTTCAAGATTGGCGCCGGCGACCCAGACCGCGTCCTTCCTGTTCTCGACAGGCTTCTCGGGGTTGTCGGCGGGCAGGGCACCACGGTGGCGAAGATCGCCCTGGAGCCGCTCCACGTCCTGGTCAGGCAGTTCAGGCACTCGCTTTCCACAGCCTCCAGGAGATGACGGCAGCGGGGGTTCTTGTTTGCGGAGAGGGGGAGGGAAAGAGATCCACGCGCTCGGCAGCTTTACCAAGGGAAGAGCCGGGAAAAGAAAGCGAGGTGTTCTATCAAAAATAATACTCGTTGTTGTTAAATATATCAAAGCTGTGTGGCTTGATGTCCACCAATCGCACGTGAGCTGACTTGGCATCTTGGAAATCTTTGGAAATCTTTGGGAAAAGGGGGAGAGTAGAAATCGCTTGTGTTTTCATGAATGAGATGAACAACTACAACCCCCCCCCCCCCCTGTGACCAGAAAGGAGGGGGCAAAAGGAACGACTTTAAGACTTTGGCCCCGGGCCCCAGCCCGAAGGGGGGGAGAAGGA
>Ga0160423_10000221_pt1 | contig 44418 bp, 74 predicted proteins | sample CRUFie14St8metaG_FD_108191 | JGI IMG/M metagenome (GOLD analysis project Ga0160423, IMG submission 108191) | Marine microbial communities from the Costa Rica Dome - CRUD Field 142mm St8 metaG | ecosystem: Environmental > Aquatic > Marine > Oceanic > Photic zone | place: Costa Rica: the Eastern...
ACTTTAAACTTTTCTTTACCGGTAACAGTAGCCATTGCTAATTCTCTACCACAAAGAAGTCCAACAAATACCCATGTAGTTGACATAGGAATATCATTGAGTTCTTTAAAGAAAAATAATATGATCCAATACACACCATCAATGATAGTAGCACTTCTTACATAACGAGTGTTATGTTTTTCAAGTACAATGTTTTGAATCTTACCACCACCTTCTCTAAACATATACCAAAGACCAAATACAAATACTGCACTGATCATTAACATCATGTCGACTGGTATTTCTCTAGGAAGGAATACAGCTATGTTAGCCATATCATGTGATAGCCAAGTCCACCAAAGAAATCCTGTTGTAAACCATTGGCCAACTCGCCAATAAATTTTATGTTCTTCTTTAACTGGTTTAGCTTCATCTAATATTTTACTAACTACAATCCATATAACATATGCTGCTACTGCTGCAACTGCATATCCCATCATAGATTTCATTAGCATTTTTTCTAATACAAACGTACTAGCAAAAGCACTTAAAACTAAAAAAGACGTACTCACTGGTACGCCTATCCTTGTTAATATTAATAGTAATCCTGGAGCCATGGCATGATACCATTGAATCTCCTGGAAAGGTATTTTGTTGAGACGACCATAAGAAATGTCTCCGCCATATTGGTACCAACCGTACCATAAAGCCCATAAGAGTACTGCAGAAGCAGCTCCCCACATGATCTTCCAATTTACTTTTTCGTTATTACTAGCAATCCATGTCCCTAAAGTTTGAACTGAATCATTAGCTATAACCGAATAAGCGGCGAATAAAAATCCTATAGCCATCCACAGAGTTACAAGTTCCATTGTAATTTATCTTCCTATGTTATGCTATACTTGATTATTATTATCTATAGATTTTTCTTTTTCTAAACAATATATTACTTTAACAGTATTTGCAGTAGGATATGTAGCTTTACCATATTCTTTAAGAGCCTGCAAATTCATATCAACATGATTAAAACATTCTTGTTGTGTTTCAAAATATAATGGTTGTCCATGTAAGTGAGTGATCTCAACAGAATCATTTTCTGGAATCTGTGTAGGATCAGCCCACCACATTACAATAGCTATAATAAAAACTTTAGTCATATTATAGACCTAATACTCGAGAGACCATTCTTTTTTCTCTAGGTAATTCTTTACCTTCGTTAATCTCTTCCATAATCTGCTCAAAGTAAAAAGCAGCATCAGCTTGATCATTCTCTTCTAAGAGTTCTTTACAATCACGAAAAAAATTTCTTAGATTCATTTGACTAAGTCCACTATCTAAACTAGCCTTTTTCCATTTACCTGGTCGTTGATTACTCATACTCTTCTCCCTCTTGTATTATTATTACGACGTTCACGATCATGCCTTTTCTTAATCTCTTTCTGACGATGCTTTTCTCTAAACATCGGATCAGCATGTTCATATCCTCTAATACCAAAACTTTTAGCCCAAGCTGAAAGTTGATCTATACTATGTCTCTTTGAGATTTTATTCATATTAGCCTCCTACTAATATTATACAACATTAATAAAAAAAGGTCACCAGAATAATTCTGGTGACCAACTATGTTAAGCAGCTTCCGCAAATTTAACAGCTGACTTTAAAGCATTAGCTTTACGGATCTGATTAGGTCCATACCAAGAAGAATACAAACGATTGTCTGAGTTTCTACCTTGTACGTGATCTGTAATATAAGTTACAGAATTGAATGCCTGCCACCAAGAACCTTCAGCATACTGAGCTCCTGGTTGAAGTTCTAGAGCATCATAACAATCTTTAGCATTTCTTGATAAAGTATCAAGTGAAAGCTCTTTACCCTGTACACGCTTATCAGCTGTACGAGGAAATACTGTGTTGTAATATTCAATTAATGAATTAACAGTATAACGCTTTTTACCAAGAAACTCAGCCATATCTTTATATGTGTTAAGCTGAGTTTTAGCTACACCTAAAGATCTTTTAACTTCATTAGCATTAAACATTCCACGATGACCTACCTTAACAAAGTTATCGCTTTTACTTTGTAGAGAGAAAGTAAGTGTGTTATTACATACTACACGAATTGGTGTAAATCGAACATCAATAGATTTACCATACTGATGAGGATTAGAAAATAAAAGATATGAATCAACTTTGTCTCCACCAAACAATTCAAAAGACTCTTTTACTTTAGCAAGAGCCCAAACCATTTGACCTCCACGAAGAGATCCAGCAGTGTGCATTTCCATATCACCGCCCATGATGAAATCGTTAAAGAATTCAAATGCAGTATCGTTTTGTACTGGATTCCAATTCTCACCAACATTAGTAAGAATCTTACCATCAGTTTCACGAACTAGAGATTTTTGACCGGTAGCCATACGCTTACCATCAAATTCAATAAAAGATTCTACTTCTCGAACTTTCCAGTTTAGATTAGCTTTATCCATCATCTGGATTGGAGTTAGATCATTACTAACTTCTACACCTAGACCATGCCATGGAACTTCTCCTGCATAAGCCATTGTTTCAATTTGATGTGCCATACTTTTCTCCCTTAATTATATTGACTCCAAAATTCATTCCACAACTCTCCAACTCCTTCTTCGATAGTTAGAGAATCAACTGTTGGTACCATCCATTTACCTAATGATACAGCTTGATCAATAGCTTCTGAGATATGCTCAGACTCTTTGATAATATCTACTACTTGATCCCAAAAATTTTCTTCGATTTCTAGAATGTAACTACTCATTCCCATAATTTACTCCTCTTAAATTTTTATTTTATAATTATATTATACTTTTATTTTAAACAAAAGTAAACAGTTATTTTTGTTTTTTTTAAATTTTTTTTTCACATAAATAAACTATACCAACCAAACTCATGGAGGGCATATGAATTTAAACGATAAGGTTGGCAATACAATTTTAAAAAGAGGAGATATAGTAAAAGCTCCTTCTGGTTCAAATGAATGGGTTGTGATAAAACACGACGAGAATTATAAAGTTGTATTAGCCTGTATAAGTAAATATATGCATAAAGATCAAAATGATGTGAAAGAGTGGTATAAAATAAATGAGTTGTCAAGAAAATGATAAAGCTCTTGCAAGACTTGCAACAATGTGTGATTGGCAAGAGTTTCGTGGATTCAACAGTTCCAAGATACTAAAAGAATTAGAACCATTTAAAAACGAATGGAAAAGATATAATCCCAAAAAATTAGGAAATAACAGATGGGGACTTAGCGTTACTAGCTTTGACGGTGGTTTATCTGGAATTCCTGATTTAACTAGTTTATTAGATTATGAAAAAGAAACTGGAGTTGTATTACATAATCATGATTTAAATACACCAACACCAGTTTGGGAACAAAGCTCTGAACTCAAAAAACTTCTAGATCCATGGAAACGTTGGATTACTAGATGCCATTTTTTGCGTTTAGATAAAGGTGGATTTTTTCCAGATCATTACGATGTCAATAAACATGATTTTTCATATGATGAAATTAGATTCATAGGTTTTGTAAATACTAATGAATATAATTTAAAATGGATATATGATGATAAAATTATTAAAACTAGAGATGGTAGTTTTTGGTATTTTAATGGTAATAAAAGACATTGTGTTTTTTCTACTAGTGATGATATGATCTTATTAGTAGTTTGTATGAGTTGGGATAAAGATCTTTTTATTGAAATGTTAGATAATGGTCGTGTAAAATAAATGTTGATTTTATGGTGCTTGCTAGGTATAGTAGCTGGCATAATTTTTGGAATGATTCCTGGAGCTGGTCCTTTTCTAGCTGTTGCATCTTTGTATTCATTATTAACAATAAGTGATCCAATTGGTATCTTTACATTTTATGTAGCTCTGTTAATCACATCTAATTATATGAATAGTATTACTGGTATTTTATATGGTATACCAGGTGATGCTGCTGCAGCAGTTACAGCTCATCATGGTCATAAATTATTATTAAATGGTCAAGGACATATGGCTGTTAGTAATAATGCTATTTCAAGTACTATTGGATCTGTTTTTGCAATTGGATTATTTTTTGCTTTTTTACCTAACATATATGATGTATTTAAATTTTACAATAGTACTATACAATTAGTAATTATTTTTGTAGCTATACTTTTATTAACAGCTCTGTCAAAACAATCAATATGGAAAACTATATGTTTGTTTTTGTTAGGTGGTATCTTAGCTAAGATTGGATTTAATAATTTAACTCATCAAACTTGGGGTACTTTTGGAATAACATATTTAACATTAGGTATACCATTTAGTGCTGTAATGATAGGTTTGTATATAATTCCTGAAGTGTTAAAGTTCCAAACATTACAATTTGTTAAAACTCAAAAAGTAACTAAATTTGGATATTCACCAAATACTTTACCATCAACATTATTAGGAAGTTTTGTAGGATTCTGGTGTGGATTGATTCCTGGAGTTACAAATATATTAGGAAGTTATTTAAGTGCAAGTTTTATTAAAAAAGATATTAATAAGATTGCTGCAGCAGAATCAGCTAATAATAGTGGAGCTTTAAGTTCATTACTTCCACTTATTATTTTAGGTATACCAATAGTTGGTAGTGAGATATTAATATATTACTTAATAGTGGCTCAAGGATTTACTTTTAGTTTAGAAACTGTTTATACATTCTATAATGTACTTTTTTATGTTCCTATAATTATTAGTATATGTTTATTAGTATCTTGGATTGGATTTAATTACTTAGCATATATTACTAACATATATAAAAAGTATAAAAACTATTTTAACATAGGAATAGTTTTATTAATTATTTTAGTTAGTTTAAATATTTATCCTATAAAAGAATGGTTTATTATTTGTTTAATAGCAACTAGTATTATAGGATATCTTATTAGACATTGGGATACGTTTCCTGTTTTGTATGGTTATTTTTTAACAGATTTATTTTGGGATAACTTAACTCGAGTTATTATAATATACACATGAAAAATTTAATTTTAGGATATCCTCGAGGACAAAATAAATGGCAAGGATTATCTGAAGCATTAAGCAAACTTGGACAGCTATCTGATATTGTAATTGATAACTTTGATCAGATTAAAGGTCCTTATGATAAAATATGGACTATGGCTGAAAGTCTTTTACCTCTTCAAGCTAAGTTAGAGCAAAAATTTAATTTAAACAATATTTCATTACAAGCTGCAGAAATCTTATCAGATAAAAAAAAGATGGATGATTTTTGTACTAATATTGGTATACAAGATATTATACCATACAGTGTTATTCCTAAATGTTTAGATGACTTGAATAGGTTTAGATATAAACCATTCATAATAAAACCTACAATTGGATCTGGTACTAAACAAGATTATAAAAATAAAATTCATTATATGGCATGGAATAATTTGAAAGACTTTACTGAAGATGTATACAGTGAGTTAGTATTTCAGGTTAACAGATCTGGATTTATTGATGAGCAGTTTGGAAATAGATTAAATTATTATATGGCTCAAGAATATTTACCACATACTAAATTGTATGCACCATATGTTTATGTAAATGAACATCAACAAATAATTCCTATAATTTGGGTAGAAGGTGATATACAAACTAATGTTATAGATCAATATCGATTTGAAAGTAAACCAATAGGGTTTATGGCTATTGATAATGATCAAGTGCCATCAGATGTATTAAAACATTTTACTTATTATTATCAAGCTATTGTAGATGAATTAGAAATAAAAAATATGTTTTTTGCAGGACCAGATTTTTACGTTGGATCAAATATAAAAATTATAGATTGTAATCCAAGAATAGGCCAAGGGTTGCAAATACTTAATGAACTAAACAATTATAATGTTTTATCATCATTAATAGATAATAAAAAGTTTACTATAGAGAATAAATTTTATTGGACTTTAGCTAAATTAAAACCTGGAATTATAAAACGAGTAAAAGATATGTCTCACTTACAATCATATATTACTAGTAGTAACCTGAAGCCAGGAATGGAAATAAGTTGGTCTTTTATTGTTCAAAGCAGTGTAGCTAAAGTTGGATTAAAGATTTCAGGAAAGACAAAATCCGATATGCTAGAAACATATCGGATTGTTTGTGCACAAATACAAGAGTGTATTGAATATAAAGACTAACTGTTTAAATCAACTGCAGCCAAGGTTTTGGATACAATGGATTCAGCATTGTTAGAATCAACAACATATGTCTCTGTACCGTCAAATGAAGAAAGCCACTCTTTCGAAGTAGATAATTTAGAAACTATACTTCTATAGTTAGATACGACATTAGCTTTTGCATTAACAGATAAAATAACATCTACAAAAGCAAAGTCTAAATCACCATTTGCACTAAATGCAAAACAAGTACCATCAGCTTCAACTTTTGATTGTTTTGTTTGAATTGTAAAAATAGTATCTGCATCTCCACCTAGATAACCTCTAGTCGTTGCACCACTCCCATCATATGGAACAATTGTTATAGAAGAGTTTAGTTTTGAAGAAAGATTATCTATAAATTTAGCTACAGCTGGTGTATCACCCCATGTAGCAATTTTTATAGTTTCACCTTTCATATCATCCATAGAAGAATATTTACGACTACATAAAATAGTCTCATATACTTGAAGAGCTATAATAGTATCCTCATTTAGTGGTACTGAAGGTATATCAGGATTACCTGGCCATTCAGTACTCCACATAGTAATAACATTACCACGATCAAAGTAGCTTGACGCAACTACTGGATTACCAGCTTGTATAAAACTACTATCAGTATTGTTATCAGCTTTAAAAATCATTGAAAGAACAGCTTTAAAGCCACCAGAATCACTTCCAGTATTGACTATAGCTATATTATCTGCATGTGCAGAAGTTGCAATTGTTATTGCAAATAAAAAAGATATAAATTTTTTCATATCAATTCACTCCATTATTAATTATAATATTATTTAGTTAAGTTGTTTAGGTGCCTCCACCCAATAGTATACCCATTATTTCTTCATGAGTTATATCAAAATCTAAATTATTTCCTATAGAAAGAACACAAGCATATTGTGCATTACCTTCTAATATAAGATATGTTCCAGTTTCTGGATTCATAAAAAATACAATCCCAGCTAATTGATCAGATCCATATTGATTTCGGACATTAGATACTGCTACAAAAGTTGCATTGAAATCATAAAGTTCAACATAATGATTTAATATTTTATCAGGAGTTGCACATTGAATCGGCTTTTGTTTATATACAGCATCGTTAGCATTAGCTGGAATAAAAAAGAATAGAAAAACTAGTGTAATCATTACTGTGGCTAAAATGATAGCTGTAGTTGTTTGAAATTCTTTTACTATTTTCATTAATTTAGTCATATTACTTTTCTAATTTATATAGAATAAATTCTCCATTTTCAGCTAGTATTGTAATTGCAGGAACACCAGCTGGTTTATTTTTACCAACGTATTCCCATTCATATCCAGCTAATAGCTGTTCATTAGCTGTTTGTATATATTCAATATTATCTGCGACCCAAAGACCAGCAGCTAAAAATAATCCTATTACCATTATAACCTCCAAATTTAAATGCCAGATTCTGTTTCCAGGCTCTGGCGGGCCCAGAGATTACGCAGCTAGGCGAATCTCAGGTGCAAAGTTATCGTTTGCAGTTACTTTTTGAAGACTCAAACACCAGTCGATCCTAACTCTCCCCCCATAAGCACACCAACCAGGCCGAGTTGGTTCAGGTCGCGTCTTTTACTTGTCGCTACCAAGTAGGAGGCCTTTACTCCTTGTGCTTATGGTGGAGGAGTCGGGAATTGCACCCGAGTCCTGTATGCCTTCAGACATCTTCACGTTTATTTATATTATAAAGTAATACTACTGTTTTGGCAACAAAAAAATATAAATAGATGTAGAGCGAGCTTTATTAATCCTTGAAACAAATTATGATAACTTAGTAGAAGGTGGACATATGGATCCAGTTACAGCTATCGCTGCAGCTACAACCGCATTTAACGTTATTAAAAAAGGTTTTGATATGGGCCGTGATATAGAATCTATGTATGGTGATATGGGTAGGTGGATGGGTGCAGTATCTGATGTTAATCAAGCAAATAAAATGGCAAAGAATCCACCCATATTTAAAAAATTATTTGCTGGGTCTTCAATAGAAGAAGATGCAATGAATGCTTTTGCAGCTAAGAAGAAAGCAGAAGAAATGGAAAATGAATTACGTACTTATGTTAATTTAGTTTATGGTCCTAATTCTTGGAATGAAATAATAAAACTACAAGCTAAAATACGTAAAGATAGACAAGAACAAATTTATGCTCAACAAGAGTTAAGAAGTTATATTATGAATGTTATAGCTATTATAATAGCATCTCTTGTTCTTGTATCAGCTGTAATTGGTATGATATGGCTATTATTACAGGCATAATATGAAATGGATATCCAGGGTAATACAAACTATATTCATAATAATTTGTGCTCTAACATATTTGTATTTTGTATTTCAACCTACAACAGCTTGGGGTGAGGGAAGAACATATAATAAAAAAGAAAAAGACACATTAATTATTAACTGTCACTTGGCAGCAAGAAAAGTTATTAAAAAACAAAAAATATGTCTTTATCGTGGAGCTAACAAAACAGAAGAAAATGTGTTTATAAATAAATTTGAGTACTGTCCAAAGACAATTAAATGTATATATGAACCAAACAAAAAAGCTCCAATGGTTCAAGAAGCTCTAAAAAGTATAGAGAGAGCATTAAAATGAGTATAGTTAATTATATAAAAAGTAAAATCTCCGATATAAGAAAACAATTAAATGTTGAACCTTATAATGGAGATTTTGATAATTTGAAGTCAACAATTGTAACAGAAAGATATCGTTACTATCCTCCTAAGCCTGTAGAAATGCCTAAGGCATCTCCCATCGGTAAAAGACGTGATCTCCGATCTGTCGTGTCTTCGTTTTCGTCTCGGCCCATTCAGGATAAACGTAAGTAGCATGATAGTGAGTTGCACCTTTAGTTGAATCATGAAAATAACCTGAATGAGTATTAATAACTTTCATAGCTATAACTCGAGCTATTGACCACACTTCTTGATCAATTTCTGGAATCACATCTGACTTACCGTCACAGAACCAACTAAATTGACAACGATGTTTTATAGGAATCAAAATTGAAGGATCTTTCCATGATGGTCTAGTAGGTCCTTGTTCTACAACAGCACAATAATTATCTGGATATCTCCAATCGTTTACTCTATTACGAGTAACTAAGGCTACAGCTATCATACCTCTTAAAGGTTGATTTCGAGCCTCCCAATATATATTTTTAGCTAGGCAAGTTTCTTCAGCAGCTCTGTCTGTATGATCATCAGCAAAAGCTGGTGGATAACAAGAATACATTAATAATAATGGTAATACAAAAAGAAAGTTCTTCATTAGAATACCTCCATTTTTAACACTCTATAATTTTCGTGTCTAATTCTTTGTTTAATACGTTTCTTAATATTATCGTAAGCAATTGTTTCATTAATACCAAATCCAAAGTCGTAGAATTCTCTACGTCTACCAGTTGGTGTATACCATTCATAAGTTATTTTTAATTCAACAAATTTCATTATGATGCTCTCCTTGCAAGAACATCATTAATGTCAAATACTGCAAAGTAGATTGGCTTTGAAACATGATCACCACTTTCATCTTTAGTAGCTTCTGTTTTTGAGAATCTAATTAAAGTAGCTGCTTTTTTAAGACCAGCAAGAGCTTTACCGGTAATACCATCAAGTTTAACAGCTTGCTTAAAAGTTACAAATTCATCATCATAATCATATCCAGCTTCAAGAAGTAAGACTTCATTTCTACCTGTATATTCATTTCCATTTACATAATTTTTCATGATATTGACTCCTCTTTCTTTTATCATTTTATAGTTATACTATCCTATAAAAATAACAAAAGGTCAACAGAAAAATTTAATTAAAACAAAAATTATTTAGATATATTTATCAATTATGGGAAATATAGGTCTAAGAGCTTCAGCACAGGCAATTGCTATCTCTCTATGTTCTTTTTGAGTTCCGTTACCAGAACGTAATTCAATATAATGGATCCATGAACGAAGAGTTCCGTTCATATACATGCGTGATAGTGTCATACCTTCAGGTAAAACAGCTCGAGCTTGTTCTTTAGCAATATTATTTTCAAGAGCCCAGGAATATGAGTTTTTAACAGCAACAGCAACTTCAGCTTGTTTTTTTATCCACTCCATTTTAACATCTACATTATCTGTTTCAGTACTATTTTGTCTATTCTTTTTATCTTGCATTCGTGCTTCTTTAAATACAGTGAACTCTGTTTGCTCTGCATATCTTTGAGAAAATTCTTGAAACGAAAACGATCTATGTCTTAAAATTTGTCTTGCTATATCTCGAGTAGTTTCAATCTCTAAGCAAGCAGATACCATCTCGAACGGCGACCAGTGTTTTTCTTTTGCGAGGTAGTTGAGTAGTTTTTCTGACGTTTGTTTGTTGTTCTGATTCGTCGGATTGGATACACGGGCACAATACGCGATAAGATCTTGGACACTGTTATCTCCTTCTACTGGTTGTGAATAACTAATTAGTTTTACTATCATTTAATAACTATCTGCCACTTTACTTAATATATCTTTTAACAATTGTGATTGAATGTTTGATTGTTTTACAAATTTTATATCACAATAATTACAAACTACATAACCTTTTTCAGGTACTTTATAAAACACTTTTGGATGATCATTTTCACAAGAGACTATTTCTTTATCAGTATAAATTACAGTATTTGGATATATTTCATTTGGATCATGTTTATCCATTATTTTTATAAAACCAAGTATTATCTGGCCCTTCTTCATATTGAGAGCTATGCATTGATACTGCCATTCTAACTCCAAGCATATTAATATCATGACCTGAAATAATACCACCTGGTTTTACTTTAGGTGCCCACAATTTAATATCTTCATTTACACTATCCATATCGTGACTAGCATCAATGAATATAATATCTAACGATTTATCTTTAAAGTTAGAATGAGCTCGATTAGTAAAATCTCTTATAATGTGAGCCCTGTTAGGATATTGTTTACAAAACTCAAGTAATTCAGGATACCACTTTACTGGTTTAAATTTCAATAAATCTTTAGTCTCTGTAATTTTATTTGCTAACCAATATTTGTCAGGTGTAAAAACATCTACTCCATACCAATTTACATTAGAACATTGAGTAACAATTGCTTTAAATGTAGGTCCTTTTAAAACACCTAATTCAACTCCTGTATAGTGATTTTCACCTATTTGTGCACTTAACCAAGCTGCTCTATGTTCACTCATTAAAATACCTTTACTTCATATTGTTTTTCAAATGCATCAGCATCTTCAACTGTATTAACCATTGGTAATCCTTTTATATTTAGAGATGTATTTAATAACAAAGGACATCCTGTTTTTACATACCATTCTTCTAATATTTGTCTTAATACAGATTTACAATTTTCTTTTACAACTTGAACTCTTGCAGTTCCATCAACATGTGTTACAGAATCAAAATCATGTTTAGCTTTAGCTACATATTGCATATATTCATTCATAGGACCACTAAAATATTTATCAGCCCATTCTTCTAATATTGCTGGTGCAAATGGTCTAAACTGTTCTCTTTGTTTTATATCATTGACTAATTGTTTTATGTGATGTACTCTTGGATCAGCTAACAAACTTCTATTACCTAAAGCTCTAGGTCCATATTCGGCTCGACCATTAGCAACTCCACAAATTGATTTATCAATTAAATATTTGACCACTTCTCTAGGATTTATTTCTCTAGTAATATTAGTTCCTAAGTAAGGACTATATTCATACATCTTATTTTTATAAGCTAGAGCTGCACCCAAAGCAGATCCTGCATCTCCTGGATTAGACATTATCCACACTTCTTTAAACATATCATGTACTTTAGAATTAGCTACACAGTTAAGAGCAACACCTCCTCCATAACATAGATAATTTGAATAGTATTGAGCTCTTTTCATTATTTTACATATTTCTGTTTCAATAATTTCTTGAGCTGAAGCTGCTAAATCCATTTCATTAGGATAAATGGTCATTATACCTTTATGATAATTTTTATATGGTTTTAATTTATAAAGAGGTTTTCCATAAGCTGCCATACCCATTGTGATATATTCTTCTTCCATAGGTTTTAAAAGACAGGCTTTTGTTACAGCAGAATAAAATAAACCTAATGACTTAGGATATTTCAAAGACCATTTCTTTTTCTTTTTATACCAAATAGAAGCTGTATCCCATTCTCCTATTGCATCTATAACTACACAAACTGGTTCTTCTTTAAATGGTCTAGTATAATAAGCTGCAGCAGCGTGAGACCAATGATGCCAAATATAATGATCATATTCTTCTCTTGGTTTCCAAGATTGACCACCCCATAATCTTCTAGTATTTTTCCAAAATGGTTTTTCATAAAATATAGTTTTACCTATAGGCTTATATTCATTAGGTAGATTCTTATCATTTTTTATACGAGTAAATCTTTCTGCATGATATGCTGATTCTATTTCAAAATCATTTACATAAGCCCAGGAAGCATCATGAAAGCCACAAGAAATACCAGTAACTACACTCATACGTTAAACTCTTTAAATCTTTCAGATATAGCACCATTATCAAATACTGGAGTATCATCTGTTAATGTTTGTTCACTAACTTCAACATCGGATAATCTCATCTTTGTACGATCAACACCAATAACAAATCTTTTATTAAATGTTGGATCATTATAACGATTCTTAAGCTGTTTAACCATCAGCTGACCAGCTTGTTCAAGTTCTTCTGTTGATATAATAGCAAACATAAGATCAGCAGTTGCAGGAAGACCAAACGATTCAGAAGTGTCTTCTAAACCTATATCAGAGTTTGAAAATCCAGAACGTGTAGTTTGTGTTGCAGAGAATAATGGAACATCATATTCAACAGCTAAACCTCTAAGTTCTTCTGCAATAGCTTTTATATAACTATATGAATTGATAGCACCACCCATACCTTTCATTCTTGAACTTGCACAAATATTTAAATAATCAATAAAGATAACATCAGGTGCAAATTCTCGTTTAAGTTTTAGTTCTTCAAGTAAAGCTCTAAAATGTCCAGCATGAGCTGATCCTGTTGGATATTCTTTTATAATTAATTTACCATTAGTTTTTTTAGAAAGATCTGAAACTTTTTTAGTAAACATATTTTTAGATAAATGTTCTAACTGATCGATAGGAACATTAAGTAAGTTTGCATCTATACGTTCTGCAATACGTTCTTCAGCCATCTCCATAGTAATATATAAAACATTACGACCTTCTGTTAATGCAGCAGCAGCCACATGACACATAAAAAGAGACTTTCCAACACCAGTACCAGCAAGAGCAATGTTGAGAGTTTTCTTGGGTACACCACCTTTTGTAATCTTATTAAAAAGATCAAGATCGAATGGTATTCTATCTTCTTCGGTATGATAAAATTCGTAGCGTTCTTCAACATTTTCAATATAGTCGTGTCCAACATTTTTATCAAAAGATACTCCTAATGCTTTTTGTAAAAGATCTGGTAATGCATTCTTTGTTAATGTCTGATGCTTACCATCAATAATAGAAATAGATTCCATAATAGCATTATAGATTGCTCTATCTTGACACCACTTTTCAGTACTATCTAATAACCATTGTTCATCTGAGGTATCTTTTTCAAATAAATGAGGAAGAATATCAATAGCCATTGTATATTGTTCATCTGTAAGTTTATTAGTTTGATCTATTTCTACTTTAAATGCATCACGAGTAGGTAGCTTATTATACTTAGCTACAAACTTACCAGCTTCTTTAAACAATATTCTATAGATACCTTCAAAATAGTCAGGCTTAACAAATGGCAATATCTTACGCATGTATTGCTCATTAGTTAATATATTTCTTAATATTATTTGTTCAAGATTTGTTTTCAATTTTTCTTTCTTTCATTATTACAGAATTTGTATCAATACCATCTCTAATAATAGCTTGTAACAAGTCTCCAGCATACTCTTGAAGTTCAGTATTGTCAACAGTTAATTCAGAATCAGGTGATGATATTACATCAAAATTAAATGTCATAATATCTTTTCCCTTTTCGTTTATACTAATTGCACCAAACTTCAGGACAGTTTCAACAAAATCACCAGAAAGGATTCTTACATTCCAGTCATTAATGTTATCATTATCTGGAATTAATTCATAATCTTTTAATTCAATTAAGGTCATTAGGTTTCACTATTGAATAATGTTTTTTAATGTAATCTTTAAAATTTGTTTTATTCAAAATTTCTTTCCAAAAGTCTTCATTCAAAGTATCTTTTTCTCTTACTTTAGGATCTATTAACTCACCAGTATCTTGATTAACTTGTTGGTACCAACCATTAGATGGTTTAGCTACAAAATCACCAAGTATAGCAATATCTAATAATCCTGACCACTTTTGTACTCCACCATCCCAAGATACGCTTATTGGTATTTGAGATTTTTCTTTCACAAATCTAGATTTTTCTACATTAATTACAAAGTGATATCCTTTTATTTCAGTACCTTGTTTATCTTGACGTCTACCCAATATCCAAATATTATCTGCTGAATAATATATTCCTGTACCACCAGATACTACATCTTTAGGAAATAATCCAATCTCTTTGTAAGTATGATTGACAGCAATCATAGGAATACTTTTCATATTTAAATATGGTGTACACATACGAAACAATCCTTTGAGAGCTTTAGCTCTTGACATATCAGCTACAGACTTTTCGTTTACAGCATCTTCTAATTCTTTCTTAGAAGCTAAGTTACCAACAGAATCAATTACTATTATAACTTTATCACCTCTCTCAAGACCTTCTAACTGAGCTATCATATCAAATTTTAATTCTTCTACATTAGTTATAGGTGTATGAAGTACTCTGTTTGTATCAATGTCAAAGTTCTCAAAATAAGATTGTGGTGATCCAAACTCACTATCATAAAATAATAACACAGCATCTTCATATTTCTTTAGATAAGATGATGCCATAATTAAAGCAAATGAAGTTTTAAAATGTTTAGAAGGACCAGCTAGAACAGTCAATCCTGGAGATAGACCTCCATCAATAGATCCTGATAAAGCTACATTCATCATAGGAACGTCAGTTGGAATCATCTCAACTTCATTGAAGAATTTAGAATCAGAAAGTACTTGTGTAAGTTTTACTTTTGAATTCTTTTTTAATTTATCCATTATTGACATTATTTTGTTCCTGCATATTTTTTATCGTGTTCTTTACCTAGACCATAGTCTCCATCATAGCTAGAAAGAGCTTCTGATTTAAAGCATAAAAATTGGCCTATCCTAGTTCCTTGTTTAATTCTAGTCCTAGTAGATAGATTACCTATTATATGCATTACTCCAGCCATTACACCATTATAACCAGAGTCATATAATCCAGAAGTTAAATAAATACCATTTCTATTAAGTGTAGAACGAGTGATTACCCAACCAGCTTCATCTTCACCTACATTAATTATATTTTCCATAATTACTTCATATGACCCGGTACTTAAATTATAATAACCATCTTCATCTGGTTCTATTTCAACACTACCTCTATGAGTCTTGTGATTATTGCTTACTTCAAAATCATTTTCCCATTTAATAGCAAATAATTTACCAAGTCGAAGATCAACTGCATTAGGTTGAACATCTCCTTCTTGAATATTAGTAAGAGTAGAAGTGGATTGTTTACCACCAATATTAATCATTGTCATTAGATGACCTCTCTTTATTTTTATCTAATTCATTCAATAAGAAAATACTATAATGAATAATCTTCATAATATCTTTAGGATTTTCACCATCTTTCTTACCAAATCGTTTAACATATTTTACTATATTAGACAGATATGCTTCTTTAGCTATACCTAAGTCTTCCCAATCATCACACACATCACCTTTAGCTCCATTATAATGAGCACTATAGGTAGCATCTATATATGCTTTTATGCCTGCAATAATTTTATCTTCATTACGTTTATATTGTATCATTAGGACGCTCTCCTGCACATAATGTGTTAATGTATTCTATATTATACATTACAATTTCAGCTGTGTCAACATCTACGCTTGGACCCATACTAAAATCAACTTCTTTTTCAAACTTACCATTAATTAATCCAGTAGGTGAATTATCAAACTTTATACCATTTAGACCAGCCCATACAGCTGCAGATGAATCCCATGTAGCAATATTTCCAGCATATGGCCATAGTAGTTCTATTTCATTAGGACCATCAACCATACCCAAACAATGAAATCGTTTGTATGATCTCTCATCATCTAACAATCCTCGTTCTTCAAGAGCACGTAATATTCCCCAACGAGAAAGATATCGTTGAAGTTGATTATCTTTTTCAACACCATATGCATTAGGACAACCAAGAATAGATAAACCAATACGATCTACTAGTTTACTATTTAGAGCCCACTCCATACACTTCATATAATCGTCAAAGTCTCCAATCTTAGATTGAGGAACAAAGAAAGTTTTATATCCAGCATCTTTATAAATGTTAGCTGTTTCTACACAAGCATCAATAGTTTTTTGACCTGGCTCATTAGGATAATCAGACATAACAATCATGTCTGCATTACATAACTTTGCCATAGGAAGGAGATCATCTGTTGAATACATAGGACGTCCTTGCTTATACATTTCAAAAGCAGAGTTGTCCATTATTTTAAATTTTACATCTTTTAGATTAGCATAGTAATCACGGTACTCTTGATCTTCTTCAACTAAATGAGCTAGTAAAAGATGAGCACCGTTACTATGAGTGAATCCCGGCAGATAAGCTGTCGGTGATATGTGACAAAAGTCTATCATAATAACTCCATTATAAAATAATATTATACTTCAAAAAAGAAAAATAGTCTACAAATATTTTATTTGTGATTTATGTGATCTAATGGAACAGCAGCCATATGATCATCATGATGTACTTTAACATATGAATGAGCACCCATTCTCATCATACCACCATATGTTCCAGTTTTAATAGGTTTCTTACCTTTTGGTTTTGGATCAGAATGATCTGTATACGATACTTGTCCACCCTTACCTACTTTTTTTAAATGTTTACGAACTTCAGGATATTGCTGTTCTCGAATATCTTTAAATTTTTTCATTGAGCTCTCCACTTGTTACAACCTTATTTATACATTAGGAAAGCTCAAGCGACAACCATTTTCTCCATCTTCAGAGACTTCAATAGCTATATCTATATCAGGATAATGATCATGTACATATTCAGCTAATTCACGAGCTATCATTTCACAACTCTTATAATCAAGTTGCATTGTTCCTTTATCATAAAGAGATTCAAGTTCTCTTTTAAATAAAATAAATTCTACATCTCTATCATCATGCATCACTTCAAGTTCAACCCGAAAGTGAAATATATGACGATGAGGATGTCCTAAGAAACTTACATCTTTTAACTTAGGATCATTTAGAGCAGCAGGATATTTATGAATACCTTCTTTTCTAAAAGTAACCCAAATAAAATCTTTACTTTGCATACTAATATACTCCCTATTAATCATTAACATATTATACTACACTTCAAAGCAATAGACACCTCTGTATCTAGGATTATTATCAAATACTCCTTTTTTGATACCTACAGGATCATATTGTTGATTATATTCTGGTACATGATTATTGATACACTTTTTTTCTAATTCAAGAATTTCTTTTTCAGTTCTAAGAGCAGGAGATACTAACCATCTAAATTTACCTTCTCCTTTATGTTTTTCTTCAAGAGCTTTTCTAAATACAGAAATTGTATATCCTTCGATGCGAGTAGCTTCTCTATGATTATGTTCTAATTTTTGTAAACCTAAACAACTACTACCAATATATTTTATTGAGCTCATTACGACACCTGATATGCAATATAAAGACAAAGTAAAATAATAAAAATTTTTCCATAATCAAGATCAAAGTCGGTACCTTCACCAAACTTCTTTTTAAATTCACTAAATTTCATAATTAATCTTCTCCTTCTAATAAATCAGAATATTTTTTAAGTTTTAGTCTTTTATCATAATAATGACTATCTATATCATCCCAGGATATTACATCCCATTGTATCATCATTTCAATCATAGTATATACATCACCTATTTCTCTTTTTAGATTTTGTACATGTTCGTCATTATCATCATATAGTTTTGTGGTTCTAAGAACTTTTGAACAAGCCTGAATTAGCTCTCCACACTCTTCCATAGTAATGGTAAGTAGCTGCTGTCGAGCATCTAATTTATTCATATGAATTTCATCACTCTTTTTCAATTGACCCTTAGTATCATCCCACAATAATTTCATTACGTTCTAGTCCCTGCAAATACTTGTTGCATTTTTATATAATCTAAAAACTCTTGCTTAACTGATGGATTAAAGAATTGTCCACGAAGCTCAGTAGTTTGAGTAAGAGAGCTATGAGCAAGAACACCTCTGTGTTCCATACATCCATGTGTAGCTTGAACATATACAGCTAAATCTTTTGTTCCTGTATGTTTCATAAGTTCATCAGCAATTGTCATAGTTAACTCTTCTTGTAATGTACCTCTATTAGCACACCATTGAGCTATACGAGTATACTTAGATAAACCAATAACTTTCACTCCAGCTAACAAACCAATATATGCTACACCCTTTACAGGCTGATGATGATGAGAACACATTGAAATAAGTTCTGCTCTAGTTACAATGATACCACCATATCGAGTATCTGGATCAACATTAGGAAAAGCTGTAACTTTTGGAGCTTTATCATATCGCCCACCCATAATCTCATTAATATACATTTTAGCAAGTCTACGAGGAGTATCCATTGAATTAGGATCAGTATAACGATCAATAACTAGAGAATCAAGAACACTTTCAAACTTAGAAGTAAGTTCTTCTATAAGTTTTAGCTTTTCATCATCATTAATATATTCAGAAATATTATCTCCAGCCCAATATCTTTTACCAGCCTTCTCTAATCTATTTTTAATAGTTTGACTTATCATTAGTATAGTTCTCCTTCATAGATAGCACTATTAGCACCATGCTCAGCACACTCAACACTTACTACCCAACATCTACGTTCAGTAGCTTCATTAATTAAATTCTGAGCAAAATCATATGCATGCTTTGCAAACATTTCTACTCCAACACCATTAAGTATTGTAAGTTCAGCTAAACCCTTTTTTTCTAATTCCTTAAAATCATCTAAATGAGGATCTAAGATATCCAATACTACTTTATGATCAAAAGTATCTTCTAACCATTTCTTCAGAGGCTTAAGACTTCCAAAGTCAACAACCCAGTTTTTCTCATCAAGTTTATTACAACTAAAAGTAAATTTAAAAGCTAAACTATAACCATGTAAAAATTTACAATGACTATGAGCTTTAGGTTGTCTAAAACAAGCACTTAATCCAATATTATGACCATACGTCTTTGTACTATAATAACTCATTATTCTTTCTCCCAAGGAAATACTATCCACTCATTATCACACATTCGTGCATGAATATCAACATTAAAATTAGAAGTTTCTCTTTCAAAGAGAGCACATGTATGAAAATCTGTATCAAACCCAGAAGTTACTCCTTCCATAGTTAATCCTGTATCATTAATATCATCTACTATTAGAGTATGATTGGGAATAAATATTTTATCTTTTATACCACCATCTCTATCTTGCCATGTTACAACTTTCATAGGAATACCAAGTTGATGAGATAATGCTACAGCAGGAATTAAACCGCCTCTGTTAATACCAATTATTAAATCGTATTTAGCACCCCACTGATTAATATGATCAGTTATATTTTCTATAGAATCATTAAACTCTTTCCAGGTATAATAATATTTAGGAGGCGACATATAATCACCTGCAGTAGTAAATTTTAAATCATTCATACTCATATTATGTTCCAATCGCGTTTCCAAATAGGTAGCAATGTAATCTACCAGATACATTATATCCTCTTTTAAAAGCTATTGCAGCTACTTCTCCAGCTGATGCTTCTTGTTCTTCTACAGTAGCTCCAACAGGCATTATATAAACAGGCCATGTAACTCCCGCTTCTCTAAACATAGCTAATACTTCTTCCATTTCATCCCATTGTTCTTTATGAGGACCCATAACAAACTTTAATTGTCCATATGGAGATTTAGTTAAACGATTAGCATGATATGCCATCAAATTATAATCTTTTACTATTTCTGGATGTATAGCTTTTTCTCTTTTTTCTCCAGCTACTGTCCATAGTTTAGGAGATACAGAAAAGAATACTGGTATAGACCATGTACCTCTATTCATTAACATATTTCTAAAGTCATCTGTAAGTTCTTGAGTTCCATTAGTTTCCCATGTTATACAAGCTGGAGTCTTATTAGGTATACCTCTCCATTCTTCATTTAATTCAATAACAGCTGCTTGTGCATGTTTCATTAATGGTTCTCCACCAGTAAAACACATATGAGCTCTTTGTCCTGATACTGGATGTATAAATCCACCTTCAGGATTACTATCAGTTATAGAACATTCTATAACAGCATCCCATATTTCTTTAGCAGTTTTTTGACCCATAAGATGTTTAAACTTTTTAGACCATGTATAAGAACTATCACATCCTTTATCCCATACAGGCAAGTCTTCAACTCTATTAACAGTTTTAGGATCAAAATCTTTATACGGAAGTTCCCATGATTCTGGATTAGTAGGATCTATTTGTCCAAAACCATCACATTGTAAATTACATAAAAAGAATCTTAACCAAAGAGTATGAACACCAGTATATAATCCTTCTCCTTGTATAGAGTTAAAGATTTCACTATACATATATTTTCTTTGTTTTTTTTCCATTACTTTTCCTCTATAGTAACTTTTTCAGTTGGTGTAGGTATACAATAAGCTATACCAGTAAAATTAGGAACACTCATTAAAGAGTGATTAACATTATGAGCTGCTTCTTGACACCTATGATATTCATAATACACCATTTTCCTTGAGGCGTCAAGATCTATTCCATTTCCATCTTCTATTACTAATGTCCATAGTAATACCATACCCCACAAAGTTTTCATACAATTACTTTTTCTTTCTATAATAAGTTTCGTAAATGTAAGCTATACCATTAATATCAGGATGTTTTCTTATCCACATTCCTGTATCAGGTTGAAAATGTTTTTTAAAAAAATTGTCTAGTTTACGGTTACCAGTCTTTTCTTGTGGATTAACTTTTAAAGCTAAACTATCAAATTCTTTATCAGACATGATTTCATCATTTCTCATTTCGTATGCATAAGCCGCTACTGAAAGACGAATTCTATTTTTTATTTCTTGATTAACTGGCTCATGAAATTTTTCATTATAAGCAGGAGAAGATTCAAATACTACCATTAGTCACCCCATCCTTCAGGCTTAGGAACTATATTAACAGATCTATCTGTTACAGATTCTAAATCATCAGCTAAAGTATTAAAAGTTACTAATTGATCATGTAAGTCACAACAACCAGAGCTTGATCTATCTTGATCTAATGCATGTAATACATTTATCTTATCTTTTATACTATATGACAATTGTAATATTTCTTCTAATACAGACAATTTCATTTCATCATTACTAACTATTTTCATTACTTAACTCCTTTTACTTGCTGAGCAAAGTATACAGGATCATTCATGCACTTTTCAAAGTCTTCGAAAAGATCATAAGCAGCTTCGTTTGTATCAAAACCATAATCTGTAGCAAAATCCATTGAAGAACAAAAGTGAACAGGACCGTGTACATCATTCATTACACAAATGTCTGCTAACATACCAGCTGTTTTAGCCCAACCGATTTTATTTCCAGGTCCGTGAAAAATATTAAGTCCACCGTTTTCTGCATCTATGAAAATTGTTTTTGTCATTTTTAAGCTCCTCTTGCTTTTTTAATTATGTCTATACTATCCCTTATAAATTAGAAAAGGTCAACAGAAAAGTTTAATTAAAACAAACTTTTTTATAGATTTCTGTAAATAAATTCTATAGCACCATCAGCTTCTCGATCCATAGGTCTATTCTCATACCAATTACCAGTATCAAGATCTAACTCTCGACACAATTGAGATATCTCAGCAGAAGTAATAGGATAATTTTTCTTTACAGCATTACCAGCTATAGCTACCATAATCTGATACATTTTACGATACCATCCAGTTTTAGATATCATTCTATATTCAGCTTCTAGTTTACGAGGGAAGAAAGGACAATCTTTATATGATGTCCAAAATATACTAGCATTGTCTAATTTAGACTTTCTATGTTCAATAATTTGCTTTTGCATTTCTTCAGGTAAGCGATCAAAGAAGTTATTCAATGTAGCTTTTTGAGCCATAGGATATTTAAATATAAGCTCATCAGGATCTACAGGATTACCTTTATTGTAATCATAGATAAAGTTATTAGCTCCAGAATATTGAGCAGGAACATAATACATACGAGATAAATCTTTTGTTTGTTTATCTCCAAGATCTCCTAGTTCAGATTGTAAAGCATACCAAAAACTTTTGATCTGTTCATTAGGTACAGCTTTTGTAAGAGGAAATACTAAACGAAACTTAGGTAATGTTTCAGTACTACTTGCAGTACTATAACAAATCCAATTGTAATGACCAAACTGTTCTACTAAGTAAGTATACAAATCACCATTATATTCTAAATCATCTACATCTACAGCAGCCCAACTAGCCCACTCAATCACATTTTCATTCTTACGAGTACTATCAGGTTTAAATATAGCTGGAGAGATTAACTCAGCATCTTGTTTACTTGCAAGCTGTCTTTCAGATAATTTATAAAAGAAATCTACAAAAGACTTCCATCCACCATTAATGTTTACTCGTCTATGAGTTTTGTTATCATATACATATCGTTTTTGCTTATCCCACCACCTAGGTGAGTTAAATACAGTAAATGCATACGTCACGTAAAGAACTCCTCTAAACTAGCAATTGGTTCAGCATTCCATCCAACAGCTTCAAGGATTGGTTTGAGAGGCTCAAGGAATGTTTTTTCATATTGTCTATTATAGTCGATATATTTATGAAGGTCAAGTTCTTTTGGTAAGTTAAGAGGATATGTTATCACATTTTCTTTAATAGGATTAGGTAATTTCAAATAACAAAATTTTATCTTTTCACCATTATTAATCTTTTCATATTTTTTATTTAAATTAAATTTATCAATATAATGATTATATAATAGAGCTCCACGAACATGAATAGGAGTAGAATTTACTTTTACTTTTCCTGAATTTGTATTCCATTCTTTATTATACTTAGGTGCACAATAAATATTTACTGGATGAGAGAACTTAGTTAATTCTTTACATCCTCGAGGAAACGAAACATCTTCTGGATTAAGATTACAAAACTCTTCACGAAAATCTTTTATAAACTGTTGAACATCCTGTTCAGACTTTTCAATAATAACTCTAAATAGTTCTTTAAACTTATCTCTAACAACTTGAGGAGTAGATGATTTGATAGCTTCAATACCCATAATCTTTAATTTAGGTTCAGCATACTGAACACCTTCGTTATTAAGTACATTTAAGAAATATCTTTTCTTAGCTACCCAGATACCTCTATCAGCAATAACTTCACGAGCCATCTCCATACGATTTTCATATGCATACATTCTAGTTGAAAGATTTCCGTATGCTTTCTCAAGGATATTCTCAAAGTGTTCATTACAAATCTTATCAAGAAACTTCAACGGATCTTTAGGTTTAAACTTTTCAACTAATGGTTTCATATTAACATATAATGAATCAGTATCAATAGCTATGACATAATCTTCACCTAACGATTCTAATAAATTATTCATCTCTTGATTAATAGCTTTCTCAGCCCAACGAATAGATAACTGACCTGAAGTTGTAATAGCTTCTGCAATATCATTATCAAAGTATCTAAATCCAGCATTACCCAAAGCACCATACAAAGAATTCATAAGAATCTTAATAGACATCTGTTGGTTCTCAAGCTGATTAACTTTAGCTTCTAATTGTTTAGATGTGCCCTTTTGTATTTGTTGTTGAGTTTTTAACATCTCATTCTTGATTTGACGACGCTCATCATAGTACTTCTTAATAATAGCTGGAATAATACCTTGACGTTCCTTAGTAAATCTAATACCAGTAGCACTAATACTAGATGATCCAGGATTAGGTAATGGATTACCATTCAGTATATTTTCTACATTTACATCTGGTATACGACCAGGAAGTTTTGTTTCAATACTCATATTATACTGAACAATTAGGTTAGGATACAAAGAGTTTAAATCAAATGATACAACCCATTCATGCATACCCACTTGAGGATCTTTTACAAAGGCTCCTGGAAACTTAACTTTATGTTGTTTTCTTCTTGGAGGAATAGCAACATTCATCTTATTTAATAAACGATATATTATTGAATCCCATATCTGTACAGTACCAAATGTATCAGCATAATTAACACCACCACGATAAGCCATAGTCATAGCAAGAGTAATCAAACCCATCTTTTCTTCTAATCGATCAACAAGCTCAACATCTTTTATATTATAGTCAACAAACTTTTGAAAGTCTTTTCTATACAAAGAATATAGACTGCCGTGTTCTTCATAAGATAATTTACGTTCTCCTAATACAACATGAGCAATATGATCTAACTTATAAGATTCTTGCTGACCATACGAATATCCAAACTTCTGAAATAAATCATAATAATCTAATTGTTGAATACCTAATATATTATATGTAATATGTTCACGTCCAGCTATTACAATATCTCGTTGAGAAACTATATTCCATGGAGAGAATTTTTTAAATACATCTCCACCTATTATATTTTGTACTCGTCTTATTAAATATGGAAGATCAAACATTCTAGTATTCCATCCTGTAATGACATCAGGACAGAACTGAGGATCATGCCAAAACTTCAAAAAGTCAGTTAATAATTCTATTTCATCACTACATTTTTTATAAAAAACTTTTTGATCAGTTATTATAGTTTTACTGACATCATAATCATATAGTCCCCACACATAATAATTATTATCAATATTATTCTTACATGTAATTGTAATAACAGGATGTGCAGCTTGTTCTACAAATGGAAATCCATCATCAGATGCAACTTCAATATCAATAGTAGTTACATTTACTTTATCTCTTTGGAATTTTATTTCATCTGGGAATTGTTCTGTAATATATTGAGTGACATAATTATCTGAACCATATATGTCTTTGTTTACAACATCACTATAGCGATCATATAGTTGATCACCATGTTTCATACTATCCATTAATTTAGGTTTGAGAGCAAGACCATCAGGAGATATCCATCCAGTCTTTACAGAGGATGATTCAAACAAAGTAGGTTGAAAGAATATCTTACGAGCTACTTTCTCATTATTTTCAATTCCACGGTATAGGATATTATTACCGTAACGATTTACAGATGTGTAAAAATTCATATTGTAATTATACTAAATTATTTTAGAAATGTAAACAGTTATTTATACTGCAAACGATTCACCACATCCACAAGATGCAGCTGCGTTGGGATTTACAACTTTTAAATATGATCCGCCTAGTTCTTTTACGTAATCTACTGTACAACCAGCAACATACATTTCAGCCATAGGATCTAAAACTAATACACCTTCAATAGGTTCACTCCATTTTACATCAGGCCAATTTTTTTTGAAATCCCAAATATATTGAAAACCAGAACAACCACCACCTTTAACACCAAGTGTAACATAGTCGTCATTATTCTTATCTCTTAATACATCAGTTAAATATTCTTGTGCTGATTCAGTTACTTGTATCATGCCATTTGATCCAGTATTGCATTGAAATTATTTCCTCCTACTATATTATAAAGAATAACCATAAATAAAATAAACCACACCAACCAAAAAATGTAGAAACCAATAAACCTGTAGATCTTCTCCATAGGTAAGTATTTTTCAAATAGCGTTTGTATATCCCAAACATATCTAAAAAGTAATAAGTAACAAAACCACCTTACATATTTATTTGGTACTGTCTTTGGGTTTATTTCTTGTTCTTTACCCAACAGCTCTCATTCTTTCAACTAATCTATCTGCTCTGTTTGTTACTTGCTTATACCATCTACTATCAACCATTTCATCTGCTGCTTTATTCCAGTCTCTACTATCAACTCCAGCTTTCATACCTTTAAATTTAGATAATCTTGGTCTGCCCATATTAAACATCATGTTAGCAATTATTCTTTGAGCTTCTTCTGGCAAATCGTCAAAGTCTGAGTAAAGTTGGTGGCAATCTGACACGACTGTTTCAATATCTTGGTTGAAGGCTTCAACACATCTACTGTTATCAACTGGCGTTCCAACTGGTAATCCATGTTCTGGATCTGATTCAGTGACAAGATGACCAATGCCAAAAGTAGGAAGGCCAAGGTGGTCGAGGTATATTTCTTCAACATTACCTTCGTCATATTCTATCTCTTCCCTAAGTTTATCTATATCCATATTTGTTTCTCTCCTTGCATATAACAATTTTCAGTGGGTTTTGTACCCATTTGTCTAGCCCAACTCAATTCTTGAATTAATCTATTATACCAGGCTTTATCCATTTTATCGTGAGCTTTATTCATATCTTCTTTCAACTGAGATATTCGAGTATCAATATATTTATCCTGTTTAGTCATAAATGATCCTCCAAAAGTAAAAGGACGAGAGTCCCCGTCCTTTTATTTATATAGCTTAGGAATTTAGTTTTTTAAGTTCTTTTTCATACCATTGATATGTTGTAACATCTAAATCATGATTGATTTGATGTTTAGTTTTTGGCCGGTAATCTCCAGAACGATATAGCTGTTCAGCTAAATGCGCGTTAGCTTGTTGATAACGAGCAAACTGTATTCCAAGTATTGTTTTTAGTAAGAATATTTTTAGTCCGCGTATAAAATCTTTAAGCAGACTCTGTGAGTAATTCAGCACTAGAGTTGTCATTGGTTTTTCTCCCCGTTCCAATTGTTATTTTCTGGGGTCGCTTTTCCTCTGGCAGGACTACTTCTATATTGACAGTAAGAATCCCATCCGTTAGATCAGCACCACTGACTTCCGCGTACTCTGATAACCTAAACGATTTTTTAAACTTTCGACCAGAGATTCCTTTATGGACATATGATTCTTGATCTCGTCTTGGTTCACGATTACCTTTTATAGTAAGTACGTGTTCTTTGAGTTCAATATCTATGTCATCTTTTGAGAATCCAGCTATCGCGACTTCAATGTCATATTTCAAGCCGTCATACTTGACGACATTATGAGGTGGATATGAATCATTTGCGTGATTTGTTATATTTTCGAGTTCATCAAAAATATGGTCGAAACCTAAAAAAGCGTTCCTTGGGAACATAAAAGTACCAGTCATTGCTATCTCCTTTTGTTAAGCAAGATTAAAATTTAGACCCACATTGTGGCATCTGTATATTATATATAATAATTATTTCTTAAAAGTCAACAGTACTATTGTTTATTTCCAATATTATATTTTGGACATAGTTCCCATTGTTCTTTTTCTTTAAAAGGAATAATTTTTATTTGTCGAAGAGGTGCTAATGTAGCTGCTTTAGATCTATCCTCAATTGTAACTAATCCCCAATCACTCATTAGAGTAGCAATTGTATTTCTTCTAGCAATATCATTTTCTTCTAAATTGGATTTTTTTCCATCTAATAAGAATAGCTCTTTGAAATGTACAATAAAATATCTACCTTGTTTATGAAGTATATGACAAGATTGATATAATTTTTGATCTTTACGGGATGCTACACCAATACGTGTTAATGTTTCTCTAACCTTTAAAAAATCATCAGGTTCATTAAGAGTAACCTCTAACATGGTATGTGGCGACCATTCGATTAATTTATTTTCTTCCACCTTTACAAACTTTCTTTTTCATCAAATCTATTTGTTCGTTTGTGAGAAGGGATAAGGCTTGTTTGGCTTTTTCGTTGCTATATCCATAATACGCCTTAACTACTTCCACGTCACTGACAGTTTCAGGTTTTATCCATTTAGAAAACCGTCTTTTCTTTCTAATAATATTTAGTAAAAAAGAAAATTGTAGCCTGTTATCTATGTGATGATTTATGTTCATTTCATTAGCAATCATCACTGTATCATTAAAATAACTTAATGATCTATTAATCATAAATCCATTATATGCATCTTCAGTAATATCATCTACCATGATATCTTTTTTAGAATAGTTAATGCAGTTTAAATATTCAAATGGGTTCATTAGGTTTCTCATCTTGATCAGGATGCCAATGTGTGACATCTCCAGTTAAAAAACCGTAATCACAAGAAAACATATGCATCCCTTTCCATTCTTTACCATCTTCATCTACATAGTATCCATCAAAAGTACCTCTATGTCTACCGATTGGTTCAAAATAATACCATACTTTTTGCCCTTGCTTAGGCATTCTATCTTCTACAGATATCCAATTGTCAATATTCTTCATATTCTACTACTACCGCTGTATTATAATTAGCAGCCTCCTTTTCAGCTTGTTCCTTAGATTCAAATAATAATGGTGGGCTAGTAATTTGACCATCTTCAGTAATATATTCCCATTCTTCAAATGGTTTATATTTAATAGCATATATTATCATTCATACTCCAGGAAGCCTAAATAGTGCGTTTACGTTATGTGTGTCTTTTATTTTACCTCTAGCAAATATAACCCATTTAGGATTATAATCAAAAGACATTGTGCGGTAGTGTTCATATACATAATCATCAAAACTCTTTCCTGTAGTATATATATCATCAACTATCATAGGAGGTCCTTCTGTTGCATACTTCCGTAATGCATCAGCTAATGGTATTCCTCCTCTTGGTATTCCTTCAACAGAACCAAAAGATCTTTTATTATATTGCATAATCATGGCTGCAAGACAATCCCACTCTTTTGGTGAAATAGCATCACATTCTAATTTCCATTTAAGAGTTTTACCAGCATGACTTACAAAATCACCTAGTTGAAACAATTTAGCATATTCATCGTAAGGCATTACAAAAACTCCACATTAGCCATTATCTCTGTCATACAAGCTACTACATTCAATTCATGATCAGCAGCAAATGCATTTTTATATTGATAATCAGCTAAAATTAATACTATTTGAGGAACACATGGTGGTTTGATATGATCTATCATTCTATCATATATTCCTCTAAAAATAGCAGATGCATCTGTATCTATATTGTTTGTAACCCATTGTCTCATCTTCTTAAAATCTTTATTTTTTAAATAAGTAAAAAGATCATCATAGTTATCTTCTTTTTGTGTATATACAAATTGACCACTTATAGAAGCACGTTGCATCTCATTTATTACACGTCTCCAATCAGGAGCGTATTTCATTATAATAGGTGGAATAGATTTATTATCAAATCTAACATTTTCTTTAGAAAGAATATCTTGTGCACGTTGCATCATACTTTCACAAAGAGGTATTAAATCTTTCTTAGAAGTATTAAATTCATATACACCACATCGTGAATGTAGTGGTTCAATAATTCTGTTCTTAAAATTACAAGTTAAAATAAATCTACAGTTATTTGCAAATTCTTCTATAAAAGCTCTCAAAGCTGGTTGTGTAGATTGAGCATTTAAATAATCAGCTTCATCTAATATAACTACTTTATATCCACCTTGAAGAGAAACAGTACTTGCAAACTGTTTTATCTTCGTGCGAAGAGTATCAATGTTACCTTCTTCAGAGCCATTTATTATTATATAATCTAGACTAAGTTCTTTACAAAGAGCTTTTGCAACAGTAGTCTTTCCAAGACCAGCAGTACCAGTGAAAAGCATATTAGGCAATTCTCTGGTATCTACTAGTTTTTGAAAAGTTTGCTTGAGACCATCAGGTAAGATAGTCTCAGCAATAGTTTGAGGACGGTATTTTTCAACCCAGAGAAAATCATTCATTTACATACTCCATAATAAAATTATATTATATCACAAATTGTTGAGTAAGTAAACTATTCTCCTTCTTTAACTGCAGGATCTTTTACAGGATCCTCTTCATCATCCTCCATAGCAGCTTCTTGTGATAAGTTTTCACAGATTTGAACAATCTGTATACATTGATCACGAAGACCACCAATAGTGGATAATTCTTCTCCTTTGAAGGCACCACGCTGTGTCATTGCATCTATCACAGCAATTGTACTTCTTGACGCTTTATTTGCTACATCATGTAGATCTTCATAAAGTTTATTGTTATCTGACATATTTTACTCCGTTAATTAACTAAATGTCGACGTTTTTTCTAATGCAATCCAATACTGAACTGAAAGATCAGGACTCGTGTGACTAAATTGCGAAATGAGCCTGGAAGATATTTCTACATCATAGTCCCCCGGTAGGATTTTTAAATTACCAATACTAAGAATAAAATTAAAGTTCTTAGATTGATCAAACTCTCCATCGATATCTATAGAGAATGTATTTGACGTAGAATTAGAAGTTTCTACAACAGAAAGACTAAGGACATTATCCTTATTAGATATTGAAACTTCTTCATGTCCAAGAGTTGCTGCAGCTCGTTTAATTTTGTTAAGTATATTATTTGTTAAAGTAAACTTAACATCAGCACCTGGCATGGTAATTTCTTTCTGAGGGGTAGTTAAAGTATCTTCTGAAGAGAAGAAATATTTAACTTTAGATCTACCGGTAGAATCATTAACTATGACGCAACTATCTTCAAATCGAAGACGAGGTGCATCTACTAGAGAAAGAACACCGATAAATTCATTAAGATCATAGATCCCAAAGTTTGTTGGAAACTCTTCTATTACTTTAGCACCAGCTAATACAGTTCGAGCTTCACTAATAGTCTTGAGTTGACTACCTTGTTTGATTAGAATATTCTGATTGATACCAGAAAAGTTCTTTAATATTTGTAATGTATTATCACTTAATTCCATAATTAGCTCCACTAGGCTACCATTTTACTAAAATTCTTTTCCTTCTTGAATTCTATTCGATTATCAAATTTATTATCTAGAATCTCACCTTTGTGAGAGATAACAAATATATTTGTATCTTCAGATAAAGTATACAATATTTTAAGTAAATTGTCAACACCTTCATGATCAAGAGATGAGTCAAATGTTTCATCTAAGATTAATAAATTTGTAGATATAGAATTCTTCATCTTAGCTACTTGTCTCCAAGTAAACAATAATGATAAATCTATTCTTTGTTTTTCTCCTTCAGAAAAAGAATCATATGTAAATTCATCTCTATGACGAGAACGAATAGTTTCAGTAAAACTTTCATCTAAATTAAAATGTACATAAAAATCTAACACTTGAAGATATTGATTAACTAATTGATTAATAACAGGAAGATATTGTTTTATTATTTTAGTTTTAATTCCTGTATCTTTTAACATTTCAGACATTACAGTGTTATAAGAAATATTATCTGATAATGTGAATTTAGTATTCATATGATTATCTCTATCTTTAATCATATCTGATAATTGTAATTCAGCTGAATCTAAATCAGCTGTTACACCTTTGCTTAAATGTTCTTGATACTCGTTTATGTTTGCTTGTAGTGATGTGATTTGAACATTATTTTCTGATAACGTAGTTAATTTAGTTTTAAGAGCTTTTAAATGATCTGTAGCTTTTTTAATATCTGTCTCCACAGCAGTACCTGATTCACCTATAGATTTTAATGTACTTTTTAAAGACTTAGCTTGCTGTTTAGACTTTTCCATAATCTTATCTTTATGTTCTTGTGATATGTTTTGATCACATACATCACATACTTCATTTTCAGAAAAGAATTTACTTCTCTTTCCTAATTCAGACATTTTTGTTTTTGTATCTTGACTTGAAAGTAATAGAGCTTGTCTTTGATCTGCTAACTCTTTCATATTGTTTTCAGTATCTTCAATAGCTTCATCAAGTCCTAAACTTAACATACTATTTTCATATTGTAATGCATCTATATTCTTTTGAGCTTCTGTTATTCTATCTTCATATGCTTTTTTATTTTCATTAGTTACATATGTTACATCAGTAATATATTTCTTTTGTGTATCTATTTTAGTTTTTAATATTTCAATAGTGTATCCTATTTCTTTTAATTCATCTTTCAAAGCAGATTGTTTTTCTCTTAGTATTACATTCATCTTTGAGAATACACCAATGTCCAAAAGATCCTCAATAACATCTCTTCGATTTATAGCAGATAGTTGCATAAATGGAATAAAAGAGGAGGAGCCCAGAACAACTACCTGATGAAACGACTTATGATTTAGTTTCAAGATGTTTTGCTCAAGGATCTTTTGGTACTCTTTGGCATGGGAAGACTGATTGATCATAACACCATTTTTCCAGATTTCAAATATACCTGGTTTAATGCCACGGACAATTTTATATTCAGCTTTCCCTATACTAAACTCAACTTCAACAATACAATTTTTATTATTAATTGAGTTTATCATTTGAGATCTCTTAATATTTCTATGAGATCTTCCAAATAAACTAAATGAAATGGCATCCAACATAGTTGACTTACCAGCTCCATTTTGCCCAACAATTAATGTTGTTTTGTTAGAGTTAAGTTTAATTTCTGTAAAATTATTTCCTGTTGATAGAAAATTTTTATAACGAACATTTTTAAAAATAATCATGCTATCTCTAGTGCTTGTGCCTCTGTCATAAGTTCTCGCATATTGACTTTTATTCTATCTTTATCTAAATCTGTATCTACACCATCTATATAATCGTCAACTAATTGCGATGTATCTTCTAATTCAATTCCTGTATCGTCAACATTTGCTCCAAGAAACTCTTGAAAGTTTTCAGCAATCTTTAGTTCATAGATATTTTGATTTTGAATACGATCAATAAATCTATCAAATGCTAACGAATCATTTTTATTGACCACAATGACTTTAACAAATTTATTATCAAGATGATCAACTTTATAATCATTATACTCTATTTTTTCATCATTGTAAACAATTTTTTCAAATAAAGTATTAGGATTATGTATTTGTTCTATCTCTCTTGTTTCAGTATCAACTATGTGAAAGTGTTTTTTATCATGTGCATCAGACCAAAAAAATTCCATTTGACTTCCAAGATACCAAATGTTATCTAATCTAGATGATACATGATAGTGTCCTGTTAATACTAATTCAAACTTCTCAAATGTTTTATGATCCATTCCATGAATGTTTTTTATACCTCTCATCATTTCAAACCCACCTAACTCAAGATGGGCTCCTAACCAATCAGCTTTACACTCTTCAATAAACTTCATAGATTGATCATAATTCTCACTACATATCCATGGAAGTAAAGCTAGTTTTAAAGAACCATATTCCATAACTCGAGGTTCCATAACAATATGGATCTCATTCATATAATGACCTAAACATTCTTTTAATGAATTTAAATCGTTTGTATTTTTATAATACGTATCATGATTACCAGGAATAATATCCATTTTCATTCCTCTATTACGTAATTCATTTAGAAAATGTTTACGATTGTGATTAAGAGCTTTGAAGTTTACAAACTTTCTATGATCATAAAAATCACCTAAATGAACTATTTGTTCAATACCTCTTTTCTCACATTCTGGGAAAAATATATCTTTATAAAATGTAGCTGCATTATCTAAAAATATTTCTGAAGAATTACGAATGCCTGTATGAGTATCATTTAATATAGCTATCTTCATTTCATAAACTCACTTAAATCAGAATCAGCAGTTTTAGCTCTTCTTCTCTTTTTCTCTTCTTTATATATGGTATCAAAAACATGATCAGATTGTTTAACTTTATCTATTCTGTCTCTTAAATTATCTACAAACGATTCAATCACTTGTCCAGCAGCTTTATCAGCTAAATCAAGATCAACAAAGTTTTCAATACCTGATCTTTCTAAATATTTTAATTTAACATCTTGTTGCTTTTTCTCTTTAGCAATTCTTCGTAAAAATGCAAACCAACTAATCTGTGTAAAATATGCAAATGCATTAGGTTTACCGGTTCTAGTTGCTGTCTTTAAATTATAATTACCAATAGCTTTTAAACAATTTTCAACTGCATCCATAACCATTTCTTCGCGATACGTATATCTACTAAAATTAGATTTATGAGATAACCCTTCTGCTATTTTTAAAAAGCATTGAGCTATGTAATCTGGTACAATTGGTCTGTCTTGTTTAACAGCTTTAGCTTGATCAGCAATTGTAACATAATCTACTACTGCTTGAGAAAAATCCGAATTGTTAACATAGTGTATGTTTGCTCTGGTTTTTCTAGCCATAAAATATCCTTTCACATAACATTAATATTATACATAACTTTCTAACAAAAGTAAATGATAATATTTTTATTTAAGAAAAAAATTTAATTGTTGCCGAATCCGGTTTTATGGTGTATAATAAAACTAAGGTTTTGGCGGGGGGGATATATCTATTTAACAAATGCTCCTATTCGTCCGTGTATATCAGCACATTCTTTATATGAATATCCTGGTGGTGGTGTTGTATCTTGACCTTCCCATACTGGACGAAATTCACTAATACCATCTTTAAAATCTTCATTCTCTCTAAAATGTACTTCAATTAATTTATTATCTATAAATTCACAATTAATAACTGGTTTATCCTTATATTGTTCTAATATTTTAGGAAATGGAATGTAACGATCTGTTTTTTTCCAACAAGTCCATTTAACTAAATCATTATGTGGTCTAATTCCTTCTACTACTAATTTAGGTTCACCATAATAATAATCAATACTATAATGTCTACCTATAAACCATTCACACCAAAAAGATCCATATGGAAGATGAGTCGTAAGTTCTTCTAACCACATTTCTTGTGCACCTAATCCTAATCCTAATGCATTTACACAAGGTCTTACAATATATGAACCTGGTTTAGGAACATCCATACCAGCTGGTCCACATATATATCCTAACTTTCTAGATAATATTAGTTTATCTAGAACCCATAGCTCATCAGGATTACTATAACTTTTCCAATATAAATCTTCACCGCCGTCTTCCATCAATGTATTGTCTTAGGTTTAAATCTGATTATATTTGATGTAGATGATGAATCGTTTTCATTAGTTTTTACTTTATCCATCATACTATCTAATAAATCTTCAAATTCATCATCTGACATTGATTCTACACCAGGAGCAACTTCATCCATAGGCATACTTTTTTTCAACAACTTCTTTTTTAAATTTTTAACAGTCTTATTATATTGTTTTACTATTTCTGCCATTGGAGTAACTTCTCCAATAACATGATTAGAATTTAATGTTTGTAGTATAGCTGGATCATCTGCAAAACCCATCCATGGTCTAAATGCATATAATCTCATTCCTCTTCTAAAATCTTCTGCTACAATAATTTTAACAACACCACGAACAATCATAGCACTGTTATCATCTGTGGCATGTTGAATTACTTCACATAGTATTTCATCATCGTTTGATAATTTAAATTGTTTTATTTTTGATATAGGGTTCATATCAGTCATCTAAATCTACCTTGTATGTTTTATATTCAAATTTTTCATTTTTATATATTTTTAATCTTTCAAATGAATGTAATAAAGAAAAATTCTTTCCTGTTATATCATCACTAATATCATATAAAGTTGTTGATCTTCCGTCATCACTTTTTCTCAATCCTCTACCAATACTTTGCAACACTCTAATTTGTGATTTACTTGGTGAAGCAAATATAATATTATGTAGGTTACGTATATTTATGCCAGTTGAAAAGGTTCCTAATGATGCAACTACAATTGCATCCTTTTGTTTTTCTACAATACCTCTAACAGCTTCTCTATCAGCTGTATCTGTTCCACCTGACACAAAAAATGCTTTTCGTGATTCTTTTATTTTATCTTGTATCATGTCAAATAATGGTTTTCCATGTTTTTCAACATAATTATATAGAACTAATGTATTTCCTGTTAAGTCAAGAGCTAAGTTACGAATAAATTTATTTCTATTGTTATTAGAAACTAAAAAATCTATTTCTTCTTGATAAGTTTTGGTACCATAATTCTTTTCAATTTTTTTAGAATATTTTAACATTATTCTCATTATATTTAGTTTAGCTAATGTATCATTATCTTGTAGTTCTCTAGTAGTAGTAACTTTGTATGTACGACCAAATAATCCTTGTAATACTAATTCATGAGTTAATGTACCATCTAGTGTTCCAGTTGTTCCAAATCTATATTCTGCTTCTGTAGCTTTATTCATAATTGTCATAAGAGATTTAGATTTAAAACCATGACATTCGTCTCCAAATATAGCTCCAAATTGTTCAAACCATATTTTAGGTAATTTATATATTGATTGCCATGTTGAAATAATAATACGTTTTTTAGTAACTTTATCTTTACCAGAATATATTTTATGACATAAATTATCTACATCATATCCATAATCACGAAAGTCTCCATACAATTGTTCTACTAATCCTGTTGTAGGAACAATAATAAGAATATTATCTTTTTGTGCTTCTAAAATCCATCTTACTAGTAAATATATAATTAATGATTTACCAGATCCGGTAGGAGATAAAAGAATAGCTCTTTTCTTTTTAAGACCGTGAGCTATTCCTTCTAGTTGATAATCTCTAACTTTAAAAGGTAATCCAATACTATTACAGTGATTATTCAATATACTGTCATCAATCTTATCTTCTTGATATGGTAAACCATAATCTGTTTTTATAGGATCAACTGTATAGTTATGCGATCTACAAAATTGAACAAGATGATGAATTAATCCAGCAGGAAGTTCTCCTGTTTGTTTAGTAAATAAACGAATTTTACCATCCCAAACTTTACGTTTATAGGCTGGCATAAATTTAAATCCAGGAACGTAAAAGCTAAAAAATTCTGCTAACTCTTGCGCAGCACTAGAACTGCAATCTATATGCAAGTTAGCATGATTTAGTTTCCTGACTCGAATTGTCTCCACTTAATCATATTCCCAATAGTTTGATGTCGCCATTTAATATTATCGACTATCTCTGCAAGTGTATCTATCAACGTTTTATAGTACTGTATTTTTTCTTCAGACTTTTGAATCTCAGGATCAGAATCATAATAATAATCCATTTCACCTTTTAGTATTTTTAAACCATCAAATGGATCTGGATCCCAACCAAGATCTTCAATTGATTGTTGATCCATTTTACCATTATAGTATAACCATTTTTGTTTTAATAAAACTTTTTGTTCCATCTCTACTTTCTTCAACTGTAACTTAGAAGTTGATAAAAGTTCAAGATATTTTGCATGTAATAAAGGTGATTGGCGAGATGCATCATCTAAATGCATAGAATCAATGTGACAGTCTTTCGTCCACATATCGTGGATACTTTTTAAATCCATAATGTAAAACTCCTTTAAGTGAGTTGTCTATTCACAGTTATTGATGGAGATCCATCAACATTAGATGTATAACTAGCTTTGCTAAGTTCAAAATAAGAAAATCTAAATGATGCTGCAAAAGTAATAAATGCTTCTCCACCACTTGTTGATTCAAACTGAACATCAGCTAATGATGTTGGAATACAATCTATGTATTTTACAGTTTTAGTAACATTGTTATGGCTTGATAATATAGAAAGAGTTATATCAGCCATAGCAGGAGGTTGTGCTGCTGTTCTTTGAGCAGGACTTACATGATTAATATCTAAATTGCGTCTCATCCAAGAATACATCTCATCATATGATTTTAAATCTTCATCTAGTATAATATTAGCCTGAAGTTCGTTAAAAGTCAACTTATCTCCTATAAAAGGTACTCCTGTAATTTTTTTATAAGGAACTTCAACTGCATTCATTATCATTCCAGGATGTAAAAAACTTTGACAAAAAAATTCTAAGTTAGGAAAATTTTTTCTATCAATAGTTAGTTTAAAAGAAGTAGGTTGAAGATAGTTTATATTACTCGTTAAGTTAGCCATATTATTAATCCTCTACAATTTTAACGGGATGCATTTTTCCATTAACTTCTTTTAATTCAAGTTTTCCTTCAGCACATCTATATCTATTAGACATAGCTCCTGTATTTCTAACAATTTCTCTTTTTGTTTTTAAACAATCAGATAATGAGTTTTTAGGTGTATACTCTAAAGGAGTACCATCTACAAATAAAAATAAAATAAATCCACTAAACATTTCTATCATTTTAATGTCCGTTCTTAATATCGTCTATTTTCTCTTCTAATTTACTTATTCTTTTCTCAAAAAAATCAAGAGTTAACTTTTGTTGTTGATCATAAGGTGCATCACCATTTTCTATATCTTCAGATAATTTTTCTAATTGACCAGCTATATGTTCTATTAACATAAACTGTTCACTATCTGCGGGTAAACTTCCCATTTCACCTCTAGGCCATTTTATACGAAATTCTGTATTTTCTTTTAAATCAGTACTCATTAGAGTAATGTTAGTTTCAATTTGATTTAGTCTTTCAATAACTCCAAAATAAGCCCAAGTACCTACTGCAGCTGCAGCAATTAAACTTATTATGTTACGAAGAGGAGTTGCTACTACTGTATTATCACTTATCTTTGCCATTTTTTAATTTCTCTTTATAATATACTATTTCTTTTTCCAATTGATCTATATATTGTTTTAACTCTTTTATTTCTCTTTCTTGAGCTTCCATACGATCATAATGGAATTCTCTATTATCATGTACATTAAGATTATATCTCATGCCCTTATTTATATAGGTTTAAGTTAAAAAAAAGGGCCGGTAAACCGGCCCAGTTTAAAGTATGACTTCGTTTTTTATTAGTCGAGAATGTTGTCTACTCTGAAAATTCTGTAGTACTGGTTAGCACGCGCAGTATTACCGAAGTCGATATTATCTCTTGGAGTTGCAGTAACAAATGGGTTAACTTGCATTCCGTAACGAGTTTTGAAACCAATTCTTGGCTGGAATGTATCCTCACCAACTGCTCTGACCATTGTTAATGGTACATATGGGCAGTAGAAAAGACCAGCGTCATATGGGTTGGTTCCCTTATATCCTACAACCATGTAATCATGGGATGCATATGGATCAATATAGATTCTCATACGACCGTTGATTGTACCAGCAAAAGTATTACCAGTGTCATCAACTTGTAAATTTGTTGACATTTGAGGAGTATAATCCATCATGCCAGAAGCTGCAAGAGCAGAAGCTACATCTGAAGAACATATTGCGATGTTACCTTTTCCTCTACGAGTTTCTTTAGCAATTGTGTTAGACTCTCTTTCCATCTGAAGAATAAGTCCTTTAAACTTCTCAACTGACCATCTACCATCAGCATCACTTGATAAATCAAAAATACCTTTAGTAGTTATGTTAGCTTGTAAAGAACCAATCTTAGCTTGACCATTAATTGTTCTCACAACTTCTCTGTTGATCTCAGCTAAAATTTCTGTTGATAGAATATTTGCTAACTCAGTCTCAGCGTCAAGACCATGAATTGCTTTCAAGTCTTGTGCTAATTCTAAGCTGTATTCTGCTTTAAGAGCTCTTGACTTAGCAGTAACTGTTGCTTTATCAATTGTGAAACCCATTTCAGCAAAATTTTCTGAACCTGATGAACCAAGTGCCTCAGCTTCTGCAGTTGAGTATGGATCAATTAGTCCAGCTGGATTAACAGCTGAGTCAGCAATTGTGCCACTACTATTACCATCGGCGTGACCTTCTAAACCAGATGTTCCACCTTCTGTTTGGTTTGAAGCTGTAGCTGAATCACCTGAATAATTTGTAAGTGCTTCATTAAATAGCGCTTCAGTACCTGCACCACTGTTATCATTAGCATTGGCGCCGGCTTTAGTTGTTTTATATCTTGACTTCATCGCGAAGATTAAGCCAGTTGGACCTGACATTGGCTGAACACCACAAATGTCATAAGCCATAAGGTTTGGCATTGCTCTTCTTACAAGTGCAATTAGAACTGGGTTCCAATTTGCAACTGATGAAGTAGAGTTTGCTGGAGCTGCCTCATGAAGCATTCCTTCTTCTTTAAGAGCAATCTCCTGGTTTTCTAGAACAGCTGCTGTTACAGCTTTTCTGTGACTGTCTTTAATAGTACCCGCAGCCTCTTCATTTAGAACTGGGGCCCATTTCTCGACAAGTTTATCATAAGAAACTACATTTTGTGTCATTTCTCTGGACTCCTTTAATTTTTAATTTGGGTTTTGAGGGCTGAAATATACTGAGCCATTGAACCACTTACCTCTACGGTATCACCGTCTTCTTCTTGTGATTCAAGATCTAAGGCATCAGCAGATGCAGTCTTTTTGTTAAAATAAGATTCTTTAACTGTGAGTACTTTTTTAATAAAAGTTTCTTCGTCATCAAAATCTACGTCTTCAACTAAAGACTTTAATTTGTCTATCTGAGATTCAGCAAGATCGCGTGATGCTTCATTGATAATAGCATCTCGTTTTAAATGCTCAAGCTCTTCAGACATTTCAATAGCCTTTGCTGTGGCATCGTTGAGCTTTACTTCAAGCTCATCACATGTTTCAGCTAATTCGTCAACCAGGTCAGTCTTTGAATCCGGAACATCTATATAAGACTCTGCGAATAGATCTTTCATTCCATTCATAAATGTCTCAGCAATTTCCGTACGCAAGCCTGTTTGGATAGCGACTTTATTATCTTCCATCCACTGTTCGACTACGTAATTGAGGTAGCTATCTACTTTTTCAACAATTCCCTCTTTGGTAGAATTAATTTCTGCCTCGAGTTCCTCGTTATATTTTTCTTCTAAGCGATTTATCTCATCAGTTAGTTTTGACTTAATAGCAGCTTCGAAAATGACACCAGCTTTATCTTTGAACTCTTCACTTAATGTTGCTTCATCAGCAATTAAAGCGTTTAGATCATCAGAAAAGTCAGTTTGATAGTTAAGATCAACTTGATCGTCAACTACTTCACCATCTTCGTCAGCACTTTCAGACATCAACTTCCTAAGAGCGACAGCAAGATCTTCCTTCTTCATGGCAGCCATATGATTATATGCTTGATTAATCATACCAGCTTTAGTGCCAGGCATTTTAGCAGGAGCATCTTTTACAGTCTTATCGCCTTTACGCTTTTTAGCACTCTTACCAGCATTCTCTGCACTATCTACAGATGCAACTGATTGAGCTTCAGCGTTTTTAGGATCGTGAGCCTCTTCCACAACTTCGTCCTCAACTTCGTCGTGGAGTTCAACTTCCTGATCTTCTTCGATTTGATTTTCATCAGTCATTATTGACTCCCTTTATATTTTATTTTTGAGTAACGAGAGGAAATTTTTAAACTCACGAACTTCTGTCTCATATAGATTAGCTCGCGGAGCCTTTTTAATTTCAGTCTCCATTTGTTCAATAGTTTGTGCCTCGATAATACCGTTATTCCAAATCCATTCAACACCTTCCATAACTCCATTAACAAAAGCGCTTGGTGCAGATGGATCTTGTACAATATCTACGGCGTTCAGCATAAAGTCGGGTTTAACGACCATTGCATCTTTATCGCGTTGCAAACTCCCCATACCACGAGTCGAAACACCCAGTTTGACACCACCATCTAGGAGACCTTCAACAATCTTACCCATAGGAGTGTTCAAAATGGTTGCTTTACCCACAACATCATTTCCCTTCCAATTAAGAGAATCAATCTTGTGAGAAACCTTGTCTAAATTAACGGTCGGACCTTCAGGATGATTTAATTCCCCAACTGCGCGTCCTTTAGAAACTTGCTCTTCTGTATATTTGTTAACAGCAGATTCCATTACGCCGCGTGGATATATACGACCGTTTCGATTCTTACTTTCTGCTTGCATAAACACACCTTCAATAGAATATTTTTTGGAGCCATCTTTCTTAGCTTCAGTTAACACTTCTAAATTTTGATCTGTGTATTCTGCAATCAGTTTCATATTTTTATCCTTTCGGATATGTTATTTGTGTTAATTTAACAGCTGCATTAGCTGCAAACATTTTATCTGTTTGACCTTTTTTAATAAATACTGTTTCACCACCTGCAATTGTCATTGATGCACTATCTGTATTTCCAGCAGCAAACATTGTTAATAAGTAAGCAGTAGCAGCTGAATTAACTACTCTTATATTTCTACCATCACTAACAGTGGTAGCTGTTATATTAGTAGTAGGTGCAGAAATCTCAGTTGTTAATGGTTTGTAAACATTTGACATAATTAGTACAACTTTCCTTTAAATTGTTTTATAAATTCTGTAGCAGCTTTTTCAGCCTCTTTTTGTGAACGATAACGATCTAATCTATCACCATCAACAAAAGCTACAAATGCATTACCTTCTTTATAAACCTCAATTTTTATTCTACCAACCTTTTTACTTACTATTGCTTTCCCTGTTGGCTTTCTACCAGTCAGTTCTCTTATCTGTGTAAAGGTCTTCATTTTTGTATTACTCTGGTTTATTTATAATTTTATCGTTTTCTAGTTAATCTAAATTTTCTAGGCAAGATATAGGAATTTTTTCTTGTTTATTATTTTTCAACAGATTCATCGTCTTCGTCACCCATCGGCTCTTCCACATCTTGACCGGGCTCTTGTATTTCTTCTGTCCCGTCGTCTTCCTCATCATAGGAATCTTCGGTTTTGGAAACTTCCTCTTCTTTTTCATCTTCGAGATCCAATTCCATTTGTTCTTCATCTGGATCTTCTTCAGGTTCTTCTCCATTATAAATTTGTCCAGATAGTTTAATTTTTTCTTGATCTAAAACATCAGATATTTTTATATTTAATATTTCTCCAAAAACATCATTTGCTTTATTAAAATCTTGATCTAATGCATGTTGAATTAGATCTTTTGTCAATGATTCACTCATTATTTTCTCCTTTTATATTTTATCCATATATTAAATCTCTTGCTCTTGTCTCTGTCATATTAATTAGTCATCTTCATTATAGTTAAAAGCAAATATCGGAACTTTATACCATCCGCCATAGTCGGTCTCATTGTTTCCTACCCAGATGTATAGTGAATCCCAACCAAAATTTCCATCTTTATCTTTAAATACAAAACCAAGATCTCCGACTGTGTTGCCACTAGTAGGAAGATCCGTGATGGCCGTGTACACTGTCACAGCACTGACGTCGAGCGTACCGGTAGGAGTTATAGTGTTAGCTGCAACTGCCTTTGATGCTCTCCTTGCTATCTTTCTTGCTCTTGTCTCTGCCATTTTATCTATTTATCCCGTTATAGCTGCACTTGGTGGAGTAAAGTCTTTGGTGTATATTGCTTGACCTTTTATAAGTCTAAAGTTTGATATATATCCTTGAAATCCCCCACTAGTTCCGGTAAATATTCCTAATGAAGGTCTCAGAGTAGTCCTACCGTTAGCGTTGATGCTATTAGTATATGTTGTGGTGCTATCTATTGATCCATCTACAAAAGTTGCTAGATTACCAGAAGAGCTACCATTTCTAACAACTGCAACGTGATGCCACGTACTATTAGCTACATTTTGTGTGTTACTTCCATAACTCAATGTGGAACCTGCATAAAGATATATTGTTCCATTAGTATCATTCAATAAAATCTGAAAATTGTCATCAACATTTCCACTGTTACGATCCATTATGAGTATCCTTTGGTTTTTTGCATTGTGTACAGCATAACCGCTTGCAAAGATCCAAAATTCAATCGTAAAATCACCATCAAGTAGAAAATCAGCATGTGCATCTATATTAAAGTAATCAGATGTACCACTAGCTCTTTCAAAGTAAAGTGATGACATGCCACCAATAGGAGCAAATGTACTGATTGCTATACCGTTGTTATATATTGTGTGTCCGGTATCAGAACCATCAGTAAGACGGTTAACATCACCACCAGCATAAGTAGAAGTATGTCCAGCTAACAGTTTTACATTTCCTCCACTGTTTCCAATAGTAATTCCATCTTGAAATGATGTTGTAGTAGTTAATGTTTCTTTCTTAGGAACAAATGGATAACGTGATTGTCTAGTATATCTAAAATCCGAAAACCTTCCATCTAGTGTGAAAGAAGTAGAATAATATCCTCC
>Ga0160423_10000222_pt1 | contig 44310 bp, 38 predicted proteins | sample CRUFie14St8metaG_FD_108191 | JGI IMG/M metagenome (GOLD analysis project Ga0160423, IMG submission 108191) | Marine microbial communities from the Costa Rica Dome - CRUD Field 142mm St8 metaG | ecosystem: Environmental > Aquatic > Marine > Oceanic > Photic zone | place: Costa Rica: the Eastern...
ACAGGCGACAATTATTCCATTTCCGAAGAAGGGGTTATGACTTATGGGGGACGAAACGACGATATGCTGAAAGTAGGAGGTATTTACGTCTCACCTTTTGAAGTGGAAGCAGCATTAATTAAACATGAGGCCGTTTTAGAGGCTGCTGTCGTAGGCAATAACGACCATGACGGCCTCGTCAAGCCGAAGGGATTTATAGTTTTAAACAAAAACTTTGCTGGCTCAGATGAATTGGCCTCTGAATTAATAAATTTTGTTAAAACTAACCTGGCGGAATATAAATATCCTCGTTGGATCGAGTTTTTGGATGAGCTTCCTAAGACTGCTACAGGAAAAATTCAAAGATTTAAGTTGCGAACAGCTAGCTAAGAGAATGCATTGTCCGATAAATACACTTTGGAAAAGATAGAGATTCTTGGCGGCGTTTTAGAATACATCTACATTCCTGGGAAAAAAGATCTCCCAACACTGATCATGTTGCATGAGGGGTTGGGATCTATATCCACTTGGAAAGAATTTCCAAAACAAGTCTCAAACACTATCCAAAATCCCATTCTGTTATACTCACGACATGGTTATGGCTCGTCCCATTTCATAAAGCAGAGATTTTGCAACTCCTACATGCACGATGAGGCTTTGAAGGTATTGCCAGTTTTGCTCTCACGTCTAAAAATAAGCCGGGCCATATTATATGGTCATAGCGATGGAGCATCGATAGCGGCTATATTTGCAGGTTCAAGGCCAGCAACTACTATCGAAGGGGTTATTCTAGAAGCCCCGCATGTTTTCGTTGAAGAAATATCTTTAGAAGGCATCAAAATGGCTAAACTTGCTTTTAAAAATGGCAAGTTGAGGCGCGGCCTCAAAAAGCATCACCATGATCCTGACCGTACGTTTAAAAATTGGAGCGAAGTTTGGCTAGAACCAAACTTTTTAAATTGGAATATACAGGACTATGTGAGAAATATTTCAGTGCCTGTACTTCTTATACAGGGAGAAAATGATGCTTATGGTAGCTTGAAACAGCTAGATGCTATTGAGTCCGATCTGAAAGTTGAATGTTCAAGGATTGTTCTAGAAGGTATAGGTCATAGCCCTCATAAAGAAGAACCAGAAAGTGTGTTACATGCATTAAAGATTTTTATTAAAGAACGTTGATTATACGTGCTTTTTTGAGCATTCTTAATATTGAAATCACACAACTTTACATGCGATAGGAAATTCTATGCAACCATTAACTGGGGTCCGGGTTTTAGCGGTTGAACAATATGGCGCTGGGCCCTTTGGTACGATGTATCTCGCCAATCAAGGTGCCGAAGTTATAAAAATAGAAAACCCTCGAGACGGGGGCGATATGTCGAGGGCAGTGGGCCCTTATTTTCTAGGACCAGGCGATAGTGAATTTTTTCAAAGCTTTAACGCCAATAAACACAGTATGACGATTGACCTGCAAAAAGATGAAGGTCAGCAATTATTCCATGAATTGGTAAAGACTGCAGATGCTGTATCCAATAATCTAAGAGGCGATGTGCCAGAGAAATTAGGGCTCGATTACAATTCTCTGAAATCAGTGAACCCAAAGATCGTTTGTGCCCACCTTACAGCATATGGAAGGACCGGCTCCCGAAGCAATTGGCCCGGCTTTGATTACCTTATGCAGGCGGAAGCTGGTTGGTTTTCAGTAACTGGCGAACCAGGAACACCGCCTGCGCGGTTTGGATTATCCGTGGTTGACATGATGACGGGGCTGGCAATGGCCTTTGGGTTAGTTTCGGCGGTTGTAGCAGCTCGCTCCAGCGGGACTGGCCGCGATATGGATGTATCACTTTTTGATCTTGCGCTTCACAATACAAATTATCTCGCCACTTGGTATTTGAATGAAGGAGTTGTTACGGAGAGATTACAGAGATCCGCGCACCCTTCCCTAACGCCCTGTCAACTTTACAAAACGGCGAACGGCTGGATATTCATAATGTGTAACAAAGAAAAGTTTTGGCCAATTCTGTGCCAAAAACTTAACCGGCACGATTGGGTGAATGACGCAAGGTTCAAATCATTTAAGGATCGACTGCAACATAGAGATAACCTACAGGAAATGCTCGACAATGAGTTGTCAAAAAAATCGACAGAAGATTGGTTGAATATTTTTGCCGGAAGCGTTCCAGCTTCACCAATCAACAATATTCAAGAAGCAATGGAGAATCCATTTGTTGAAGAACGGGGCGCTATACACGAGTTCGCTAACCCATCAAAACCCAATGAAACTTTCAGAATGGTTGCTCATCCAATTCGATCTGGTGGGGATGCTCCTCTGCGCAAGCCTGCTCCTAAACTTGGTGCAGATACAGAGCGTATACTAGACGAACTTGGCTTAAGTAAAACTCGGATAAAAGAGCTTCAAGATCTTGAAATTATATGAGTTGTCACCAAACTTCCTCGGCAACTGCATTTAGCCTTCGAGCCTGCGTAACGACGACGCCATTAAAATAGTTAGAGCTCGTTAATTTGGACTATTTTATATTTTTTGGGATTTGGCGTAGTAAGAGAGGTTTGACTACCCTCAAAAGCACAACGCAGCGCCAGACGACCAATCCTCCCAAAGTCATTTATGCCAATTCGAACCAAAAGTCTTTATCCCCAAGGTATACCGGTTCACATATTAGCGATTATTCATTACAATTTTATTACAAAAACTCTCGCCTTATTATTTATTCCTCGAAGAAAAAAACTTGGCACCCAGTCGATCCCTCGCTCACGAAAATATAAATTCCTGGCTCTAATTCAATTCCAGCTTGGCGAGCAATATCGGTGGGTGTTGCAGCTGGATATATTCTACCTCCAAATTCTGCTACACCACCACCAAAACGCCGCAATTTCCCATCGCGGCAAGCTTCACTTGCTACTCGATCAAGGGAAGCGGCTTTAAATAATGGTTGTGGGTTACTCGCTATCATACCCCTTTTGGGTGCTTCTATTATCCTAGTTCTATACTTTTTACCTTGGGCCCCAAACATTCCCGGCTTTCCTTTGTTGGGTCCCTGCCTAAAATGTTTTTTATTGGTAGAGCGTATCTCTGACGCCTCAACATGGGCAGTAAAATCGAGCCTCGATGTAAAGGTACTTGCAATAATTGTGACCACAAAAATTAATACTCTAAATCGTATGAGAATTGTTAAGGACATTAAAACCTTTGAGAGAAACCACATCAGTTAATTCTTCTCATTTCTGCAGATTGCATCCTTCAAGTCTTGCGGAGTAATGGGCTGTATCCCAACTCTCTCACAAATAGCACCGCCCCCGTAGTTCGCTATGACCATTGCATCCTCTGGCGAGATGCCCGCCATGAGCGCAGATGCCATAACACTTATCACAGTGTCGCCAGCACCTGCAGGGTCATTTACAACCCTAACAAAGGCTGGTCGCGTTACAGAGCGCTCGTTTTCATCCATAAGAAGTATACCGTCCTTACCCATCGTTACCATGACATATTGGGTTTTTAATTTTTTTCTAAGAATGCTGGCTGCTTCTTCAACGTGCGCAACGTCGGAGATCTCGATAGATGTAGCTTCCGATAATTCCTTAATATTGGGTTTAAATAGAGTAACGCCTTCATATACGAAAAAGTTATCAAATTTTGGATCTACAAGTACTTTTAACTCAAATTTCTTTGCTATTTTTAAAATTTCCTTGATAAAGGATGCCTTCAGCAATCCCTTGTTGTAGTCCTCAATCACAATCGCAGAAATATCTTTTGCAAGACTGCTTAATCCAATCAGTAATTTTTCAATAGCTTCTTTTTTGACGTCTTCTCTGCTTTCAAAATCTGCTCTAGCGATTTGACGATCCCTAGCAAAAGTTCTCAATTTAACAGTTGTTGGTCGATTGTTTTCTCGAAAAATAAAATGTTCGCCTTGGATCTCTTCTTCAACCAATTTACTTAAAATTTTCCCATCCTGATCATCGCCGACCACACTGAATAGAATCGGTGTCTCTCCAAGCGCTCTTAGATTATTTGCAACATTAGCGGCACCGCCCAGCTGCTCTACCTTCGACTTAACATCGACAATTGGTATAGGTGCTTCAGCTGAAAACCTCTCTGTAACACCAAAAAGAGAGCGATCGAGCATTATATCGCCAATAACAGCTACTTTCTTTCCGCCAAAGCGGGTTATTAAATCCAGATAATGGTTTTGAGTGGACATGCCTTACATAAAAACCCGTAGCTACTTACCGAAGTGAACTCTATTTAATCACGCAATAAAATGATTAAAGAAACCTTAACTTATCGCGTTTTTTAACGGGATGCCAATATAGCTTCTACAAAAGTTAGTAGGCTGCCGCCATTAAATAAAAAACCTGCGATATTAGCCGCTTCAGCTGCCTCAATGTCAGACTGTCTATCTCCAATTAAAAAGGATCGAAGGTTATCAACCGGCCACTTTTCTATAATATCTAAAATCATTCCAGGGCTAGGCTTACGCCAATTTTTAACGTTAGCATAGGTCACATTCTCAAAAGCTGGGTGATAGGGGCTGTAACGAAAATCGTCAATTGAACCGCCCCCAGATTTTAATAATTCCTTATTCATCCAGGCATGTAGGTACTCAACCTCATCTTCGGTATATAGGCCTCTAGCGATACCAGATTGGTTCGTTACCACAAAAACCAGATAACCTTGATTTTTAAGTAATGCCACAGCCTCCTTTGCTCCAGGGATCCAATTAATTTGGCTCGGTTTGTGGACATAGCCGATATCCTTATTGAGAACACCGTCTCTGTCTAAAAAAACTGACGGACTTTTTGATACTTTTGACATCATAAAAAGATTACCAAGCTTTGGATCTATCACCAAAACAGAATAACATTAGCATCTTAAATTGTTTCTAATGAACTTACTTTTAATTTCAAATGTCAAATCAAGAGTTAATCAGACCAGGCACAAGGAAATAACAAGCATTAAAAAGTAACATGTGGCTCTTCGATCAATTATTAATATGACAACTTCAGAGTAAACAAATTTATTTTCACTCCGCAGCTGTTTATTGGGTTATATTGCATGAAAAGTCAATTGAAGTGGAAGACGGATGAAAGAAGAAGCAGACCCGGTTCTTTTCGAAATATTTAAAAATTCGATGCACTCGATCGCTGATGAAATGGCCCTAACTGTTGTTAGAACCAGTTATTCGGGCGTTCTCAGAGATAATATGGATTTTGCGACAGCCTTCTGTGATGAAGAAGGCACTCTCGTGGCACAAGGTCTCACTCTCCCTGGGCACTTAGGGTCTGTGCCAACCGCTTTAGGAGCAGTGCTATCTAGATACCAAAATGACATCAATGAAGGTGACGTCTTTTGTCTTAATGATCCCTATGAAGGTGGTATGCATCTTCCTGATTTATTTGTAATAAAACCAATTTTTCACGAGGGTCACCGGGTCGCCTTTGCTTGTGTTTCATCACATCATGTGGACACAGGCGGAAGGGTTCCAGGGTCAAATGCTGCCGACTCAACCGAAATATACCAGGAAGGATTGCGGATCCCTCCAACTAAACTTTACGCAGAGGGGAAACCAAATGACACCCTTTTTCGAATAATTGAGAAAAATGTAAGGGCACCTACCCTTTATTTTGGTGATCTAAGAGGTCAGCTGTCTGCTTGTCATACCGCTGAAACTCAGTTTTTAGAAGTGGTTGATAAGCATGGCCGCGAAGTCACCATGAAACTTATGCGTGATTTAACTGACTATGCAGAAAGAGTTGCGCGCGCTGAAATTTCGAAGATACCCGATGGGAAAGTGAGCTTTGAAGATTGGATAGACGACGATGGGGTTGAGCACGGAAAACCCATCCGACTTTTTGTAACAATTGAAAAAATTGGTGATAGTTTCAAGGTTGATTGGGAGGGAACAGCACAACAAGTCAAGGCAGCTATAAATAACACTTTATCCTTCACTAAGGCAGCTAGCTATGCTGCCATTAGGTGCATACTGCAAGCTGATATCCCAACCAATGCAGGTTTTTTTCGCTGTATTGATGTTTCCGCGCCAAAGGGCACTATTGCCAATATGGAATTACCAGCTCCTTGCGCCGCCCGAGGACTAACAGGTTTTCGGATGATCGACTGCCTTATGGGCGCACTTTCACAGTTAGTTCCTGATCGCGTTTTTGCTTCCTCTGATGGGGGTAATACTGGAATTTCTGTTGGGGGCTACGATGCAAACAGAAAACCCTTTATCTTTGTTGACTTCACATGTGGCACTTGGGGCGGGCGGCCTTGGGCTGATGGTCTCGATGGAAATTCCAATATTTTCGCCAATATGGCAAGCCAGCCCGTGGAAGTAATAGAAGCTGAGAATCCACTAGAAATACTTGCCTATGAGTTTATTGAGGATCGCTGCGGGGCTGGTAAATTTCGCGGTGGGGCCCCTTACTGTCGTGAATATCGCTTTACTGAGACCGAAGGAGTTTTGCAAATACGTGCAGATCGACAGCGATTTAAGCCATACGGTTTGTATGGAGGCTATCCAGGTGAACCATCGGTAAATATTTGGGATCCAGATGGCAACTCGACTATCATGCCACCAAAATTTACGGAGATTGTAAAGAAAGGTGAGATTTTTAGGCATGAAGTAGCAGGCGCCGGTGGTTGGGGTGACCCGTTGGAGCGAGACCCAGTAGCAGTCGCGCAAGATGTTCGCAACGAAATAGTGAGTAGACAAAGAGCACTTGAAGATTATGGGGTTATTCTGCAGGGTGACAAAGTCGATGAGAACGCTACGGTGTCAAAACGTGCTGAAATTAAACGGCTTCGTGGATGGTCTGAATTACCTGCTGTACTTCGAGAAAAACCAAATATTGGAGCTTGAGTATGGATAGTTTGCGTGTAGGTGTAGATATTGGCGGAACTTTCACAGATATCGTTTTATGGGCTAGTAATGGCGAAGTTATCGTAAAAAAAGTGTCCTCAAGCGTGGACGATTATGCTCGTGCTATAATAAATGGGCTGGACGCAGTATTTGAAGAATACAAGCTTACACCCTCAATGGTTAAACAGGTTCGCCATGGTACTACCGTAGCCTCCAATGCCATACTTGAACGTAAAGGAGCAAAGACGGGACTAATTGGGTCTAGGGGATTTCGCGATGTTCTAGAGATCCGAACCCTTAGGATGCCCAGATTATACGATCTTGCCTGGACTAAACCGCCAGCCTTGGTTGAGCGATTTCTTCGGGTTACCGTCGACGAGCGTATGAGTTCAGCTGGAAATGTTGTCAAGCCTCTGTCAATCGAGGAAGGAGAACGAGCTGTTAGGAAATTGATTGAAGAGAGAGTTGAATCTATTGCGGTTTGCTTAATCAATTCATATGCAAATCCTGAGCACGAGTTTTTGTTGAAATCAATTATTAAGCGACTTGCGCCAAAGCTCCCATTCTCCATAAGCGCCGAAGTATTGCCGGAAATAAGAGAATATGAGCGTACGTCAACTACAACCATTAACGCGTATGTTAAGCCAATCGTATCGGAATATCTTGAGACGCTAGAAGCGGGCTTAATCGCGTCTGGCATCAATGCAGAGCTCTTATTGATGCAATCGAACGGGGGCTTAACACCGGTAGAGACAGCAGCTGAACTACCAATGAACATAATAGAATCGGGTCCAGCGGGCGGCGTAGTTGGCGCACGTCTGCTTGCAGAAAAGGCTAAGCTGGGAGACCTCATTACCTTTGATATGGGTGGCACTACAGCGAAAGCATCGATGGTCGAGCGAGGGGAATATGCTCGCGCTGATGACTTCGAAGTCGGTGGCGGAATTTTAGCTGGCTCGAGGCTTCTTACTGGCGCAGGATATTTGTTGAAGACACAGGCGATTGATTTAGCGGAGGTCGGAGCAGGTGGAGGGTCATTAATATCCATCGATAGTGGCGGTGCTTTAGCTGTTGGACCCGAAAGTGCCGGAGCTTTCCCAGGTCCAATTTGCTACGATTTGGGAGGAGAAAAACCAACTGTAACCGATGCAAATTTAATTTTAGGCTACCTAAATCCCAGTGCTATTGCTGGAGGGTCGGTGAAACTCAATTTTGAAAAAACAATCACTGCGTTTGAGCAAAAAGTTGCTGCACCCCTGGGCCTTACAGCTGAGCAGGCGGCTCTTGGTGCACGCAGAGTGGCCGCGTCGAATATGATCCGCGCGATTAAGGCTGTTTCTACAGAACGTGGTCGCGATCCTCGTCAATATACTCTTTGCGCATTCGGTGGCAATGGACCCATGTTCGCCTCCGAGATGGCTCGGGAGCTAGGCATTAAAAAAATAGTAATACCTCCCGCGCCGGGGGTGTTTTCGGCCTTTGGCCTTCTCTATGCAGATGTTGAACATCATTATTCTAAAACATTGAGAGTTCTACTGCACGACGTTGAACCAGACTTAATCGGAAGTGCTTGGGAGAAACTTGAAAGCAACGCCGTTGATCAATTAAACAGGGATGGCTTTGAACCTAAAAATCAATCACTAAGTAGAACGGCGAGTTTGCACTACAAAGGTCAGACATTTGAGTTAACCGTACCCGCAGAATCCGGCAGGGTAGATAAAGCCTTGTTATCTCAGCTTGAACAATCATTTCATTCTGAACATGAGCTCGTATATGGACACCGAGCAAGTGATGACGAACCAGTTGAATTAGTTACTGTTAGACTCATCGCTAAAGGGCTTGACGCCAGTGGAAATAGACTAGCATTTCCCATAGATGAGACGAATGACGCAGAAACTACAACCTCGCGAAAAGCCTACTTTGGTCAATCCACTGGCTGGCAAGAAACCCAAGTTTTTTCGCGAAGCAGTTTAATTAAACCCAGACAGGGACCATGTATAATAGAGGAATACGATGCCACTTGCGTAGTTCCTCCAGGTTCGGAGGCTAGTTTAAATGAAGACGGCTGTATCTGTTTAGCCTTCAACGAATAAAGGTATTTTCCCTGTGCTTAAAACAAAAATAAAAGCCTTATGCACCCTACTTTTATAAAAAAAATCTTTATTCCACGTGTCTAAATATATGAAACGCCAGCCATAATCGAAGCCACTATTGTTTTGGTTTGAAATTAACTCCGAAGGGCTGCAGAAACAACTATTCGTAGTAATTATAAAATATCTAGCTTTGTGTTGGCTTCAGTGACAGCAAGCGCGCCACGCCAATTGTAAACCTTTCCATCTAACCCAAAAAATTGAGTTGGATTTCTATTCAGGCAACCGAAGGCAGATAACTTTACGTTCACCAAAGCATTTCTTGCCAAATAGATAATAAAAATTCCAATAATAGTGAAATATAACTCGCAATCGGAGGAACGAAATGGACTTAAATCTTCGCAACAAAACTGTGCTCATCACCGGCGGTTCAAAGGGAATAGGATTGGCTTGTGCTAAAGAATTCGCGGCGGAAGGCTGTAATCTCCATTTGGTATCAAGAACTAAAGAAGATCTTGAAAATGCTAAAAAAGAAATTGAGGCAGAGCATGGTGTTCAAATAATGATCCACGTCTTTGACCTATCAGATTCCAAAAATGTAGACCAACTAGTAAAAAATTGCCCCAAAATAGATATTCTGGTCAATAACGCAGGCGCCATTCCAGCAGGAGACATTCAAGCGGTGGAGGAAGACAGGTGGCGAGCAGCGTGGGACCTTAAAGTTTTTGGATATATAAATATGACCCGTCGATACTACCCTCTAATGAAGGATGCAGGCGGAGGCGTGATTATGAACATTATTGGTCTAGCTGGCGTTAGAGTCGACAGAAATTACATTGCGGGGTCCGCTGGAAACGCATCAATTATTGGTTTCACGCATGCAATGGGAGCACACGCCTTAGACGAGGGAATGAGAGTGTTAGGGGTGTGCCCAGGAGCGGTTCAGACCGAGAGAATAACCACAATGCTGAAAACAAGAGCAAAAGACGAAAAAGGTGATGAAAACCGCTGGCAGGATTATTTTTCTGGAATGCCACTAAATCGTCCCGCTCTAGTAGAGGAAGTTGCTGATGTCGTTGTATTCCTATGTTCAGAAAGAGCCTCTTGGCTAACCGGCACTACGATAAATCTTGATGGTGGCGTCGCAAACAGAGGAGGATACTAATATTTAAGTCGACGACTAACACGGTAAATATTTCCTAGGATGCAAGTTTTAGAAATATTTGATAATTAGCGAGAGGGTCAAGAAAATCCGAAAAAGAAATTTTCCCTAGCTATAGACGATGAATTAATGGATGACGCCCGAACTACTGAAGGATTTATGTCGATGAAGGGTGGTGGCAATTATTCAGAAGCAAGCATCGGTGCAAAGCATGTCATAGGTAACACTGCACACTTAATTTTTTACTCCTTAGTGAGAATGAACCCTAAAGATGATTTAACCACTTTTACAGTAGCCGACATGGGATGTGCCGATGGTGGCACGTCGATATCAACTACAGGCGAAAATCTATAGTATATCAGGAAAACGGCCCCATCACGACCAATTCAAATGGTTTACATAAACCGTCCAAAGAATAGTTTAAGCCAGTTGTTTTAAAATATGCATGGTCAAACCGATATGAAGACTTACATCGAGGATATTGAAGACCTATACATTTTCTCTTCAGCAACTTCCCTTCATAAACCGATATTTACTGCTAAATCATTAAAGCTCGGTATTTCTGCAACTGCCTGCCATTATGTAAGCGAACAACCGCGCATAATTTCCAACCATGTCCACATGGTAGGGTGTGCAAACGAAGATCGTGCTGCCTATCAAGAACAAGGACGCCTTGATTGGGAGCGGATGCTTCTAAATAGGGCACGGGATTTGGCTCCAACAGGAAGACTGGCATTATTTATTTTGGCATTGATGAAAAAGGGAGATATCTGGGACCAACTGGTGGCGTAAATATGTTCGACAAGTTTAACCTGTTGTGGAAATCTCTAATAGATAACGAAATAATTACAGAGAAGATTATTTAAATACAAAATTCCCTAAAAGTTATAGGACCGTAGAAGAATTCACCAACCCCTGGAGGACGAAAACAGTTGCTTTTATAAAGTAGGACTGCGGATCGTAGCGTGCCCGTTTGCTGCAGACTTCGCACGCCATGGTGATAATGTGAAATTTGCTAAGGAATATATTCCTACGTTAAGATCCTGGAGCGAAGTGACATTCGCCAATGGTTTATCGTACAGGAGATCACCCCACGAACAGCAAAAATTCCTGGATAATTTTTATGGAAAATATCAGTATCTAATGGAGGGATCGCCCGCGGGCCATGGTATGGATTACGCTCATCATTATCTGATAATCCGAAAAGACTTTTAAAATTCAAACATCATCAAATATTTCTCAAGGAGCTGAAAATGTTACCACAACAACCTCTGATAACCGGAAGACGTCATATGGTTGTGGCTGGGCATTATCTTGCCACTGAAGCTGGTCTGAAAATTTTGGAAGCTGGAGGTAATGCAGTAGACGCCGGCGTTGCTGCAGGCATAGCGCTTGGTGTTTTACATAGCGATCAGGTGCAGTTTTCGGGAGTAGCTCCCATGCTTATTTATATCAAAAAGCTAAATAAAGTCATTAGTGTGGCTGGACTTGGGCACTGGCCAAAAGCAGCTAACTTAGAGTTTTTTGAAAAAAAACATAGCGGAAAAATACCCCTTGGCATCCATAGAACCGTAGTACCGGCTGCCCCAGATGCCTGGATCAAAGTGTTATCTAATTTTGGGACAATGTCTTTTGGAGACGTTGCGTCCACCGCAATTAAATATGCTCGAGAGGGCTTTACCGTTCATCCAACTATGGCAAATTTTCTTTTTAGATATCGTGAAAACTACAAACTTTGGCCATCTAACCAAGCCATCTGGCATAGAGATGGGCAACCTCTTAAAGAGGGAGATCTGCTAGTTCAAACTGATCTTTCTAACAGTATACAATATATGGTGGATGAAGAAACTGCAGCTTTATCTAAAGGCAGACAAGCGGGGCTAAAAGCCGCACGCGATGCCTTCTACATTGGAGATATAGCTAAAAAAATTATTCGTTTTCACGAAGAAAATGGAGGCCTTCTAACAGCTGAAGATCTTTCAAACTACTCCACACCCATAGAAGAACCACTTTCCATAAAATATAGAGATATAAATATTTATAGTTGCAAGCCCTGGTGCCAAGGACCCGTTTTGCTCCAAATGCTCCGTATTCTAGAAGGGTTTGATCTACCAAAGTTGGGACACAATAGCGTGGATTACATTCATACCATAGCGGAAACTATCAAGTTAGCCTTTGCGGACCGTGAGACATTTTATGGTGATCCAGATTTTGTTGATGTACCTATCGAACAATTACTTTCTTGTGATTTTTCGTCAAAGCGACGAGAACTGATCAATCCCCAAAAAGCCTTTCCTGGTATGCCGGCCGCCGGCCAAATAGACGGCTATGGATTTACGCCTTTTCCAGCGTCAGCAAATATATCGCCATCCTTTTCGGCCCCTGATACCTCCTACACGTGTTCAATCGATCAAGAAGGGAACGTATGTTCTATAACTCCTTCTGATGTATCTTTTGAAAGTCCTGTAATTCCTGGACTGGGGTTCTGTCCGTCGGCAAGGGGTTCGCAGTCCTTTGCGATGGAAGGTCATGCCTCTAAGATAGCGCCAGGTAAGCGGCCACGACTTACGCCCAATCCTGCAATGGCGTTTCAACCCGACCGCCTAATTATGCCCTTTGGTGCACCCGGTGGCGACACACAACCTCAAGGCATGTTGCAAGTCCTCCTCAACCATCTCGTATTTGGAATGGACATACAAACTGCTATCGAAGCGCCTCGCTTTAGCACTCATAGTCAACCAAACTCTTTTGAACCGCACGATTGTAAGCCTGGCCGATTATCGGTAGAAAACGACATTGATCAAAATATAGGCGAAGAATTAGCCAAGCGTGGTCATGATGTAGAGTGGCTACCTTCAAGGTCGGATGCCGTGGCAGGTGTTTGTGCTATTAGTGCTAATCTTGAAACTGGCCTAATTTCTGGTGGCGCAGACCCCAGAAGATCGGGCAGGGCCATGGGATGGTAATTTGTGTATAATTTTCTAAGTTTGGCCTCAGTTTCCCTGATTTACGTTCTCGCTCTTCGTTCCATACGTTGCTGCAACTAGAGAGTCGACTTCCTGCCGGTTAGGTATTCCTTTACGCCCACCAAAGCGTGTACATTTTATAGCGGCAGCTGAACATGCAAATTGTCCTGCTTTTTTAATGGGCATTCCTTCGCATAAACCCAAAGCAAATGCACCATGGAAGACATCACCAGCGGCTAAAGTATCTAGTGCGTTTATTTGAGGGGGTGAAATTTTATTTATTTTTCCATTCTCCACCCAAACAAAGCCTTCATGCCCAAGTGTAACTCCGCAGAACACTCCAAGTGATTGCGTGCACTCTAAAAGATCTGCCTCTAAGTTGTCAGATCCGGAAAATAGTCTAAAACCTGGTTTTGAAAAAATTGCATGCGTAGAAAGTGGTGCAAGTTCCTTGAGGACTGACGGGTCAGCTACATCACCGTCGAAGACCCTCAACACCCCCCTTTTTTTCGCTTCAATCATGAGAGCTGAGGCGCCTTCTGGCCATCTTACATCAACTAAAACGCAATCTACTCCATCGAGCTCGTTCATAGGAAGCCAAGAAGTATCTGCGCCTAGCGATTTATCAAAATATGATACAACTAAACGTCGCCCCGTATCATCAACTAAAACTGAAGACATGGCAGTTTGGGCGCCCGAGACCCGCTTAATTGAACTTGTATCAACTCCTATGCTCGATAGGTCTTTCAGGAAAAAATCACCTGGGGTATCGTCGCCAATTCGGCCCCATAATTTTACGGAACCACCCAGAGAAACGGTCGTGGCCGCTGCCGCTACTGCCATACCTGCCCCAATCATAGTACCGTCCTGAGCCATTATTTTTTCATCGCCTGTTGATAGCACCGGGACTTTGAGAATTGTGTCAACCACGCATGCACCTAAACTTATAAACTTCTTAGGGTTGTTTTTTTTAATTGTTATCTCCCCCGATGGCCCGCTTGTATTAATTTTCCAAGTATTCCTCTGCGATAATCCAAACAAACCTGACTATGTTTAAGACCACGCAGATCCTTTCTATCATAAGTACACACGAAAATGATTCATCAAAAAAACAAGTGTCATCGTTGTAGTACCTTATCCCCTTCTGCTATCCTTTGTTTAGGAATTCCCTCTTATGCACTCGGAAAGTTATGCCTAACCTATTACATTTACCTCTTGATCCTTTTTCTAGAAAAATAAGAATCGTGTTAGGTGAAAAAAAAATAACCGCATCACTCGCAGTTGAACCCATCTGGGAACGCCGACACGCGTTTCTTTCTATTAACCCTGCAGGAACCGTTCCGGTTTTCATAGAGGATGATGGAACTACGATCTCGACCTCACAAGCAATAGCTGAATATTTGGAAGAAACATCAATAGAACCTGCTTTAATATTTGGTACAGCATTACAGCGTGCTGAAATTCGACGTCTTTGTAATTGGTTTGATGTCAAATTTAATACTGAAGTTACCGAGTATTTACTTGGTGAGAAATTAATGAAACGCTTCCTTGGGCTTGGCGAACCGAGTAGTGAAACCATTAGAGCCGGTTACGCCAATATTGATACTCATCTTGGTTATATAGAGTATTTAGCTGAGCAAAGAGTATGGCTAGCAGGCGAGAATTTTTCATTGGCAGATATTACTGCCGCATCACACATTTCTTGCATCGATTACCTAGGTGATATAGCTTGGGAAGACTACCAACAGGCAAAACAGTGGTATGCAAGGATAAAATCGAGGCCTAGTTTTCGTCCGCTGCTACAGGATTTAATTCCAGGAACACAGCCTCCGGACCACTACAAGAACTTAGATTTTTAATACATATTATGACACGTTTACCGCACACCCATGCCGGAAGTACTTTCTGGAAACTGGCTATGTTCTATGCGACATATTTTTTTGTTTTTGGTATTTACATGCCGTACTGGCCACTTTGGCTAAATGACATTGGTTTGACGCCGGTTGAAATTGGGTGGGTGCTTGCGGGAGCGTTTTGGATAAAAGTAGTTGTTCAACCGGTTGTAGCTCATTTTTCAGACACAACAGGGCGAACTAAAATTTTAACTGCCGTGCTTATGGGCATGAGTGCGATTGGTTTCGTCATATTATCTGATCTGCAGAGCTTCTGGCCTGTTTTCGTAATAGCAGTAATAACGGCTGCTTGTTATCAACCTGTTTTACCTATTATGGAAAGCGTCATTCTGAACTTTGCTAAGATAGAAAATTTGCGTTATGGACACATAAGGCTTTGGGGCTCTATTACTTTCATCATTGCAACGTTAGGAGGCGGCTGGCTCTTCGATGGAGGAAGGAGTTATCGTATCATATGGTTTTTAGTTGTAGGAATGACCTTGGTATCGTTGTGCTGCCTCCTTATTCCTAATCAAGCACAGGTTGAGCCAACAAAATCCAAAATAAAAAGCCATGCTAAGTTATTTCTTTCACCCCTCTTTATCTTCTTTTTAATAACCACGGGACTAATACATATCAGTCATTCAGTTTTGTACGGTTTCGGAACGTTGTATTGGCGCTCCCTTGGACATTCAGAAACAATAATAGGATTTTTCTGGTCCGTTGGTGTACTAGCAGAAATTGTCTTATTCACTGTCATTGGAAGACATGAAAAGCAAGTAGGCTATTTGTTATTGCTACTATTGGCTGCAGCGGCCGCAGTCGCCCGCTGGCCATTACTTGCAATCTTTGATAGCCAAATTTCTATTATTGTATTGCAAACACTTCACGGTTTTACTTTTGGTGCTGCTCATCTAGGCGCTATGGCTTTTTTAACCAAGAATGTTCCCAAAGAGATTTCAGCAACTGGTCAAAGTTTGTATTACACTTTAGTTGGAGGTATTTTCTCAGGCTGCATGTTGCCTATTGCTGGCAAGCTATATAGTGATCTTTCCGGCAGTGCTTTTTTTGTAATGAGCTGCTTTGCCTGTTGTTCCTTGATTAGCCTGCTGGTTTTAAGTCGAATAGTTAAGCACAATGTCAAATTTACTTGAGTTTGACCCGGTTAAACACCAAACATTTTTGCTATTGAAACTTCTAATTCTCGCTTGGTGGACTGTGACGACGTAGCAGTGGGGTAATGACTATACCAAATACAAGAACTAATGCAGGTATTCCAAAAGCTTTGAAAGTTACCCATGTATCAGTTCCGAAAAGTCGCCAAACTATTTCATTAACTATCGCCAAGAACAAAAACATTCCAATCCATAGTTTAGTAATTAGAACCCAGCCGTGATCTGTTAATTGAAGCATGCGACCTAGCAACATCTTCAAAAAATTTTGCCGAAATGTCAGACCAAGGATTAAAGCCACGGCAAATAATGTATTAACGATAGTGGGTTTTATCTTTATGAAAATTTCATTATCGAAATATAAGGTGAGACCGCCAAATATCATAATTAACAGGCAGGTTATAGCTGGCATAGGAGGGATTGACCTCTCTATCCAAAAAGTGATGATTATTACAACTAGTGTTGCAGCCATCAAAGCCGCTGTTCCAATCATTATTCCATAGAAGTAATTTACAGCAAAAAATATCACAAGCGGGCCTAGATCTATCATAGTCTTCTGACCCGCTGTAAGTGTTCTTTCCGTCATGCTGCCTCCCCTTGGGTTTTTAACGAAGCAGCTTCACAAACTGCAAAATAAGCATGCCGTATTATTTCCGCTTCAGCATCAAGACTCCTAGCCTCTTCTGCAAGGAACTTTCTCCACGTCTTAGCGCCAGGTTCTGCATGAAATAATCCTAACATATGCCGGGTTATTGATTTAATCGGGACACCAAGAGACTTTTGAGTGGCAGCATAGTTGACCATCATTTCTATCACATCTTTTCTAGTCATACATTTTTCCGGCTCTCCAAAAATTAAATTATCAACTATTGATAAAATCCAGGGTGTTTTGTAGGCGGTTCTGCCAAGCATAACACCATCAAGTTTGGACAGGTGCTGTCTTGCATGTTCAAGCGTTTCTATACCTCCATTCAAAATAATTTTTAATTTGGGCCATCTTTCTTTCATTTCTTCTACCAAAGCATAATTTAAAGGAGGAACTTCTCGGTTTTGAGTAGGGCTTAATCCCTTTAAGAATGCTTTACGAGCATGGATAATGAAAACTTCACAACCCGCATTTGCAACCTTCTCCATGAAGTCTGGAAGTGCCTCTTCGGGAACTTGATCGTCAACTCCAATTCGGCACTTAACAGTTATCGGCAGTTTTACGACTCTGTCCATTGCCTCTAAACATTTTGCAACCAACTCTGGCTCTTTCATGAGACAAGCTCCAAAGTGACCATTTTGAACGCGACCACTGGGGCAACCCACATTTATATTTACTTCGTCGTATCCCCAATCTTCAGCTATCCGAGCGCATTCAGTCATTTGAAGCACTTCTGATCCACCTAACTGCAAAGCTATTGGGTTCTCTTCGAAATTAAAGTCTAGAAGACGTTTTCTATCTCCAAAAAGGATGGCTTGCGGTGTAATCATTTCAGTGTAGAGCCGTACCCGATTAGAAATAAGTCTTAGAAAGTAACGCTCGTGCCGGTCAGTCCAACCCATCATTGGTGCAACGCAGAACCTGTGACTGTCTTTCTGTAGAGATTTTTTATCGATCGACATTTTCTCTTTGAACTGGGTTTTTTGAAATACTAATAACTAAGAACGAAGTTTTAAGGAACCCCTAAAAAATTGCGGTCATTAGAACACTAACACCAGCACAGCCAATTAACACGTAAATGGTTCCGAGTCGAAACCATAATATAAGAACCGCTGCTAAAACGGTAAGGCCTAAACTAAAGAGATCAATGCTTGATAGGACTGGTATTTTCAGCGAAAAATTCAACACACTCACTTCGTTCAAATTCTTAAATGTAACGTGCATTCCAAACCATATCGCCAAATTTAAAACAACACCTACAACGGCAGAGGTTATTCCCGACAAAGCCGCTGCTATCCGGGTGTTTGCTCGCAACCTCTCGATATACGGTGCGCCGAGGAAAATCCACAAAAAACATGGTACGAACGTTACCCACAGGGTTACAAGAGAGCCCAGTAAACCAAGAATTATTGGAGATAGAGCCACCTCAGACCTGTAAGCACCTATAAAGCCAACAAACTGAGTGACTAGAATAAGTGGGCCAGGGGTAGTCTCGGCCAGCCCTAGACCATCGAGCATCTCATTTGGGGTAAGCCAATTAAAAACCTCAACAGCTTGTTGAGCCATATATGCGAGGACTGCGTAGGCACCTCCAAATGTCACAACGGCAAGTTTACTGAAAAATATACTTTGCTGAAAAAATACATTTTCGGCCCCAAACAGCAACCAAATCAGAAATATTGGTAAAAGCCAGAGCGATAGCAGTATTGTGAAAACCTTAATAGATCGAGAGAAGGAAGGTTGGGTATGTGATAATTCGCCCGCTAGTTCCATCCTATCTATAACGGTTGCTAGATTATTTGTTTTTGTTTCTAAGGTATTTTTATGGCTATCGCTCAGTTTAAGGTGCCCAACCACGACCCCCAAAATTCCTGCACAAATTATGATATAGGGGAAGGGTATTGAGAAAAAGAAGATAGCTAAAAACGAGGCAATTGCTAACGCAAGCATATGCCCAGACGTAATGGCTCTTTTCCCTATTTTGATTACAGCATCAATAACCACAACTAGTACTGCAGCTTTTATCCCTAAGAAACCAGCCTCAATTAATGGCATGTCGCTAAATGCCACATAAACCCAGCTTAACGCAAAAATAACCAATGCACCCGGCAAAATAAAAAGCAGGCCTGCGACCAATCCACCTTTGGTTTTATGGAGTAGCCAACCAATATACGTGGCTAATTGCTGAGCTTCTGGGCCTGGTAGAAGCATGCAGTAATTTAATGCATGCAAAAACCTCTCTTCATCGAGCCACCGCTTCTCTTCCACAATAATACGATACATCAAAGCAATTTGGCCGGCTGGACCTCCAAAACTTAGAATGCCAATTTTAAACCAAACAACTAATGCTTCTATCGAATTCGGGGTATGTGATAATTTCTGGTGGGACTGTGCCATGTTAAAAATTGCAAATTTCTAAAAAATAGTAATAACGTCAAATTAGAAGTATACAGGCCTACGCTTCTATCTAATTCTTCTTAACAGCCCAAGAGGATCTTTAAAGGCAATAAACTTCTACAGCTAAACTCTTGTGAAAGCTATTCGATAATGCAACGACCGATCGTTATACAGTCATTTCATGCCCGCCCTTGGCCAAAAGTTATCGAAATGGCAATCGAAAGCGTTGCTTCTTGGGCAAAAAAAAGGGATTACCGTTATATGTTGTTTGGAGACGAGGTGATGGATTTATTGCCTGACGGTTTTGCCATTAAATGCTCTAACCGGATACCGATGATGATCGATCTAGCAAGGCTTTTAACAATAAGGCAACTATTTGAAGAAGGCGCAGAACAAGTAATTTGGTTTGATGCTGATATGCTCATATTTTCGACAGAGCACTTCGATGTGGATCTTACATCCGAGCAGGCGGTAGGTCGGGAAATTTGGGTTTCCAAAACAAAAGCTGGAAGGTGGAAAGCCCATAGACATGTGCACAACGCGGTACTAAGCTTTCGACGAACATCACCAATTCTAGATTTTCTCATTTTTGCTACAGAGCGTATTGCCGGACAGCTAAAAGCTCCAGCAAGCCCTCAGTTAGTTGGTCCCAAATTATTTTCCCACATTCATAATCTAGTTAATCTAACGGTTTGGGAAGAGGCTGGCGTGCTTAGTCCTGAAGTAATGTCAAACGTTATTGATAAAGGGGGACCTGCGCTTAATTGCCATCTGCGTGAACAGACGAGGCCTGCCCTAGCTGCAAATCTTTGCTACTCTCTTGTAAATAAAAAAGTAGACGACGTTTTTGTTGATGAAGGTTTTTTATTGGACGCCGCCAATCAGTTACTGAGACAATTTTCTAAGTCTGGACTGACGCGCTTTTAAAAAAGAAGGCCCATAAGGGCCTTCTCGTGAGTGGACCTGTGGTGGGCCCAATTTCATAGCCTAAGCTAGGGGCGAAGGTTGCTCCGGTACCGTTGTAAGAAACCCTCTTGCACACCACACGGACTTATTCTCACTAGACATCGGATCACCTCCTTTCGTTTGTTTCAGATATTTTTTATTAACACGCTCAACTCTACATTTAAATAGGGTTTTTGGCACTTTTGCTCTTTTTAGTCCTTTTTACAGTGAATCTTTGTTTAACCCTCCATTATACCCGATATTGTAAAGCCTCCATCTGCCCCTACCACGTGGCCGGTAGTGAAACTACAATTTGGCGATGCTAAAAAGGCTGCAACCTCGGCTATTTCTTCAGGGCGACCATAGCGAGCCAATGGCATACGGTTAGCCACACTTGGCCAAGGTTGGTCTGGTTGATCATCCCTTGTTTTTGTGGGTCCAGGCGCGACTGCATTAACTAGAATGTCATGCTCGGCTAACTCTATTGCCATAGTTTGTGTTAGATTAATGATGCCTGCCTTACTCGCACCATACGCAGCTCTTCCACGGCCGCCAAAAACACCAGAGTTAGAAGCGATGTTGACTATTCTTCCTCCTCTACCCTGCTCAATCATCATTCTCGCAGCGATCTGGCCACACTTAAAAACTCCACCCAGGTTTACCTCTAATATTCTATCCCAAAAGTCATCGTGCATATCAAGAAATGGGGCCCTATCCATAATACCTGCGTTACAAATTAATACATCGATATTTCCCATCTGGCCCGAGGCCTCAGCAAACATTCTTTCTATTGACGACCTCGATGAAACATCCACCTCCAGGGAACAAACCATTCCAGTAGACTTTATTCTAGCTACTGCAAGATCAGCCGCTTCTTTGTCTTTATCTGCCACACAAACACACAAGCCATCAATTGCTAGCTTTTCAGAGATTGCGCGACCTATCCCGCGAGCTCCACCGGTCACGATTGCAGCTCTATGGAATTCTGACATTATTGATCTTCCATTTTATTGTTGCAGTTTCAATGAAACTAAAGAATGTTTAGTTTAGATTAATCATATCTTACAGGATCGTTTACGAAATTTGTCGTTATGCTATTAATGATTGTAAGCTATACAAGAACATTTATCAGTTTAAACCTTCGGGAGTTTTAAATGAATGGCATAAAAGATCTATTTAAACCAGGTAAGCTTGTTACAGCGCCTGGAATTTTTGACGGTATCTCCGCCCGTATTGCAGACCCTTTCAATTTCGAACTACTATATATGACAGGTTATGGAACAGTCGCCTCACACTTAGGTATGCCAGATGCAGGGATCGCTAGCTACACCGATATGGTAGGCCGGGTCCAAATGATATCTAATGTTGTCAATACACCATTCATAGCAGATGGTGACACTGGTTATGGTGGTTTGTTGAACATGCAACACACAATCAGAGGTTATGAACTTGCGGGCGCAGCAGGAATACAGATCGAGGATCAAGAATTCCCAAAAAAATGTGGGCACACACCGGGCAGAAGAGTGATACCTATTGATGACATGGTGCAAAAAATAAGGGTTGCTGTAGAGACTCGGTCTTCTTCTGACTTTCTAATAGTTGCTAGAACAGATGCACGAACGAGCTACGGCTTGGACGAAGCACTAAAGCGAGGAGAGGCTTTTGCAGAAGCCGGTGCGGATATTCTGTTTATAGAATCACCCGAGTCAATTGATGAAATGGAAAGGATTTGCGCTAGTTTCGATGCGCCGCTTTTGGTTAATGTGGTGGATGGTGGAAGCACTCCTGTTCTTTCTAAACAAGAATATGTAGACTTAGGATATCAAGTAGCTATCTATCCAGGAACTGGCTTTTTAGCCTGCGCTCATGCTTTGAATTCAGTATATGGCACTATCAAAGAAACAGGCTCATCGGTTGATGTAGAAGTTCCATTGAGAGACTTCATGACAATGGCGAAAGATATGGGTTTTCAAGATGTTTGGGATTTTGATAAACGTCACGAACGAATTCAATAAGGATAACCTTCTATTAGAGATAATATTGGCAGGCAATGAGTGGAAGACTTTTTGGAAACATATAGAGGCGACGTGTCTCCTTGGGAAGTTGACTCAACGGAACACTTCACCGTAGCGTATTATTATGAAAAATTCGAAGCTGCAACCTTTCGTTTTCTCCGGCATCGCGGGGTAGACCCACTGCTCTGCAAGACAAAAGCAGCGCTTACACATTACAAAACCGAGCTGCACAACCGCGATATTTATTATATAAAAAGCGCCCTAATATCAGCTGGCGAAAACCCAATAATAGGACACAAATTATTCAAGGCTGACAGTGATATTTTATGCACAACAATGCAACAGACGTTGTTAGGAATTTCTATTGAAGGCTCAACGACCGAGTGGGATGGTGACCGTAAAGAAAATCGTCATCAACCAGGAGACGAAACATCCTGGGTGCAGTCCTTGAAAGACGTAGTTCAGCCATATGAAGTTAACTGGTCTGGCAGCCTATCTTTGCCTGGGTATATTCACCGGTTTTCGACAGCGAATAGTTTTATAATGGCAGCATTTGGACTAACTCCAGATTACCTGACAAAGTTTAGAATTGGACTTTCCACGTTTGAGTTTCAACTTGAGTTTCATAATTCAGTTAAGTCTGGCAATTTAATTAATATCGAAAGCTGTATTGCCCAGTTGGGGAGTTCATCCGTGAGATTCTATCATCGCATGGCAAATGCTGAAACAGGTAAAGAGATAGCAACCCTGAGTCAGTATGGTGTTCACCTTAATCTTGATAGTCGCAGACCAACACCTATCCCGGATGATCTGCGAACTAGGGCAGAATATCTACTCCCAAAAACTTGAGAAAATTAAATGTCATTCATAGCGAAGGTCATATCTGCCTAGTAGGAAAAATTAATGCGCGCTGCAGTTCTTACTCGTAGAAGTTGGATAGAAATACTTGAGCAAAAAATACCACCCACCGATGGAGATGAAGTCAGGGTCAGGATAAAAGCAGGGGGCATTTGTGGCTCTGATATTCACTACTTTCGACACTATAAAATGGGAGATTTCCCTGTTAGAGAACCATTTATCCTAGGTCATGAAGCAGCTGGCGTAGTTGAGACAGTCGGAGAAAATGTTAAAGACTTGCAGAATGGTGATCTAGTCGTAGTAAACCCAAGCCACCCTTGTAAAAACTGCAGCTATTGTTTTTCAGGAAGAGAACTCTTATGTGCCGACATGAGATTTTTAGGGAGTTCCAGAAAATTCCCCCATATTCAAGGAATGTTCTCTCAGAGTTTTACTACGAAACGATCACAATGTTTTAAATTACCTTCAAATCTCTCCCCACATCATGCCGCTTTTGCAGAACCACTCGCGGTTGCCATGCATGCTGTTCAGAATGTTGGCGCCTTAATCGGTGCCGATGTCTTGATTTCCGGGGCGGGACCAATTGGCTGTTTGATTCTTATGGTGGCGAGGTTAGGGGGAGCGAGTACTGTTACAATAACAGATATTAAAAAAGAGCCTCTGCGAGTTGCGGAGAATATTGGCGCAACAAGAGCTCTAGATATTTCACAATCAGTAGATAAAATAGCGTTAAGGGGCGACCCAAGAGGAAGTTTTGATGTAGCTTTTGAAGCTTCAGGTAATGACGATGCGGTAATGCAGGCCATAAAAAACCTCAAGCCAGGAGGTACCTTTGTACAAGTAGGAACATTTAAGAATACAAATATTTCTATTCCATCGGACGTGGTGATGACAAAAGAGTTAACCCTTAAAAGTTCGTTCAGATTTGATAAAGAATTTTCTTGGGCTGCTGAGTATCTTGCGGCCGAAAGAATCGATGTCGCACCGCTATTGTCTCATGTTTTTCCCATGGATGAGGCTAATAAAGCGTTTCAGCTTGCTCAGGATCGAACAGAAGCAATGAAAATCCACTTAGCTTTTTAAATTGAAGTGAGGGGGTTTTCACGCCTCTTGTATATTTTCAAAATTCTCGCTCAATGCAAAAGTCTATAACCGAGATCAGAGCCTGCTTTGCTTCACAGTCGCTGAATAAATCTAATGAATCTCTGGCCAATGCAGCGTAATGTCGAGCTCTGGTCATAGTATCTTCTAGCGTGGAGTGCTGTTTAATTAAGGATTGAGCCCTATCTAGGTCGTCAGGGTGCTGTTTAAGTTCTTCCAAACAACGTTTCCAAAATTTTTTCTCTTCTTCATTACCCCTTCGAAAGGCAAGAATGACAGGCAAAGTAATTTTTCCCTCGCTGAAATCATCACCAATTGTTTTACCTAGTTCTGCTTGTCGCGCAGAGTAATCTAAAGCGTCATCCACTAGCTGAAACGCTACACCTAGATTAGTTCCATAAGCGGCCAAAGCTTCCTCCTCGATTTTTGGTCGATCTGCTACAACCGCACCAATCCTTGCAGCAGCAGAAAAAAGCTCGGCAGTTTTAGATTGAATTACTTCCAAATAATCAGATTCGCTAGTCGTGGTGTCGTTGGTTGTTAGCAGTTGGTGGACCTCACCTTCCGCTATCACCGCTGAAGCATTCGATAAAAGTTTTAAAATGTGAAGCGATCCATCGCTCACCATCAGTTGAAAGGCTCGGCTAAATAGAAAATCACCAACTAATACACTGGGCTGATTTCCCCAGACAGAATTGGCCGTCAACTTTCCCCGTCGGAGCTCACTCGCGTCAACTACGTCGTCATGTAACAATGTCGCTGTATGAATAAACTCTACACACGCTGCTAACTTTATATGACGATCACCCGAATATTGGCAAAGAGCAGCGGTCCCTAAGGTAAGCATTGGTCTGAGACGTTTACCTCCAGCTGCTATTAAGTGGCCCGCTAATTGGGGTATTAGATGAACAGGACTTTGCATGTGCTCAAGTATTGTTGCATTGACCTTGTCGAGATCCTGGGTCACTAGTTTCATGAGTAGGTCTAGCGACGGCTTTTTAGCCATCTCTCCCGATGCTTTAAAATCTATAATAGTAGCCACACGATGACTCCGTAATTATCAAATTCCTGGAAACGCTTCTTGACTGTCATATTTGTATACGATTGCATAGAAGTTTTAAACTGCGTCACCCCGTCGCGCAAATCGCTTTGCAAATAATCGAGATTAAAATTGAAAGAGCTTATTAGAACCAATGACCTTGTTAAATTATCTTTCTTGCTGGCCCATCTTAAGTCAGAGGGCATTGAAGGTTATGTAATCGACAATCATATGAGCATCATGGAAGGCAGTGCCAATGCTATTCCTCGACGACTAATGGTATCCTCTTCTGACTACACGAAAGCTGAAAAGCTACTTGAACAGCTGGGTGAAGGGTAAAAATGGAAATCAAAAAATTCACTGTAGATAATTTACTCGGAGGAAAACTACGAATTAAACAACCTGCGAGAGGATATAGAATCGGGATAGATACTGTTTTATTAGCGAGCGCAATTAAACCTAAGGCTGGTGCAAAAGTTTTAGACCTAGGTTGCGGGGTTGGTGGAATTTCGCTGTGCTTATTATCCAATCACCTCAGTATATCTGTCGTTGGAATGGACCTAGATAGCGATTTAGTAGAAATTGCCACAGAAAATATTCTTACTGGCGGCTTCGAAAAACGATTCAAACCTCTCACGGGCTCTGTTTTAGATCCTCATAAAAGTCTTGTCCCAAATACATTTGATCTGATCATAACTAATCCGCCTTATCTAGAAAGCAGCAGCTCTAATCCTTCTCCAGAAAAACGCAAGAACTCCGCAAATATAGAAACTGAGGTTGATTTGGGTACATGGCTGAATTTTTCAGCAAAATTCCTGAAGCCAGGGGGTAATATCTCACTTATTCATCGTGCCGACCGGCTTGACCATATTCTGGCACTCATGAGAACAAGTTTTGGTGGCCTTACTATATATCCTTTATGGCCTAAAACAGGGCGTCCAGCCAAAAGAGTAATAGTTTCAGGTATCAAAGGTAGCGCAAGTCCAACGAAAATCTTGCCAGGCGCTATTATACACAATGTCGATGGCTCTTTCACAGCGCCTGTACAAGCGGCTCTTACAGGAGAGAAGTTACTCGCCGATCTACTTAGCTAAATAATCTCATCGTAACTACCTTTTGATATTCTGCACGCAATCAAAGTAAAGGTATCGTTGGTACCAAGGGCAATATTTACGGCATCCTCTAGTTGCGTTCTTGTTTGGACAACAAACCCTTTGCCGCCCATAGCCAATGCGATACTTTTGAAATCGGTTTCTTCCATATCGACACCCACATTCTTATATTGCATCTCTCTTTGTTTTTTTTCTATCAGCGCGAGAGAGGCATCAACAAAAACAATCACAATTACGGGTAAACTCAAATCCCTGAGCGTTATAAGCTCGCCGAGTACCATTTCCAAGCCACCATCCCCCATAAACGCAACAACTACCCTATCTCGGTCGGCAAGTTTAGCACCAGTAGCAAGGGGTAACGCACACCCCATTGTACAAAATGCACTAGACTGAAGGGCGGATCGTGGAACATATGTGCGCCATGCCTGGCTTATGAGAATTCTATGCGCGCCAGAATCCATTGTTATTACAGTATCTCTTGGGACAAGACTTCTGACTGTTTCTGTAATAGCACCCGGGCCCCATCCTTGCTTTTGACCGTAGATCCTCTTATGCTTGTTGCGCACTTCCATCAACTCACCATTTTCCCAGGTGGTTTTTTTCTCCAAGCCCTTTGAAAGCGCTTCAATACCCTCGCTTATATCACAAATAAACCGTAATGAGGATTTATGCATATACGAATACTCAGGCGCTATTAAAAACTCAACAACCCTCGTTTTTGAAGAATCCCATAAATTCCTCCAACCCGTTCTCATCTCAATCGGGTCATAACCGACAAGTAATATTAAATCAGCAGCATGAACGACTGGACTGATATTTTTGTCTCCTAGGGGCGATAGACCAGCAGCGCCAAGACTTAATTCATCATCATCGGGAACGATACCTTTCGCCTTGTAAGTCGTGACAACGGGCACGCCAAATTTTTTGCAAAAATCTATTATCGGGCGACTTGCGTTTTGATGAACGGCATCTAGACCAACTATCATCAATGGATTTTGTGCTTCTAATAACCACTGTCGCGCTTTTTTAAGCGCTTCCCCATTCGCCGGCTTTATTGCAGCAGGTGTTGCTCTAGTTCGTATTTTGCTCACTGGATGGAGTTGGTCAGCTATTTTTATTGGTAAGTCAAGATGAACTGGACCCGGCCTGCCTTCAGTAGCAATAGCTATCGCTTTATCGATAAGTTCCTCTACAAAACCATCCGATACTCGAAAACTTGCTTTGGTTATAGGGGAGAAAACGGAGCAGTGGTCAAAAACTTGATGGTTATACGTCACTGAATCAGCTGGGTCCACGCATCCAGTAATTACAATAAGAGGTACCCGGTCCTGTAAAGCGTTCACCGTAACATTAACGGCGTTAGCCGCTCCTGGGCCGACAGTTGCGATCATAAGTCCAGGGGCCTTCGTAATATGGTGCACGCCCTCCGCCATGAATCCGGCAGCATTTTCATGTTTTGACAGAAGAAATTTGATACCAGCATCTTCCAAAGCATCGATTATCGTGAGTACTTCGCCGCCTGGTATACCAAATGCAAATCTTACGTTCGCCTCATAAAGGCGCCTAGCTATAATATCAGCTGCTCTTTGCTTCCGAGATGTCACAAATTTTCTATTCGGCTGCCTGCAAAGCCTTTTTTGATGCTTCCCGCTCAGCCATCTGCAAGAATCCCTCACGTGTTTGCGGTAACTTCATCTCAAGTATACGGGACGCTACGACTGTTCGCAGTATTTGCGCTGTCCCCCCTCCTATAGTAAACATCCTAGCATCTCTGGCTAAACGCTCCATCGGATAGTTGCGCGAATAGCCGCGCGCTCCAAACATCTGGAGAGCGTCATTTGTAACCTTAAGAGCCATTTCAGACGTGAAAATTTTCCCTTGCGCCGCTAGTGTTGGATCAGGAAAGGGACTACCATTTTGCCCTGCACTTAGAGCCGCTTTATGTAATAAGGAGCGGGCCGCTTCAATTTGAACTGACATATCGGCAAGCATCCACTGCAACCCCTGAAATTCCGCTATTGGCCGACCAAATTGCTCGCGCTCTTTAGCAAACTCCAGGGCGTTTCTGTACGCGCCAACAGCTAATCCTAGGGCCACAGTTCCTGCGCCTACTCTTTGTGAATTATAGGCATTCATCAAATCAGCAAAGCCGCGTTTAAAACCAGAAGGTGGCATTAGAACCATATTTTCCGGGACTTCTAAATCTTCGAATAATAATTCTGTTTCTGGTATACCACGAAGTCCCATCGTTGGCTCTCGTGCACCCAGCTTTAGTCCATCAGCTTCACCGCGAATTGCTAAAAACCCACCGATACCTAACTCGACGTTATTTTCGTCAAAAACCCTGGCGAAAATTAAGTGAAGTTTCGAAACCCCACCTCCCGTAATCCAATGCTTTTTTCCATTGATTACATACTTATCACCACGCTTGTCAGCCCGTGTAGTCATTTGCGATGCCGCGCTTCCTGCATCTGGTTCTGTAATGCAAATCGCAGGCTTATCACCAGCGAGCACCAATTCGGCTGCCAATCGTTTCTGAAAGTCTGTACCATAATGCATGACAGCAGATATCGCACCCATATTTGCTTCTACAGCTATCCTTCCTGTCGGTCCGCAGTAGGCAGCCATTTCTTCAACAACTAAGTTAGCTTCAAGAAAACTTCTACCTGGGCCGCCATACTCTTTAGGAATGGTCATACCAACAAATCCTGCATCAGTAAGTGCTTTTACGTTATCCCATGGATACTGCTCACTTTTATCGACCTCTGCGGCGTTTTCCGCGATAAGACTAGACGCGATCTGACGGGCACGCTGTTGAATTTCGATTTGATCCTTAGTTAAATTAAATGTCATGTGTGATTCCATCGTTCATTAATTAACCGCTTCACGGCTCTTATTATTAATATTAACTAAAATATGTTTTTTAATCTACCCGTTCTCCAATAAAACAGATGTTTTCCAAGGGCTCTTCGTCGGCAAGACGTGTTAAGTTTGCGGCCACAAACTCCCATCGTCTATCTGACATCGCAAGTGTCCACGCTGAGTTGTGGGGAGACATTATCACATTATCAAGTTTTTCTATTGGAAACCGGGATGGCCATGGGTTTGGATTTGATGTGCTCGGATAATTATACCAAACGTCAATTATAGCTCCTCTAATTCTTCTAGAAGCTAAGGCTTCGTAGAGGGCAGCCTCGTGTATTACCTCTCCTCTACCAACATTAGCTATGACCGCTTGCGGTTTCATCATTCTAAAAAAGCTATGATTAATAAAACTTTTTGTTTGCTCACCCCCCGGCAAAGTAACAATTATGAAATCACTCTCTTTCAATAATTTCTCAATTTCATCAAACTGACCAAACCAGTCAATAAAACTGTCGGGGTCCTTTCGGCTTCGTGAAACAGCCATTACCTTCATACCAAATATTTTGCTTCGTTTCGCTACTTCCACTCCGATACGACCGAGGCCAATAATGCCAACCGTACTCCCCATCATTTCAAGATGGTGAGGCCCTTTATTTATGCTTCGATTATTGAATGAGTTGGATCGCATATCTTTGTCAGTGTCGCGCATCAACCCTGTCTGCCATTCGATCATAGCTCCTAGAAGGTGCTCAGCAATAGTTGTTTCATGTTCATACGTGTTACATAAAGGCACACCTTCAGGAAGCTCGCCTGGATTTATCCAGTCAATGCCTGTAAATGGGACCTGATATAATTTGAGGTTTCCCTTTCGAGGAATATCCATGCCAATCCTACCCCCAACTATTACATCATAGTTGGGTAAAGCCACCGAAATTTCCTCTTTGTCTTCCTTTATACTCAAGACGTCTATATTCCAGCATTTTGGCAATTTGGACTTAAGTAAGTCATTATTATTCATACCCGTGTCCCGCAAAACTAATGCAGAAAGATTTTTGTCCATAGAATTATGATGCCTCTCGAATAAACTTTTTTAGACCGGAGTGTTTTTAACATGAATTGCTTTTTGACACTTTAACTAGTTAGACTCAGTGTCGTAAAGATAAGAGTAAGATCGGATGGAAAGAAATTGATTACGTCACAAACTAGCACAATGTCGCTTGGAGCTGCTGCTGCTGCAAATCCTGCCGGCGCAGAAGCTGCTATATCTATAATGCGATTGGGAGGGAGTGCTGTAGACGCAGCTTTGGCAGCCGCCCACGTTATGGGAGTCGTAGAACCGCTAGATTGCGGAATTGGCGCCGGCGGGTTCATGGTTATATATCGCGCCTCAACTAACACCTCTGAAGTAATTGACTTTATGTGCACGTCTCCAAACTGCGCAGAATATCAGCTTTACTCAACGAATGATGATGGTGGCAGATTTGTGATTCGTGTCGAAGGACAACATAACCAAATTGGGCATCGGTCTATTGCAACTCCTGGTGCACTTCGAGGTTTCGAAATGGCACACAACCGTTACGGCAAACTGCCTATGCAAATCTTGCTAGAACCAGCAATTGATAAAGCTAAACGCGGTTTCCCTGTCTCATATAAAGGCGCGCTTAGAATGAAGCGGACCGCTGAAATTCTATCTATGACGGAAGCTTGTAAAACTCTATATCTCAAATCGGATGGAAATCCTTATAAAGAGGGGGAAATTATAAAAAATGATGATTATGCTGCAGTGTTAGAAGAGATCGGACGATCTGGAAATGCCTCCTTCTACAACGGGAGCATATCGGAGTTAATAGAGAAAGAAATGAAGGATAATGATGGTTTTCTGACATCCGCAGATTTAAAAACATACTCAGCCATCCGGAAAAAACCGGCCAAATTCGAATTTCTGGGAAATCAAGTAATAACAGCGCCGCCGCCATCAACAGGCCCTCTAGTTTTTTCAGGTCTCCGCGCACTTATGAATCTACGCAAACAAACGGACCACCAAGAATTACTCGCACGCGCCATGCTTAAAATGTTTTCAGATAGGAGGAGGAGTTTTGGGGACCTGCAAGGCAAAGGAACCGCACACACAACTGAGTCTCCTGAAACAACAAGCCTTTGCACATTAGACAACGAAGGTAATGCCGTGTGTTTAACTTACTCTAATAATAACCACTCGGGTGTTGTTATACCAAGAACCGGGATTCTTATGAATAACCAGATGGCACTATTTAGTCCTTGGCCCAATAATCCAAATGAGATTTCAAGAGGTAAGCGTCCTGTCAGTAGCATGATGCCATCTATAATACTTAAAAATAATTCGGTAAACTTAGTTTTAGGAGCTTCAGGATCTACGCGTATACCAACGTCACTAATGCAAGTACTTTACCGCCTCTTTATGCAAAATAAGGGCTTGATAGATGCTATAACAGAGCCAAAACTGCACGCGGAGTCTGAGACCTTACTAGCTGATGAAGACTTACGTGAAAAAGCTATGCCACTTGCCAAAAAATTAGGGTTACGTTATCAAAATTCACCCGGGCGAGATACTTCTATGGGCGTGGTGCAGGCAATCCAACTCGACATTGGCAATGTGGCAACAGCTGTTGGAGACCCTCGGGCCAGAGGAAAAGGCCTCGTAATTTGATTCTCCAAATTATTTATGGGTTGATTATATGCGGAACATTACTTTGATACTCGGTGGTGCAAGATCGGGAAAAAGCGTTTTTGGCGAAAAACTTGCACTTAATAAACATTCAAAACCTATTTATATTTTTACTGCGCAACCTTTTGATGAAGAGATGGCTGAACGGATCCGTATACATAAAGACCGCCGAAAAAAACAATCTTGGCAAGACGTCGAAGCAACGATCAACTTACCGGCGGCAATCTCAGAGTTAAGTAAAAAAGAAAAAGTCATTTTGGTTGACTGCCTGTCTTTATGGCTTACAAATTTAATTATAAACGAAAGAAATATAGACAGAGATATTACGGAATTCTTAGATGCTTTAGAAAAGTCGCTTAGCGATGTGATTCTTGTATCTAGTGAGGTTGGGCTCGGTATCGTTCCTGACAATGAAATGTCAAGAAAATTCCGAGATCACCTTGGCTCACTTCACCAAAGAGTGGCTGCAATTTCAGAGACTGTCATAATGATGGTTGCAGGCATTCCAATGATAGTTAAAGGACAAAACGAATTATCTTGAAAAGTTAGGATGAAAATAATTATGAGCTACAGCGAGCCGAAAACATTATTTGAAAAAATTTGGTCCCGACATGAAATATTGACTCGCGACGATGGCGTTTCACTGTTGTCTATCGACAGACACTTATGCCATGAAGGTTCTTTTCATGCATTTGATAAACTTAAAATGGAAAATAGAACTGTTCGGTGTCCGGAACTTACCGTCGCTATCGCTGATCATTACGTATCAACCAGCTTCCCAGAAAAAGGAAATGAGGTGGAAGCGCTAAGAGTGCCAATTGAGAAACTCGAAATTAATTCAAAAGATGCTGGTATAAGACTGTACGGTGTTGGATCTAACGAACAGGGTATTGTTCATGTTGTTGGACCGGAACAAGGCCTAACCATTCCAGGGATCACACTGGTATGCGGCGATAGTCACACCGCGACCCATGGTGCATTCGGTTGCCTAGCATTTGGGATAGGCGCTTCTGAAGTTGCCCACGTACTGGCCACCCAAACTCTCTGGCAAACAAAACCTAAAACAATGCGTATCAATATAAACGGATCATTATCGGATGGCGTAGTAGCAAAGGACATTATTTTGCATTTGATTTCAGTCATAGGCGCAAATGGCGCGAGCGGACATATGATTGAGTATGCTGGCTCAACAATAAGAGGTCTCTCGATGGAAGGGCGAATGACTATCTGTAACATGTCAATTGAAGCTGGAGGTCGCGCGGGAATGGTTGAACCCGATCAAAAAACTTTCGACTACTTAAAAGGAAGAAAGCATGCTCCAAAATTTAAAGATTGGGATTTAGCAATAGAGGACTGGAAAACACTTGCAACAGAGCCCGGGGCAACATTTGATAAAGAAGTTACAGTGAATGCAGAAAAAATAGCACCGTCCTTGACGTGGGGGAATAGCCCGGAAGAAACGTTGCCTGTTACCGGATATATACCGATCCCCGAAGACGAAGCGGATATTAGCAAACGAGAGGCTCTGCAAAGCACCTTAGAATATATGGGTTTAGCACCCGGGCAAAAAATCACTGATATTTCTATTGATCGTGTATTTATAGGTTCGTGCACTAACTCCCGAATAGAAGATCTTCGCTCAGCAGCACGCATTGCTCAAGGTAAAAAAGCATTAGTTCCAGCAATTATAGTACCCGGTTCCACTCTAATAAAAGAACAAGCAGAGGCTGAAGGATTAGATAAACTTTTTACAGACGCCGGTTTCGAGTGGCGGTCGACAGGTTGTTCTATGTGTGTTGGTATGAATGGTGATATCACGCCTCCTGGAGAGAGATGTGCGTCGACCAGTAATAGAAACTTTAAGGGACGGCAAGGACCAGGCAGCAGAACGCATTTGATGAGCCCGGCAATGGCAGCAGCAGCAGCAATAACCGGTCGCGTCACTGACGCCAGAGATTTCGGCTAGGAGCAAATAAATGGAAGCATTTCGAAAACTGGCTTCAATCGCTGCACCAATCCAAGTAGCCAATATAGACACAGATCAGATTATACCAGCTCGTTTTTTAAAAACTCCACGAAGCACGGATCATGGCCAGTTTTTGTTCCACGATATGCGTCGTGGTAAAGACGGAAACTTGAGCGAAGAGTTCATACTGAATCAAAAGGAATTCAAAACATCAGGTATTTTGGTCGCAGACAATAATTTTGGTTGTGGCTCCTCAAGAGAGTCAGCCGTATATGCACTTCACGATGCAGGTATAAAGTGCGTAATTGCCCCCAGTTTTGGCGATATTTTTTATACTAACTCACTGAAAAATGGCTTGTTGCCTATCAAACTTGATCGATCAATTGTGCAAGCTATTTGGAAGGCTCTGGCATCAGCGAATAGTTCAGAGGTCGAGGTTGATCTTGAGAACCAAACCATCCATTTGCCGAATGGTAGTACTTATGATTTCGAAATTGACCCCTTTCGAAAACAATGTCTTTTAGAAGGTTTAGATGATATTGATCTCACGTTGAAGTACCAAGAAAGTATAGAACAACATGAGTTGAGTGAGGAAACGAATTACCCTTGGACACGCTCTATTGATTAATATTATTAGGCCTTATATGCATAGAATTTATGGAATTTTCAGATAGCCTATTAATACTCATACTAGCAATTATGATTGACGCTGTTGCGGGAGATCCAAGGTGGATCTATTCCAGAATACCCCATCCGATCGTTGTTATTGGTCTTCAAATAGAACTCCTCGATAGATTTTTGAACAAATCCCACTACCCACCAGTTGGTCGCAAGTTATTAGGTGTTATTTCAATATTAATTATCGTCAGCTCAGCTTGGTTGATAGGCTGGTTGATTGCTTGGTCTTGCAATCTATTGAGTTTTGGAATTGTTCTCCAAGCCTTCATTGTTTCGATTTTTTTAGCGCAAAACAGCCTCTACCAACACGTCGCATCCGTAGCAAAAGCATGCAAAGCTGACGACATAGTTGATGCAAGGTCTCAAATCAGTCACATAGTTGGTAGAGATCCTAATTCATTAGATCAAAAAGCTATTGGCCGGGCTGCCATTGAATCCCTTAGCGAGAATTTTTCAGACGGTGTCGTAGCACCAATTTTTTGGTATGCAGTGGGCGGCTTACCTGCTTTAATTGCGTATAAGGCACTAAACACATCCGATAGTATGATTGGTTACCTAAATGACAAGTATGCCGACTTTGGATGGTGCGCCGCTCGCTTTGACGACGCGGCGAACCTTATTCCCGCGAGATTAAGTGCCCTTATTATAACGATTGCAGCCTTTATCATACCGTCAGCGGAAGGGAATAGTGCTTTTACGACCGCCATAAGAGATGCTAAAAAGCATAGGTCCAAAAATGCCGGCTGGCCAGAAGCGGCAATGGCGGGGGCTCTCGGCATAAAAATAGCTGGGCCAAGAAACTACAATGGTATTCTTGTTGAGGACGCCTGGATGGGCGACGGAATTGCGAATGTTGATGCTTCACACATTTTTATCGCACTACGAATTTATTGTGTAGCTTGCATCCTCAATGTTTTTTGGCTAATCCTCCTTGACAGCCTTAATTTCTAAACGTCCTCTTTATTTCAACAAGAGAAAAACATGATCTTTTTAAATAATTAACGTCGTTCGGATATCAAAATGCCATTTGTCTCAAGAAAAAATTCTCAAAGTATAGCCATTAAACTCATAACCAGAGAGGCGCTCCAGAACCAAAAGAAACGCAGTTCAGAACACGATTGGCTAAAAACCAATGGGTTCGAGGGCAAACCCGGCACAACCTGCTTTGTCCCCAAGCAGGCGCAAGGTCAAGTTAGACTTCTCGTTGGCGTGAAGGAGAGCAAAAAGCTAGGCGATGAAATCTGGGATCTTGCTGGTCTCCCCAAACAACTGCCAAAAGGGCGCTATCATATCGAAAGTCACTTATCGCCAGAGAAGGCTACCAAAATAGCTACCGGCTGGGCTCTTGGAGAATATCAGTTTTCAAAACATAAAAAACATGCCAAGTGCGAGGCTGAGTTAGTTTGGCCAGCTAATGCAGATCGGGCTGAAGTAAATCGGCTGGCCAGCGGCATTACGATTACCAGGGACCTGATTAACCTTCCCGCAAACGACCTTGGTCCATTGGAACTAGCCGACGCCACAAAAAAAATGGCGAAAGCGTATAGAGCTAGCGTTACAGTTATAAAAGGAAAAGAACTCTTAAATAAAAATTATCCCTCTGTTCATGCTGTCGGCCGCGCTTCTTCCCGAGCTCCCTGCTTAATCGACTTACAATGGGGGAAAAGGTCTTCACCAAAAATTACCCTGGTTGGCAAAGGCGTTTGCTTCGATAGTGGTGGGCTAGATATTAAACCTGCATCCGGGATGCTGAATATGAAAAAGGACATGGGTGGGGCAGCCCAAGTTCTTGGGTTGGCCCATATGATTATGGATGCCGGGCTTTCCATAAGGCTAAGAGTTTTGATTCCTGCTGTTGAAAATGCAATCTCAGGCGATGCCTTCCGACCTCGAGACGTTCTCCAAACGAGAAAGGGGATAACCGTAGAGGTGGGTAATACCGATGCCGAAGGTCGCCTGATACTCTCCGATGCCCTGACGGAAGCATCAAAGGACAAACCCGAAATGATAATTGATTTTGCAACATTGACAGGTGCAGCGCGCGTTGCGGTTGGCACAGATTTACCTGCTCTATTTTGCAATAATGATAAATTAGCTCAAAATATTATTGAATTCGGCTTAAAGAATAATGATCCGGTTTGGCGTCTACCGCTCTGGGAAGGCTATAAACATTTGATCGAGTCAAATGTTGCTGACTTATCAAGTACTGGCTCAACACCTTTTGGTGGTGCCATAACAGCGGCACTATTCCTCGAAAATTTCATTGAAGGGGATATTCCTTGGGCCCATATAGACCTAATGGCTTATAATACTAGAGCAAGACCAGGAAGACCTGAAGGCGGGGAGGCGCAGGCTATAAGAGGACTATATGCCATGCTGAAAGCCAAGTTTGGATAAGTATGGCGTTTTCTAGTAACCCACCTCTTGATTGACCAACCCCTTGAGAGGCTGCCCCGACCTGACGCGCTCGATATTCTCTACAAACGCCTTTGCTGCAGAAGGCATGAAAACCTCGGCAGCGTGATGAGGCGTTATGATAATTCTGTGGTCATTCCAAAAAGGATGGTTCTGGGGCAAGGGCTCTTCAATAAAAACATCCAAAGCAGCACCCTTTATTTGACCATTATCAAGCGCCATAGTGAGGTCTTTTTCTACTAATTGGTTTCCACGTCCCGCATTAAGTAAAAAGGAATCCTTTGGCATCTTCTCAAATAAACTTCTATCCAATATGCCCTTCGTAGCTGGAGTGTCTGGTAGGAGACATGCCAAATAATTCGTGGTTTTCAGCATCTCGGCCAAACCATCGTCTCCTGTAAACGATCTTATTCCTTCTAATTTTTTAGACGTTCTACTCCAACCTTGAACCCTCAATCCAATGTTCAAGAGCATCGTCGCTAGGTGAACACCAAGATAACCGAGTCCCATTATACCTACACAAATAGAGTCAGTATCAAAGGCTTTATCTGATGCCCAAATCTTTTTTAGTCGAAGGGAGTTATAATAATTGGTTTCCCTGTGGAGTTGGAGGATGTTCATGATGAACCAGTGGGCCATTGATCTTGCCATATGCGGGTCAGTCACTCGTACCAATGGAATATCCTTTGGATAGTGCGGATCAGACAGCACATGATCTACGCCTGCAGCCATTGAAATAACAAGCTTCAAGTTAGGAAATTTTCTCAGTTCCCCGTGGGGCAGTTTCCATACCATGGCCACATCAACTTCATCTGGATTACCATAATTCGGCCATTCCAGTATGTTTAAACTAGGATCGACATGCTTTAACGCGCCTATATAACTTTCTGCAGACTCGTCTCCAACTTTTATCATTACATTGGTCACGAACCAGTTCTCCTACTATTTTAATATTGTTGTTCTCTGCTAACGAGGTTGTTCGGCGCTGTACCAGAAAACACCTTACCAATCGCATCAGCAACTTGCTCTGCCGCGCTATCCGCATTTGATTGTGCGGAGACATGCGGCCAGACACTTACTTTTGGATGAGCCCAATATGGGTGCTGTGATGGAAGGGGTTCTTCATTAAATACATCTAATGCAGCACCAGCTAAATGACCCGTATCAAGAGCACGTAGAAGGCATTTATCGACAACATGTTGCCCACGCCCGGCGTTCACAATGTACGAGCCCCGAGGGAGTCGCGAGATCGTTTTTGAATTGATGATTCCAGTCGTTTTTGGTGTAAGAGGCAGAAGACAACACAATATTTTGGTTCTATTTAGGAAAACTTCTAGCTGTTTCTCACCATAAAAGCACTCCACGCCCTCAATTTCTTTTTCAGTTCGGCTCCACCCTGCAACTTTGAAACCAAGCGCTGAAATCTTTCTAGCGGCATCGCGGCCAAGCTCCCCTAAACCGAGGATACCAACCGCGCATTTAGAAGTTTCAGGCGGCGGCAACACTTTCCATTTAAACTGTTTCTCTAAATCCTCATATTCTGGCACCTGTCTATGAAATCTTAAAACCTGCAGCAGTATCCATTCGCTCATGGCTTGTGCCATCCATGGATCCACTAATCTCATTATATGAACATGCGGTGGGAGTTCTGCCTCTGTGAATATATGATCTACACCTTGCCCTAACGAGCAAATACAACGCAAATTAGCCAATTTTTCATAGTTTCCAGGAGGTAGCTTCCACACCAAGGCGAACTCTATGTCGTTTGGATCCCCTATATCCGGCCAGACCCTCATATCCAAGTTTGGTATGAAGTCGCGCAGTTGTCTTTCCCATTCAGTCGGGGAATCATTAGGAGAATAAAAAAGCACCGCCGGCATGATTAACTACCATAAAAAAGTTACAATACGCAAAGCTCCTTTGATGTATCTTTGCAAATTTTCGCCGATAGGTAAATTTAATACGATAGCGATTAAATACCCTAGTACATTTAATTGAAGGCTGCCGCCATAAGGCTTTTTGTGTAAGAAGCTTGCGGGTTAGTGATTATCTGTTCGGCCTCCCCTTCTTCTATTACCAATCCATCCTTCATTACAATAATTCTATGGGACATTGCCCTGACTACCTTGAGGTCGTGGCTAACAAAAAGAAATGCTAGCTGATATTTTTCCTGCAGATTTCTCAAAAGCTCGACAATTTGGCCTTGAACGCTCAAGTCTAGAGCGGAAGTCGGTTCGTCTAGTACAATAAGTTTTGGCCTTAGTACCATGGCCCTTGCTATTGAAATCCGTTGCCTTTGTCCTCCTGAAAATTCATGAGGATATCTATTTCGCATTGACAAATCCAAGCCAACTTCCGTTATACAGTCATCAATTCTTTCGTTTATCTCATCTTCTTGAGTTGGCTCCATTTTTTTATGACCGTGAACACGTAATCCCTCGCCAATAATTTCCGCCATAGACATTCTTGGAGACAGGCTACCAAATGGGTCCTGAAAGACGATTTGCATTTGCGATCTAAGAGGCCTGAGATTTTTATTTTTCAAGCCATTTATTGGGTTGCCAATAAAAACGATGTTTCCTTTACTTGCTTGTAATCTAAGGACAGCCAATCCTAATGTTGTCTTCCCAGATCCGCTCTCACCAACAACACCCAAGGTTTCACCAGATCTGATAGAAAAGCTTATTCCATCAACAGCCTTAATGTGCCCAATCGTTCTTTTAAGAATACCTTTTTGAATAGGAAACCACACTTTTAAGTTTTCGACTTCTAAAACTTTTTGAGCGCCGTCAGAAACTGCTTTTGGTGCACCACTGGGCTCTGATCCTATGAGTTTCCGTGTATAGGGGTGTTCTGGACTGGAAAAAAGTTTATCCACCGGTTTAGATTCAACAATTTGGCCTTCACTCATAACACAAACTTCGTCAGCAATCTTTTTTACAACACTCAAATCGTGAGTAATCAACAATAAGGCCATACCAAGTTCTTTTTTTAGGTCTTTTAACAAATCGAGTATTTGTGCTTGAACAGTTACATCTAAAGCAGTAGTTGGTTCGTCCGCGATTAGAAGATCCGGTTTATTTGCAAGAGCTGCCGCTATCATCACCCGCTGCCGCTGTCCACCGGACAATTGGTGAGGGTAGGACTGCAGTCGGGTTTCTGGCTTTTGGAGGCCTACGAGTTCTAAAAGTTCTATACATTTCCTTCTTGCTTCCCGTCCGGTTAAGCCGCTGTGCAGAGCTAGCGTTTCCGAAATTTGTTTTTCTATGACATGCAATGGGTTAAGAGAAGTCATAGGTTCCTGAAAAATCATTGAGATTTTATTGCCTCTTATCCCCATTAACGTCTTCGTATCACTTGAAACCAATTGCGAGTTTTTAAAAATTATGCTGCTTCGGGCAGAATGTGATGCGCTAGGATATGGAAGTAGCTGTAGGATCGACAAGGCCGACACAGACTTACCAGAACCGCTTTCACCAACTAAGGCTACCGTTTCCCCAGGATTAATTGAGAAACTAGCTCCCGTAACAGCTGTGATCTGGGCATCGCCTGTTCCAAAAAAAACATCTAAATCTTTTACTTCCAAAATCGGCTTAGTCATTCGAAAGTCTTTCTTGGATCAAAAGCATCTCTGACACCTTCACCAATAAATATTAAAAGACTCAACATTAGTGCTAAGACGAAAAACCCCGATAAGCCCAGCCATGGGGCCTGCAGATTATTTTTTCCTTGGTTTAGTAACTCCCCTAAGGAGGGAGATCCGGGCGGTAGTCCAAGCCCAAGAAAATCGAGCGATGTTAACGCTGTCACTCCACCAGTTAGAATAAAAGGCAACATCGTTATTGTAGCTACCATCGCGTTCGGCAGAACATGCCTGAAAATTATGGTACTGTCGGAAACACCTAGAGCTCTAGCTGCTCTTACAAAATCAAGATTTCGCGCACGTAAAAACTCTGCTCGCACAACGCCGACAAGTGCCAACCAGCTAAAAAGCAGCAATATAACTAGCAGCACCCAAAATCCAGGCACCAAAATACTTGACATGATGATCAGGATATATAATTGAGGCATTCCGGCCCAAATTTCTATGAAACGTTGAAAAAAAAGGTCCCTTAAGCCGCCGTAATAACCCTGGATAGCCCCAGCAATAATCCCAATAATGCTGCTTAATATTGTTAGGATAAGGCCAAATAATACTGAAAGTCGGAAGCCATAAATCAGTCTTGCTAATACATCTCGTGCCTGGTCATCTGTTCCCAGCCAATGTCTGGTATCAGGCGGAGAGGGTGCCGGCTTAGTTAACTCCTTGTCTATCGTATCGTAACTGAAACGCACAATAGGCCAAGCTAACCAACCATCTTTTTCAATTAACTCCTGAACAAACACATCTGTATAGTCTGCCTCTGTTGGGAAATCACCGCCAAAAACTGTTTCAGGATATTCAAATATTGCCGGGAAAAAAAATTCGCTTTTGTACCAAACAAGATAGGGTTTATCGTTAGCTATCAACTCCGCGAATAGGCTCAATGCAAAAAGCATTAAAAATATCCATAAAGACCAAAACCCTCGGCGATTTTTCTTAAAATTATCAAGTCGTCGCCGGTTAAGTGGAGTTACCTTGGACTTCCAAATATTTTTGCGGTTCAGATAACCCTCGCTCATTGTCTACGTCTCGCGAGTTTCAAAATCAATCCTACGATCTATAACGACGTACATAATATCGCCAATTATCCCCATGAGTAGACCCAATAGCGTAAAAAAGTACAGTGTGGCGAACATCACAGGGTAGTCTCTACTTATAGCTGCTTTGAAGCCGAGTAAGCCCAGGCCGTCTAGTGAAAAGATAATCTCGGTTATCAGTGATCCCGTGAACAGAATTCCTATGAATGCACTCGGAAAGCCAGCTATTACGATAAGCATTGCATTCCTAAATACATGCCCGTAAAGGACACGTGCTTCGCTCAAGCCCTTGGCCTTCGCCGTCAAAACGTATTGTTTATTAATTTCCTCCATAAAAGAATTCTTTGTAAGCATGGTCAAACCGGCAAAGCCACCGATCACCATTGATCCAATCGGCAAGACCATGTGCCAAAGATAGTCTAATACAAGCTCCAGTGTGGACATTTGTTCCCAGCCCGGAGACACCAATCCTCTAATAGGGAAAACTGTCCAAAAACTTCCGCCAGCAAATAGCACCACCAGAAGTATTGCGAATAAAAACCCCGGTATGGCATTACCTATAATGACAAAACCCGACGACCAAATATCAAATCGACTGCCGTCCTTTATAGCTTTTCTAATTCCTAAGGGAACGGATATGAGGTAAACTATCAACGTGGTCCATAGACCTAGCGAAATGGAAACTGGCATTTTTTCCACAACTAAGTCTACCACACGTTGGTCTTTAAAATAGCTCTCCCCAAAGTCAAAGAGAATATAGTTCTTAATCATATCAAAAAATCGGACATGTACTGGTTTATCGAAACCAAAATCTTTTTCGATTTCTTTTATTAATTCCGGATCAAGTCCCCTTGCACCTCGATAGACAGAGTCCATATTTCCCTTCGACAATGAAGCTTTTTGGTCTGGGCTTGACGCCAGTGAGTCCGAACTTCCGCCGCCCGTTATGCGTGCTGTAGCATCAACGCCAATACCCTGTATTTGTGCAATCGTCTGCTCTACTGGACCCCCGGGAGCGAATTGAATCACAATAAAGTTTACCAGGATTATGGCAAAAAGCGTCACTGGGACTAAGAGCAGCCTCTTTATTATATATGCGAGCATACCAGTATCTCTTATTAATTAGTGCGTTGATCCTTCCAGGCACGTACCTCTTTTTCTTTCGCGATATCTAACCACCAAGTATTAGGAAAACCACTCGAGTATTTTGCTACATTCTTCGGCCGTCCAAATATATTCCAAAAAACGAGGCGCGACGCTTGAAGATGAAAATGTGGTATAACATAGTGATTCCATAAGAGCACTCGGTCTAAAGCCCGAGTCCGAGAAATAAGACTTTCCCTATCAGGCGATTCTATCACCAATTCAACCAGTTTATCGATCGCAGGTTCCTTGATACCTATTAAATTTCTGCTCCCTGGTCTATTAGCATTTGTTGAGTGCCAAAAATCCCGCTGCTCGTTCCCAGGTGAAAGTGATTGCCCAAAACTTGAGACAATCATATCAAAATCAAAAGTGTCCACCCTCTGCTGATATTGAGCAACATCGACAGTTCTTATAGACATTTCAATGCCCAGTCGTTTTAAACTCTGTTTTAAAGGTAATGCGAGACGCTCAATAGAGGGGTAGGCAATAAGGAGCTCAAACTTCAACGGAATGCCTTCACTATTGATTAGTTTTCCATCCTTAACCACCCAGCCTGCTTCTCGCAATAGTTTTAAAGCCAGTTTAAGATTTTTCCGATTATTTCCTGACCCGTCCGTTTTAGGTGCCTTATAAACACGATCAAAAACTTGTCCCGGCACTTGCCCTTTGAACTTTAAAAGAATTTTTAACTCCTCACCTTCAGGTAGTGTTCCTGAGGATGATAACTCAGAGTTCGAAAAATAGCTGTTTGTCCGCTTGTAGGCGTTATACATCAGTGTTTTATTTGTCCACTCGAAGTCCCAAGCATAATTTATTGCCAACCTCACTTTTGGGTCACTGAAAAAATCTTTCCGCGTATTGAAGACAAAACCTTGCATTCCGGTCGGACGCTCGTGCGGTATAAGTATTTTTTTAACCTTGCCTTCTTTCAGGGCTGGAAAATCGTAGGCGGTTGCCCACCTTTTTGATTGGTTCTCGGCCCTGAGGTCAAACGCCCCACTTTTAAACGCCTCGGTGGCAACGTCCCTGTCTCTGTAATACTCGTAACTTATTTCGTCAAAATTGGATTGACCTTTATTTACCGGAAGATCTGCCGCCCAGTAATTTTTCACACGCTCATAACTAATGGACCTCCCCGCTTCAAATTTTTTAATACGGTAGGCCCCACTGCCCAAAGGCGGTTTGAGTGTTGTTTTTTTAAAATTCTGCCCCTCCCAGTAATGCTTTGGAAGTATTGTCATCTGACCAAGAATCAGGGGCAGCTCTCGGTTTGTAGATTTGGGAAAACGAAAAGTTACCTGCCGTTTGCCAGTCTCTTCCACTAATTCCACATCACGATAATAAATTTTAAAGGATGGGTGGCCTTCAGATATGAGGGTATTAAAAGTCCATATTACATCGTCTACGGAAACTGGTCTTCCATCGTGCCACTTTGCATCTGGATTAATATTAAAGGATACCCAAGATCTATCTTTTGGGACGATTACGCTCTCTGCTATAAGACCATAATTCGTGAAAGCTTCGTCCGAAGATCCAACCATAAGACTATCATAAATTAATCCTAAACCTGCTGCTTTAACTCCTTTCAAAATAAATGG
>Ga0160423_10000223_pt1 | contig 44289 bp, 38 predicted proteins | sample CRUFie14St8metaG_FD_108191 | JGI IMG/M metagenome (GOLD analysis project Ga0160423, IMG submission 108191) | Marine microbial communities from the Costa Rica Dome - CRUD Field 142mm St8 metaG | ecosystem: Environmental > Aquatic > Marine > Oceanic > Photic zone | place: Costa Rica: the Eastern...
CTAATTTTCCGTTTTTTAATAAAATTATTTTATCGGCAAAATTATACGCTAAATTCAAATCATGAAGCACCAATAAGACACCAAAACCTTTTTTAGACAATTTTTTAAGAATTTTAATTAACGATATTTCATGAGGTAAATCCAAATTAGCTGTTGGTTCATCAAGAAAAATATATTGATTAGTATTAGTATATGAGTAGCTATATAATTGTATTAACGATCTGGCAAAATGGACTCTTCTTTGTTCACCTCCAGAAAGAGTGTTAAATTCTCGATATAATAAATTTTCAATTTCACACTCTTTTATAACCTCATTTAATATATCATTATATTTTGGACTTGTTTGAATTTGTAAATCTCGAATCCAACCCATTTCTAGGATTTCAAAAACTTTATAATTAAAAACAATATTAGATGATTGTGACATAACACACCTTAATTTTGCTCGATCTTTAATGTTTATTTTTGACAAACAAATATTATCATAAAAAATCTTACCGAAATTTAAATTATAGTCTCCTGCAACAACGTTAATCAAAGTGCTTTTACCAGATCCATTAGGACCTAAAACAACTAATAGCTCATTCGTACTAAGTTCAAATGAAATATCTTTTAATATTTGCTTGTTGTTAACAGAATATGATATATTTTTCACAGAAATACTCATGTTTTTTTCATGTTAAAAATTAACCATAAAAAAAATGGAGCACCAATTGCACTTGTAATCAAACCAACTGGTAATTCTGCAGGACTAATTATTATTCTTGAAATTAAATCTGCTAAAACCATTAAAAATGCTCCAAAAACAATAGATCCTTGCAACAAATACTTATGATTTACTCCAATAATTAATCTCACCATATGTGGAACAATTAGCCCTACAAAACCAATCATTCCAGTCAAAGAAACACTTACTCCTACAATAATTGCAGAAGAAAGTATAATGTTTTTTTTGAGTTTTTTTATATCAACTCCTAGTCTTGAAGCCTCAATCTCTCCTAACTGAATTAAATCTAACTTTCTTGATATTTTTAATGTAAATAAAATTGTAAAAAATATAATAACTATTGCAGGTAAAATTAATTTCCATGATGCAGACCCAAAGCTTCCCATTGTCCAGAATGTTAAGCCTCTAAGCTCAACGTCATCGCTAATATAGGTTAAAATACCTATACCAACTCCTGATATTGCGTTAATAGCAATACCAGCTAATAACATATACGTCACTCCATTGTAGCCAAATCCTTTTGTAATTATAAATAATAAAATAATAACTAAAAAAGAACCTAAAATAGCAAAAGATGGAAGTAGAAATAAACCTAAAGATGTTGGTAAAAAGTTTAATAATACTATAGAACTAGCTGCTCCAAGAGCTGCCCCACTAGAGACACCTATTAGTCCTGGGTCTGCTAAAGGATTTCTGAATAGTCCTTGCAAACAAGATCCAGAAAAAGCAAGAGATGCACCAACAAAAGCAGCTAAAACAACCCTTGGTAAACGTATTTGAAATAAAACTCTTTTTTGCAATTCATCTAGATTTCCATTTAGTAATTTCCAGAATGAAGTTTCAAAACTTCCAATTGAAATTGCAAATACTAATGATATAAATAATATGAACAGAAAAAAACCAAGAAAAAGCTGTCTTTTATTTACATCTAAATTTAGTTGAGACTGCATAAACTATTTTTTGTTTATTTCAGTTGCAATTTCTAATGCACTTGAAATTGTTCTGGGTCCAAAACCTAAAATAGCCATGCCTTCAGCAAAAATAAAATTACCCTTCTTTCCTGCTGTTGTATTAATAAAAAATGGGTTTTTAATTAATTCTTCTGTATTAGAGTTAGCATGCATTTCTCTATTAGGAATTATTATAAAATGAGGGTCTTCTTTAATAATTGATTCAAGTGTTACAGCCTTCCATCCTTCAACAGAATTAAAAATATTTTCGCCTCCGATCATTTTAATAAATGCATCACCAGATGTACCTTGTCCTGCAATAACAGGAGAAGTCCCTTTCATACTTAAAACTAACATTATCTTAATCTTTTCTTTCAAGTTATTTTCCTTTAACTTATTTAAATTTTTTACCTCTCTAACTTTTTCTCTATATATAGACAAATTATTAATTCCATCAACACCTAAAATTTTTGCTACACAATATATTTTTTTTAATATTCCTTCTGCAGTTTGTTCTTCTGTTACAATCTCTAAATCAATTTTAGCCGCTTTTAATTGTTTAATAATATGTGGTGGTCCCATGTCATCTTCTCCAATAACCAAAGTTGGATTTAACGATAATATTCCCTCAGTAGATAAATTTCTTACATATCCTATTGATGGAAGTTTTTGTAAATCTGAAGGATATACTGATGTTACATCAGTACCTACAATTTTATTTTGTAAATTTAAAAAATACATTATCTCAGATATTGATCCCCCCGCCACTACTACTCTGTTGCTATTATTAGAAGAATTACAATCATCTGTATTTTGAGAATACAAAATTGTTGTTATACTAATACATATAAAAAATAATATTTTATTCATTTTAATTTATTTAAACCAAATATACTATTTAGAATTAATTTAAATAAGATAATGTGCAGTATTTTTAAAAAATGAACTTTAAGCGTTATTTTTGAACACATGCCTCTATTATTTAGATGGTATTTCTTTATATTTTGATATTAAATATTACTAGATTTGCAAAAAAATAAATCATATGAAAAAAACAATCTTATTTTTATTAACATATTTTATATTTACGATTGCAATTAAAGCACAAAGTGTACAGCTTTCTTTAAACTCAGGTTATTCAACACAAAGTTTCTACAGCATGCAAAATGGCGAAACACAAAATGTTAGCTCAGAAAATTGGGATATTGCATTTAGTGTTGGTTCAATGAGCTCTGCTATTAGAATTAATGACGGAAAAGGTGTGCGACTACATAGCTACAAATTAGGAGATACTACAGATTGGAATAATATCAATGCGGGTTCTACCGCAAACATTGGAGCAGCTCTATTTAATAGTGAGACTTCTTGGTCTACAGGTGCATTTGATTTACATCAAACAAGTCAGTTTGACCTTGGATGGGGAATTTATAGTATGATCACACACCATGTGACAGGAGATTCACTTTATTTAATTGAAACAATAAATGGAAATTGGAAAAAGCTTTGGATGAAAAAATTAGCTAGTGGAATATATACTTTTCGACATGCTAATTTAGATGGATCTAATGATATTCTGGTTACAATTGATAAAAACAACTACAATAATAAAAATTTTGTGTATTATTCGTTAGATAATAATTCTATTGAAGACAGTGAGCCCGTAAACACTAATTGGGATATGGTTTTTATGAAGTATATTGATCTTGGTATGTCTTATTCTGTAACTGGAGCATTAATAAACAACAATGTTGAAGTTGCTGAAGCAAATGCTGCCGATCCATCAAGCTATACAAATTATTCAGCACATAATTTTTCTTCAAATATTAATACTATTGGATACGATTGGAAATCATTTCAAGGAACCTATACTGTAGATCCAAATAGATGCTATTTTCTTAGAGATATGAATCAAAATATTTGGAGAATAGTATTTACGAGCTTTGATGGCATGTCAACTGGCAATTTAGAATTTAATGCAGCACAACTTAACACTACAAATATTGAAGATTCACATAAAAACAAATCATTTGCTATGTACCCAAATCCTGCAACTGAAAATGTTACATTCGTATATGATTTAAACAAAAGCAACAATTTAGATATTTTCGATGTTTCAGGTAAAAAGGTGTATGAGAAAACATTAATTGGAAATGGCCTCAAAACATATACAACTTCATTAAATAATCTTGATAAAGGAATTTACTTTGTTATTATTTCTGATATGAATAAAATATTAGTTAAAGAAAAACTGATCCTACATTAAAAACTTCATGTTTAGATTAGTTTTTACACTTAACTTTATATTATGGTGCAATTTGTTTTTTGGGAGTTCTAATAAGTCTAATAATGATTCAATAAAAATTAAAAAATCCTTACAAGAAGTAGTCGTTACAGCTCAATTTGAAGAAAAAAACAAACAGGATGCATTACATGATGTAATTATTATCAGTGCAAATACAATTAATAATGGTGGCTTTTCAAATCTTTCAGATGTGCTTAAATTTCAAAGCAACATTAAATTGTCTAATGATAATATTTTAGGTTCCCAAGTTAACATCCAAGGAATTTCTGGAGAAAACATAAAAATACTAATTGACGGTGTGCCAGTTATTGGAAGGTTAAATGGTAATATTGATATATCTCAAATTAGCCTAAAAAATGTTGACAGAATAGAAATTATTGAGGGGCCTCTATCTGTTGAATATGGTAGTGATGCGCTTGGAGGAACCGTGAACATCATCACAAAAAAATCTGAAAAAATAGCTCCTATTTTTGAAAACTATTACGAATCTATTGGTAAATATTCAAGTAGTTTGACTCTTAAGCATAAACATAAAAATCAACAACTTACAAACACCTTTACAAGAGAATATTTTAATGGATGGTCTGAAGGTGATGATTTTGTGTTTTTACCTCAAAAAACTCTTGCAGATACAAATAGATTTAAAAAATGGAAGCCAAAAGAAAAAATAAGTAATAAAACAACTCATTATTATGTGTTAAATAACAATGTAAATTTTAGAACGTATTATGATTATTTTTATGAGAAAATTACCAACAGAGGAATGCCTCTTGAAACAACGAATTTTGCTACTGCATTTGATGACTACTATTATACCTACAGAAAAAATATAGGAACAGAACTAAATATTAAAAAATTATATTATAATGTAAAAATTATTGCTGGATTGAATAATTATGAAAGGATTAAGAATACTTACTTAACAAATCTCACATCACTTTCACAATCTTTATTAGATGACGCGTCTTTACAAGATACGTCAACCTACAAACTTATTTTTGCGAAAACAACTCTTTTTAACAATAAAAATGAAAAAATGGATTATCAACTGGGATTTGATTACAAAAAGGAGAGTGCAAATGGTATCCGAATTATTGATAATAAACAAGAGCAAACAGACTATGCTCTATTCTCAAACTTTGAGTATCAAATTAATAAAAATCTTATACTTAGACCTGGCATTAGAATAATATATAATGATAAATACACCGCTCCTATAATACCGTCTACTAATTTACTATATAAATACAAAAGCAGTCGAGTACGATTATCTTATGCTAAGGGTTTTAGGGCTCCCTCTATAAAAGAACTATTCTTTGAATTTGTTGATATAAACCACAATATTATTGGAAATCCGAATTTAAATGCTGAAACATCTGATAACTATAGATTGTCATTAAGTTTAAAAAATAAAGTTTGTGCGTTTCAATATGAAATTAACTTATCCTCATTTTTTAATGATATAAATAATAAAATAAGCCTTAGTAATATCGAAGATCAGTATAGTTATTTTAATATTGAAAAATATAAAACTAAAGGTTTAAACCTAAAGTTTAATTTATCTAAAAACTATTTTTCTTTAACCAATTCTGTTTCTTACATTGGTAGATATAACAAACTATCCAGCACTCAAAATAAAATTCCTGATTTTAATTACTCATTAGAATTCAGTAATAATATAAAATCAAAAATTTATAAAAATACATATCTAAATATTTATTATAAGTTCAATGGTGCAACGCCAATATATACTGAAACAATAGATGGAATCAAGGAAATTTTTTCTGATAAACATCAATTTTTAGACATAGCGATCAACAAAAAAATATTGAAAAAGATATTTTTAACAATTGGTTGTAAAAATATTTTAGACGTGATAGATATTAATACGGCTGCTCAAAATACTGCCCACAGTACTAATAACGGAGTAATATCAATTGACTATGGAAGAACTTTTTTTGCTAACTTAAAAATAGAACTATGAGTAAAAAAATCTATTTGTTTTTAATGTTATTTATATCTCTCACGTCATGTGAAAAAAATGAAATCCCTGTTAACGTTGCTGGTTGCACTGATGAATTAGCCTCAAACTTTAATCAATATGCTAATATCTCTGATAATTCTACATGTAATTATGAAAGTTTTACAAAAACAATTCCGCTAACCACTGATTATAGATACCAAATCTTCTACGAAATTAACAGCAACTCAATTGTAAACGAAAATTTAAAAACAGATTGGGATATTGCTTTGGAAAATAATTTGGATGGCTATCATATTATTATTAATTCTTCTACATTTTCACAAATATCAAGTATTGACAATGTTCCTTTTGAAAATATTATAAATGTGTCTGACCTAATCTGGAGCTGGGACAATCCAAATGGAGATCTAAATAGTACAGCAATTGGTGACTATAGAAATCTAGATAATACCTTTTGGATAATTGATTTGGGCTACTCACCTTCAGGAAACCAAAGAGGTTATAAAAAATTCATGATAGAATCTGTAAGCCAAGATTACTACACAATTAGACATGCAAATCTTGATAATACCGAAGATATTACAGTTATTATATATAAGAACTATGAAACAAATTTTATTTATTATTCTCTTAAACAAAAATTAGAAGTTGAAATTGAACCTTTAAACAACTCTTGGGATTTACTCTTTACTCAATATACTCACATTTTTGATTCAGGAACACCGTATTTAGTTACAGGAACACTAATAAATAATCACTCAAATTTAGAAGTTGCTATTGATAGTATTACTGATTTTAATAAAATTAATGACACATACATTTCAACTTATGAATTTATAAAAGATCAAAATACAATTGGTTATAATTGGAAAGAATATTTTCATGACACTCAAACATTTAGTATAAAATCCCACATCAATTATATTATTAAAAAAGATAATAATACTTTTTTTAAGCTTAGGTTTATTGACTATTACAATAATTTAGGTGAAAAAGGATTTCCAAAAATAGAAATTCAAAAACTTTAATTACTTAATTGTATTTATATTAGCCAACTATGGCTGGTATCTACATTCATATTCCATATTGTAAAAAAAAGTGTATCTATTGTGATTTTTACTTTAAGATAAACGCAGATGACATGCATGAAATGATAAATTGCATTAAAAAAGAACTCGTTCGCAGAAAAAAATATGTCAAAACTAGTCGAATTAATACAATTTATTTTGGGGGAGGAACTCCATCTATATTAACTGAAAAGGATATAAAAACAATTTTAAAAACCATTTATGATAATTATAAGGTATGTGAAGAACCAGAAATTACACTAGAAGCAAATCCTGATGATTTAAACATGAAAAAAATAGCTACTTTTTTTAACGTTGGAGTTAATAGACTAAGTATAGGCGTTCAGTCTTTTAATGATGATGATTTGATTTTTTTAAATAGAAATCATTCAAGTGCAGACGCCATAAGTTCTATAAAAATAGCTCAAAAAATAGGCTATAAAAATATTAGTGTCGATTTAATGTATGGACTTCCAAATCAGAGTTTAAAGGACTGGGAAGATAATTTAAATTTGCTTTTTGATTTAAAAATCCAACATTTATCTGCGTATATGCTAACATTAGAAAAAAAAACAAAACTTTTTGAATATGTAAAAAAAAATAAAGTCAAAATGATTGATGACACAACCGTAATTAATCAATATTATAGCTTGTTAACTAAAGCAAAAAAAAATAATTTTGTACAATACGAAATTTCAAATTTTGCAAAAGACAATGTTTTTTCTAAACATAACACATCATATTGGCAAAACAAATTGTTTTTAGGAATTGGTCCATCTGCTCACTCATTTAATTATGAATCTAGAAGATGGAACATAGCATCTAACAAAAAATATATTGAAAAATTGAATACAAATAATATTTATTTTGAAGAAGAAGTATTAACTATTAATCAACAGTATAATGAATATGTTTTAACAAATTTAAGAACAATGTGGGGTATAAATATTAATGTGATTAAATCCCGTTTTGGTAGTAAATTTGCTTCGCATACAAAAAAATTGATGCAAAAATGGAATGAAAAAAAATATATCAAAGAAAGTAATGAAAATGTTGTTTTGACAGATAAGGGATCAGTGTTTGCCGATAAAATTATAAGTGATTTATTTTTTGTTTAGAATCTCTAAAAAATACTGTTCGTATTTATCAACAACAACTCGCCAACTATATAATTGATCTATTTTCTTACAATTATTATCAATAAATTTATTTTTATGTAATAATAAGTTCTTTCTTTTTAAAATTTTAGTAATATCAAATGCAGAATTAAAATAAAAAGCATCATCATTTATAACTGATCTATTAAATCTATTTTTGTGAGCTATGATAAAAGCTTTTGCTGCCATAGCCTCTAACAATGCAGGGTTTGTTCCTCCAACAGAATGTCCATGGATATAACAAAATGAATAATACCTGATACTATCAAGGCATTTTTTATCATAAATACCTCCTAAAAATTTAATTCCATAGCCCCTATATTTATCTTTTAAAAAATCCCCGTAATCTGTAAGATGATTTCCAATAATATAATATGGCATTTTAATTTTACTGTTAATATATCCATCACAAATCATTTCTAAATTATTTTCTGGCTCAAGTCTTGCAATTGTTACAATATAGTTTCCTTTACTCATATTATATTTTTGCAATAAAGATATATCTGGTTTTGCTATAGGGATAGTGCCGTATTCTATTTTCCTAGAATCTACATTATACTCTTTAAATAAATAGTCTTTTATTGCAAGATTATCGGCAATTAAATAATCAGAATATTTTACACCATATTTTTCTAATAATCTTGTTAGTTTTTGTACCAGTCTATTCCACTTTGATCTTTTCCATTCTAAACCATCTATATTTGTTACAATCGTCTTTCCTCTATGTTTACAAAAAATTATTGAAAGTGCTGACGTAATTAGACCTAGCTGAAGTATAATATCAAAATCTTTTTTTGTTGCATCTTTTAAACACAAATAATCATAAATAAAATTTGAAGCTGATTTGCCGAAAATATTTTGAGGACTGCTTTTTTTAGTAATTTGAACCCCTTTATAAAAATTTTCATTGAAAGGGTGAAAAGATGGTGAATAAACTGTAACGGAATGACCTTTTTTAACTAATCCAATTGATAAATACTCAGCACACTGTTCAAATCCACCATAATTATTTGGTATTCCTCTAGTTCCTAGAATTGCAATCTTCATTATTATTTAAGAATTATTACAAATATAAAAAACTAAATACTATTTTGATTTAGTTAATCTCGACATGTATTAATGTTAAAATTGATTAATTAACAAATTTATGTTCACATCTTGTTGCATAGTTAATCGAAATCAAAATTATACAGCTTTATATTTGCGCTGTCGTAATACTTGTTTTGGGTTGTACATTACCTTTTATAGTACAACATAAAAAGCCCTCATAACTGAGGGCTTTTCCTTTATTCGGTTGATAATATAATTCTATTTATTTAATCTTTCCTGCCTTAAACTAAGAAATTTAATTCCTAAAACAAATTCATTTGTCATTCCTAGATCATTTAATAAATCTGCTGAATACCCAATAGTGTAACGATCATTTATTGTATAACCGGCTATTGCTGAAACATCTCCGTTACTTCTATAGCTAGTACCTATCCATAATTTATCATCCCATATACCTCTAACACCAATATCAAACTGGTTAACAGTTGAAGTACTTTTAAAAAGAAGAGTTGGTTCAATTGACCAAAACGGATTTATCTCATGCTTATATGCACCTACTATATAATAATGTCTATCTAACTTGCCGTCTCCATCAGTGTCATCTTGTGACCCCCCTATCACATTTCTATCATTATGATCGATATTATTAGCTAATAGCTGAGGAACAGATAATCCTGCATACCAATTTTTTGAATAAAATACTGTTCCAAATGTAGCATCTGGAAGTGAACGGACAACATCACCACCTAAAAATAGTGGGTCGTTTGGATCCTGCACATTAGTCTGATCTTTTATGATCCGGTACTGTAAGAAACCTGCTGATAAAGATAAGGAAACTTTAATTTGATCAGATAATTTAGTATGGTATGCATAAGATACATTACCTCCTATTCTACTTAATGCTGCAGCCTGATCACTATAAACTGACCCTCCAATTCCAATATTTTCTGATCTTTTTCCATAAACACTTAAAAGTGTAGTTTTTGGTGCATCAGGAACACCAACCCACATGTTTCGTACTGTAGTGTTTAACTGATAATAATCATATACTCCAGCAAAAGCAGGGTTGATTGCATAATTATTTTCCATATACTGTGTTATCTGCGGTAACTGCTGCGCTTTTAAAACAACACTTAATGGGACTGTAAATAATAATATTAATATAAGTTTTTTCATCTTTACTATTTTAATTTATCTTATAAGGGTAATAGATCCTTTAAGCAGCTCTGTACCGTCGTTATGGTCGATTATATAATAATATGCTCCAATTGGCGCATCTTTACCATCAATTTTTCCATCCCAACAATTAGGAGAACAACTATCTTCAAAAATAAGTTCTCCCCATCGATTGTAAATTTGTACTTTATTACCACTAAACTGATCAATATCTTCAACAAACCAATAGTCGTTGAAGCCATCTCCATTTGGAGAGAATGCATCTACAGGCTGAGAGCCAACAACCACATATAATGAATCATAATCCTTACATCCATTAGCATTTTCTACATACACCCAAAACCATGTAGACTGTGTAATATCATCATACATAAATTCTCTTTCAATAGATAAAGTGTCTCCATATTCATTTGTCCATAAATATTCGCTGAAGGATGCTGAAGAACTAAGTGTAATTGTACTTCCAGGTGCAACATTATTATCTGGTGATACTGTAGCTGCTGCATTAACATCATCTTTTTCAATTGTCACATCAATTGAAATAACACAACCATTTTCATCTGTAATATTTAGAGTTAAAATCTCTATTGGTAACCACGATATATCACTAAATATTTCTAGAGATGATGTATTTGCAATTGTATCTTGAGATCTTGTCCAGAAATATGTACATCCATCACACTCATCAACTGGTATCTGAATTAAACCTCCCTGACATATAATATCTGAAAATGTATTTGAATTATCAGGCAAGAAGACATTTTCATAACCTCTAACTCTAGTAGAAGCGTCTATAGTACAGCCATTTTTATCAGTAACTAACACACTAAAATCAGCTAAACCAACATCAGGAACTTCAACAAATGTTGTGCCTGAATTTCCAGAACCAGTTGGTGAAATGATTCCACTAGTATTACCATTCACATTATTAAACGTATATGAATAATCAGCAGTACCACCTGAGATATAAACTGATAATGAAGCAGAATTATCACATGTTCCATTCGCCCCATCTAGAATAATAGATAATGGTTCGTCAGGTTGGTCAACATAAATATCTCCAGTAACATAAGAACATCCAAAATAATCTGTTACTTCAACTTTATAAATACCTACAGTTAAACCACTAAAATCAGCAGAAGGATTATTAATTACTGAAGAAATTACATTATCATTTTCATCAAGTAACACATACTCATATGTTCCAGGTATTCCAGGAATTAAAGTACCACCTGTAGCAGTAACTTCAATTGTTCCAGTTGAACCTCCGTAACATTTAACATCACTGATTAAAATATTAGCTAATGGAACATCTAGCTGTTGAGGTTCTGTTAAATCAAAATGAGCTGTATCAGTACATCCATTATCATCTTCTACAAAAACAGAATAAATTGCTGGCATAAGGCCGTTGACTGTACTTGTTAGTTGATTATTTAATATTGTACCTTGTGACCATGTAAAGTCATACGGGTTAGTTCCACCAGTTGGCACTGCTCTTAACTCTCCATCAGAACCACCATTACATGAGATCGGCTCAACTAAATCAATTGTTACATTCAATGTATCTGGCTGATCTAAAACAAATTCTTTAGTAACTACACAGCCTGCCATATCTGTTACCGTACAAGAATAAGTGCCAGCACATAGCCCTATGGCTGTTTCTGTAGTTTGTGATAACACATCATTCCATTGATAGTAGTATGGAGCCTGCCCTACTACTTGAGAAGAATCACCTCCACTAACTACAATTGTAATAGAACCATCACAGTATCCATTACAAGATGGCTCGACAGAGGTAAATACCGTAGCAATAGAATCAATTGTTAGAACGTTTGATCCAATTGACCAAGAAAAGTTTGCTTGACATCCGTTATCGTCAGTAACGTTTAATGAGTAAGAATCAATTGGATCAATACATAAGTTTTGTATAGCAAATGATGTTCCAATTATGGTGCCGACTGTTGATGTTCCTTCATACCATTGGTACTGATAATTTGTACCTATTCCTTGTCCAACACCACCTGATATGACAGCATTAATTGCTCCAGTGCAAGCACCTTCACAAAGAACATCTGTTATTGTTGAGTTTGCTGCAGTAATTGGATCAGGCGCAGCAAAATAAATGTTTGTGTCGACTAAACAGTTGTTGGCATCAAATATTTCAAATAAATGCCAACCCTCATTAATATTTGGCCACTCATATGTTGATAACGTTGTATTTGAATTTAAAGAATCTCCATCTAATATAATCGTATAAATTGGATCTCCTCCACTAACTACTACAAAGGCAGTATCTAAATCACCATCACACAAAATTTGATAATTATTATAATTATTTGTTGACACTGCAAATTGCATTGGAGATGGTTCTGTTACTGTAAATGCATATGAATTAGCACAGTTATTTGAATCATAGATTTCTATGGTATGAACTCCTGGATCAAGTCCTGTAAACACATAACCCGTTGGACATGATGGATTTTGATTATTACACAACCATGAAGGATATCTTGTTGAACTACCATCTATTGAATATTCGTAAGGCCAAGTACCACCTGTTGCGACAATATCCCAAACGTAACCATCATCAAAACCATGACAACTTAAGTTTTCCCATTGCACATTTACAATATAAACAGAATCTATATCAAAAATTTCAAATGTATCTCTGTCTACACACCCAATACCGTCTTGTACATGAGCAACATAATTACCCGGACTTAAACCCTGATTAAAACCTAAGTTACCTTGTGCCGTTATAATTGAAGGAGTAGATGGATCATAAATTGTGTATAGATAAGGTGATGGCTCTGGTCCTGTTGCAACAATATCTACACTTCCATTGTTATAATTATAACATGTAATTTGAGTTATCACTAATGAATCTATTTCAACAGAAATAGTTGGTTCAGAAATAGTAATTGTATCAGAAATATAACAACCATTAGCATCATGAATTTCAACTACATAATGGCCAGCTCTTAATGTATCTGCCAGAGCAGTGGTATCATTATTTGAACCTACTGTATCATTTGGATTTACATAAGTAGGTGAAATAGTATCTTCATTATTCCAAGAATACGTATAGCCAGGGGTTGCACCTGATACCCAAACTGTAGCATTCCCTCTATCACCACCAACGCAAATGACATTGTTAATTGTAAAACTATCAATCTGTAAAGGCGTTGGTTCAGTTAGTTGTATACTATCAAAAGTAAAGCAACCATTTATATCTTGAACATGTAAAATATACCATTCATTTGCTTTAATATTATTTACTGTATCGCTTGATGACAATGTATCCGTATTGTTTATCCAAGTATACGAATAATTATATAATACACTGTCATATGTTCCACCACTCACATAACCAAATGATGAACCATCACTAAAGCCATGACAGGAAACACCCCAGCCACCTATATAAATCGAAGTTGCAAACGAATCAATTAATAAAGAATCTGGTTGGGTTAAAATGATGCTATCTCTATACGTACATCCATTTGCATCTATAACATCAGTGTAATACCATGCAGCAGCAAGACTATCAAAAAGGTGATCAGTACTATCATTATTATAAAAACCATTAGCAATCGGTCCTGGTGTACCATTAATAGAGTAATAGTATGGTAACGTTCCACCTGTAACACTGTCAATCATTAGTGAGCCATCTAATTGTCCAAAGCAACTTATATTAGCTCCTCCAGGAAACGTTGGTGAAGAAATATTTTGTATTATTAATGAATCGGGTTCAGTAAACACATGAACTATATCATCCACACAACCAAAATTATCTTTTACCCTAATAGTAATTGTATCACCAGCCGAAAAACCAGAACCAGAAGGTGAATATCCACTAACAAATGCTGGTGGAGTTAGGTTAAAGTTGTAATATAAATATGGATATGATTGGCTTCCATTAATAGAATCTATAATTGCTGCATATGATCCGTCGCTTAAACCATTACAACTAATATTATTAAATGAACTTGGATCTAATACTGGATTTAAACCTTCATTAATTGTTACAGTATCTTCCTCTATACAGCCCAATGAGTCGAGAACCCTAACAACATAAATTCCTGCCGATAATGTTCCAACAGAACCTAAATTTCCAGTAATTGTGCCGTTACTATTTGCCGAAAAATTTCCAGAAGGCCACCAAATATAATCATATATATTATTTGTGTAAGGCGTACCTCCAATTGCTTGTATATCAAATTCTCCAATACTATTATTACCAGAAGAACCGCTAGATGCTGCACAACTATCTATTGCAGTAACAGTCAAACTAACTATAATGTCTGATGGTTGTAAAATTTCAATAGAATCAATCGCATTTGCAGGAGCAGGACAATTTAGGGCATCAGTAACAGTCAATGTATACCAACCTGCAGATAAATTATTTATTGTACTTGTACCTCCCACAAAATTTCCTTGCGAATCAGTCCATACATAATTATAGGAACCTGCATTTCCTCCTGATATTGATGTTACTGAAACGGTACCACTTGAATCACCAAAACAGGTAACATCAGTAGATCCTAAAGTTACTGATATTGGATTTGGCTGTGTAATAGTAACAGATACTGTGTCTATACACGTAAGAACACCTATTGATGAATCAGGTATAACAACTATATCATAAGAGCCTGCTGGAAGTCCACCTGAGTTGGCCAGGACATTATAAACTGGATTTGAACTTTGAAGACTAGCTATACCATTTTGCAAAATAATATAATTGTATGCATTAGTAAAAGAATTTGAAACTCCTGAAGCTAGAAAATTATCACTAACATCGACCCAAATATCATTTGTTAAATCACCAAAGCAACTAAGCTGAGTAACTGATTGTGTCATATCTATTGTTGCATCAACTATTAAATTAGGACCGATGGTTACTGGAGTTGGATTGTCTACTGAGCAACCATTTCTTTGAACTTGATAGTAATATGTTCCTGCAGACAAACCAAATAAAGTATCTGTAGTTACTGGCAAGTAACTCACAGTGTCACTAAGTATTCTGATTGGATTTAAATTGTTGTCAAGCCAAGTAATAATATTTACTTGAACTCCATTTGTACTTAAAACAATTACACCAGCAGAATCATTACATCTTGAATATGCTTGGGTAGTTACATCTATATATGTAGAATCAACAAAAATTGAACTTGAGGCGACACATGATAAAGCATCAGTTATTGTCACATTATAGTTACCTGTAGAAAGACCTTGAAAAGTTATTGTATCATTTAAAACCGTTGTACTTTGCCCAGTTGGGCCAGTTATAACATATGAAAATGGTGAAACACCTCCAGTTGTACTTGAAAATATACTTCCGTTATTAATAGCACAATTTTGCGGAGTAGTTGTTAAGGTAACTTCAAAAAGAGCAGGTTCTGATAAAGAAATAAAAGTGTCTGCAACACATCCATTGGCGTCAATAGCCTGAATTGTAGTAACACCATTATTTGAAAGATCACCAAACTGCTGATCAATTCTAACGAAATTTGGAGCTGCTGCTACTGTATCAGCAATAGCATTACCGTTTACAAAATACTGTACCAATCCTCCAATAGCTGAGCTAGCAGCATTTAATGGTTGTACATCAAACTCAGCATCATTTATTCCAGGACATGAAACATTTGTATTGTTTGGGTATAGCAAAGCATTTGATGCTACTATTTCAAAAAGTGGCGGATCTAATAGTGTTACTGTATAGACTGGACTTTCACAGTTTAAACTATCTTTAACCATATAGCTATATGTTCCTGCACATAAATTAGAATCAATAATTGTTTCATTTACTGTAAGATCATATACGAGCCCTTGTGGATCTGTATAATAAACACGACTAATTCCATATGTAGGTAAATTACCTCCTGTAAAATTCAAAAGTTCAACTCTTCCATTACAATCACCTGTACAAACAATGTCAGTAATTAAAGTGTCAAAAGTAATGGAGTCAGGTTCATTAATTGGCACAGAGTTAAGCACTGTATCACAATTATCTCTATCAAAAATTGTTACTTGATAGTAAGTAACTGAATCGTCTGCACAGAGATTGGAGAAGATACCTGTTGTATTAGTTGCTATTAAGTTTCCAGTTACTGAATCACGCAACTCATAGTTATATGGTCCTCCCGCACCTGGTGCTAAAGGGTCAATGGAGACAATTATTTCACCGGTGCAATCATCTTTACAATTAATTATTTGTGTTACTAGACTTTCTCCAGCTAGCATTGTTGGTTCAATTAACGTAACAATATCTGTTAATGTATCACAGTTTAAATCATCAACAATAATACAATAGTATGATCCAGGCCCAAGCTGATCAATCTGGTTAGTTGTCAAAGTAGTTGTCGTATCAAACTGAATTGTATCACCAGACGAAACCTCAATCCAATAAAAATTGTACGGCGCTGTTCCACCTGAAACTACTGATGCTTCTAAAACTCCATCACTCGCTTGATAACAACTAATAGAATCTACAACAGTAATATCAGGTATTATAGTATCATTTGCAGTAATAGTTTCCTGTGTAGTTACAGCTGGACAATTATAAAAATCAGATACTGTAACAGAATAATCTCCTGCAGAAAGGCCTGTAAACGTATAACTATCAGCAGATGGACCGAGAGTTATTGTGGAAATTACTGTGCCATTGACATCTTGCAAAACTAAATTATATGGGCGAGTATATCCATCAATATTTACTACCTCTAAATCAGCAGTAGTATCATACCAACAATCTAATGATGCAGGTACAATGTTATAAGTTAAAGGCTGAGGATCAATCATTCTTATCTCAACATAGTCATCATAAATACATGAGTCAGGAGAAGTTAAGTTAAATCCTGCCTGGTATGGGGGAGAACAATTTTCATTAACAAGAAGAATTCTGTAAACTCCCGAACTTAAATTTGAAAATGTTGCAACCGTATTTTGGGTACTATTAACCCACTGACCAATCTTATGTGACTGAAAATTAAATTGAGCATCTAGTTTTTGTAAAACTATATTGTAATCAACTAAACCAAGCGATGTATATACAGTAAAGTCGCCCTGGCCTCCAGGACATTCAATAACTTGAGTAATAGCAACACTATCAACAGTCTGCGCATGAATTTTAATATTAAATGCACAGAATATTAAACTAAACAACAGTACAAATTTTTTCATTTACTTTAGTTTTATTTATTAAAATTTCCGCAAGATACGAAAATTTATACTTTTACATGATTTGAAGCAAAAAAATGATTTGAACAATTAGCTATTAATTACTACTAATAGATAATTTTTAAAGTATTAAGAAATATAAATCAGTTTAACAGTACTGATCAAAACAATCTTTAATGTTTGCTGCGATCATCTCAGCTGATCTTCCTTCAATATGATGTCGCTCAATAAAATGTATTAAATTTCCATCTTTAAATATAGCTATTGACGGTGAAGATGGAGGGTAAGGCAGCATGTACTCTCGGGCTTTAGCTGTCGCTTCAATATCTTGACCAGCAAACACAGTTGCAAAAACATCTGGTTTTTTAGCGAATGTTGTAGCTAACTTGACCGCGGGCCTTGCATTTCCCGCAGCACAACCGCATACAGAATTTACCATAACCAACGCTGAACCTTCTTTTTTATCTAATAAACTAGAAACTTGTTCAGCATTTTTTAGTTCAACAAATCCAACATTTGTTAAATCTTCTCGCATGGGCACACATATTTCTTCAGGGTAAGGCATATTTGTTTTTTTTACAAAAATACTAGATATTATCTTTTATTAGCAAAAAAATCTAACAATATTTGTCTGCATTCATCACCTAATACTCCAGCTTCAATTTGAATTTTGGAACAAAAAATGTTTGGCGCTACAGTTAAAAATCCATTTTTTTCATCTCTAGCTCCAAAAACAATCTTTGTTATTTTTGACCAAAAAGATGCTCCAGCACACATAACGCAAGGTTCTAAAGTTACGTACAGCGTGCAATCGTGTAAATATTTTCCGCCAATAAAATCAGATGCCATAGTAATAGCCTGCATCTCAGCATGAGCAGTTGCATCATTCAATGCTTGCATGTAATTATGAGCTCTTGAGATGATTTTATTATTGGAAACTATAACCGCACCAACAGGAACTTCATCTAAATTAAAAGCTTTCTCTGCCTCTTTAAGAGCTTGTTTCATAAAAAACTCGTTATTAAAAGGATCTGTAATCATTAAACAAATATCTTATTAGTTTTGTAATTTTGCAAAAAAAAATTATGTTAAGAAGTCATACTTGCGGAGAACTGGATAGTTTAAATATAGGTGAAACTGTTACTTTATCAGGTTGGATTCATAGAAATAGAGACTTGGGAGGCATGACCTTCATAGACTTAAGAGATCGATACGGAATCACACAAATTGCTTTCAATATGGATGTTGATGAAAGATTATGCACTAGCGCAAGAAAATTAGGTAGAGAGTTCGTTGTTCAAATTGTCGGAAATGTAGTCGAAAGGAGTTCAAAGAATAATAAAATCTCTACTGGTGAAATTGAAATTAAAGCTGAGAAACTTAATATATTAAATAAAGCAAAGACACCTCCCTTTACAATTGAAGAAAAAACTGATGGTGGTGATGAACTAAGAATGAAATATCGTTATTAGATATACGAAGACAAAATATTTTAAATAATTTGTTACTCCGACATCAAGTCTCAAAAGAAACAAGAAAATATTTAGATAGTAAGGGATTTTTAGAAGTAGAAACTCCATATTTGATAAAATCGACTCCTGAGGGTGCTAGAGATTTTATGGTTCCAAGTCGTTTAAATAAACATCAATTTTATGCTTTACCGCAATCTCCTCAAACATTCAAACAATTACTTATGGTTGGTGGTGTTGACAAATATTATCAAATTGTAAAGTGTTTTCGAGATGAAGACTTAAGATCTGATCGACAACCTGAATTCACACAAATAGATTGTGAAATGTCCTTTGTTAATCAAGAAGATATTTTAAATACGTTCGAAGGATTAACTCGTCACTTATTAATGAAAATAAAAAATGTTGATTTGAAAGAATTTCCAAGATTAACATTTGATGAAGCAATGAAGTATTATGGTTCGGATAAACCTGATATTAGATTTGATATGAAGTTAGTTGACTTAACAAAATTATGTCAAGGAAATAATTTTAAAGTATTTGATGATTCTGAGTTAATTGTTGGAATTAGAGTTACTGATGGAGCTTCCTTCAGCAGAAAAAAACTAGATAAATTAACTGATTTTGTTAAGTCACCACAAATTGGAGCTAAAGGACTTGTTTATTGCAAATACAATGAAGGTGGTAGCTCAAAATCAAATATTGATAAGTTTTACGATGAGAGTTGTAGAAAGAACTGGGCTAAAGAAGCTAATTGTAAAAACGGAGATCTATTATTGATTATGTCTGGTGAAAAAGAGAGCACTAGAAAAGCTATTGGTACTTTGAGGATTCACATTGCAGATGAATTAGGGCTGAGAGACCCTAAGGTGTTCGCTCCTCTATGGGTAATTGATTTTCCGCTGCTTGAGTGGGATAATGAAACAAAAAGATTTCATGCCATGCATCACCCTTTCACTTCGCCCAAAAAAGATGATATGAAAAATTTAGACTCTGATCCAGCATCGGTAAGAGCAAATGCTTATGACTTAGTTTTAAATGGAAATGAAATTGGAGGCGGAAGCGTTCGTATTCATGATAAAAAAATACAAGAAATAATGTTTAAACATTTAGGATTTACAGAAAAAGAAGCAAAGGAACAATTTGGTTTTTTAATGGACGCTTTTGAATATGGCGCTCCTCCTCACGGTGGTGTTGCATTTGGGTTCGATAGGTTATGTGCTATACTTGGGGGAGAAGAAAGCATAAGAGACTTCATTGCTTTTCCAAAAAATAATTCAGGAAGAGATGTCATGATTGACTCTCCTTCAAAAATTGATTCACAGCAACTTACAGAACTTAATATTCTATTAAATAAATAAATATGACCAAAAAAAATAAATATGGAATTTGGATAAAAATAATATCTGTTGTAATTCCTTTAGTAGTGGCCATTTTGTTTAGAGTGAAAATTGATTATGATCTTCCAATATTCTTGCCTCCAATCTATGCAACTATTAATGCCATCACGGCCTTGCTTTTAGTTTTTGCTTTAATCGCTATTAAAAGAAAAAAAATAGCGATCCACCAGAGATTAATGCAATCATGTATCGTGCTTTCATTATTGTTTTTAGTGATGTATATTGCGTATCACATGACTACTGATCCTACTAAATTTGATGGTGAAGGCAGTATTAAAACATTATACTTATTTATACTAATATCACATATTGTTTTATCAGTAGCTTTAATTCCACTAGTTTTAATTAGTTATGTTAGAGCATTCCAAAAAGAATTTCCTGAACATAAAAAAATATCTAAAATTACATTTCCAATATGGCTTTACGTTGCTGTTACTGGTGTCATAGTGTATATTATGATTGCTCCATATTATTAATATGACTAAAACAAATCCATCAATTATTATTTGGCTTTTTTCTGGATGTTTGCTCATTTTTATTATGGTAATTATTGGTGGACTAACCAGATTAACAGGCTCAGGTCTTTCAATGGTAGATTGGAATTTAGTTAAAGGAATCATCCCTCCTTTAACACCATATGAATGGCAAGAAACATTTAATCTATATAAACAATATCCAGAATATCAAATAAAAAATTATACTCTGAGCTTATCAGAATTTAAAACCATATTTTTTTGGGAATATCTTCATAGAATGATTGGCAGATTACTTGGCTTAGTATTTATTATACCATTCGTATATTTTCTTATTACAAAACAACTAGATAAAAAATTAATTATTCGCACTTCTATCTTATTATTCTTAGGTTCAACACAGGCATTTTTAGGTTGGTGGATGGTTAAAAGCGGATTAGTAGATAAACCAGATGTTAGTCATTTCAGGCTAGCTGCACATTTAACAACAGCCTTTATAACTTTTTCTTACACATTTTGGATAATTCTAACGTTAATATTTCCAAACAAAAAAACACATAACAAAAAACTTTATAAAATTTCCTCGTATTTAGTTGTGCTTCTTTTAATACAAATTATTTACGGAGCATTTGTTGCTGGATTAGAAGCAGGTAAAATTTACAACACGTGGCCAAAAATGCACGATAAGTGGGTTGCTGAGTCAGTTTACGCAATAACACCTGTTTGGAAAAATTTTACTGAAGGATTAGCAGGTATACAGTTTATACATAGAACTTTAGCATTTATTGTTCTTTTTCTAGCTATATATTTTTATTGGACAGCTAAAAAAAATAAAATAAACAGAAAAGAAATGTATGCAGTAAATACCGTAAGCGCTATAGTTTTTCTGCAAATTCTTTTTGGAATTCTAGCGCTAATTAATGGGGTTCCTATTTGGTTAGGTTCTATACATCAGATAGGAGCTTTTTTTCTATTGGCATCATCAGTTTATTGTGTTTTTATCTTTAAAAAAACTGTATAAAAAACCATCTATCAATAACAAAGATTATTTGTGATAAGGGTAAATAAATTAATGAGGAAAACATTAATTTATTTGCGCTATAATCATCAACATTAGAAAATAATTTGAAACTATTATAAGTGAACCAACAGCCTAAAATAAAAATTAAAATACAAGAAAAAAAGGATAATTTTAAATTTCCAAGATTCATGAAGAAAGGTAGTATTGATACTATAGTCATACAAACTGCTGATAACGTTGCTACTAGAGCTGGATATTTTCCCTTTTCTGCACCGTACATCATTTTAAATCCGGCTTTCTTATATTCTTCGTCTCTCAACCATGAAATAGAAATAAAATGAGGAAACTGCCATAAAAATTGAATCGCAAATAAAATCCCAACCGCAAGCCCAAAATCATCAGTTGCTGCTACCCAACCCAACATGACTGGTATAGCTCCGGGAATAGCTCCAATAAAAATAGATGCGGTTGACATTCTCTTCAATGGAGTGTAAGAAAGAACATATATTAATAGAGATAGTAATCCAAACGCAGATGATTTTGATAAAAAACCATAAAAACTTCCATGAGGCTTAATCATACTTAAGAGATAAAAACCTAACAATCCAATTAATAATGAAAATAAAACCGCACTTGAAGTTGTAATATTTTTTTTAGGAAGCGGTCTATTAGCTGTTCTGATCATCAATTTGTCATAATCTTGCTCTAAAACCTGATTAAATCCATTGGCTGAACCTGTTACTAAAAAGCCACCAACAATTAGCAGAAATAACTCTTTAATGTTAACTTGTGTTGCACCTAATAAGTATCCGGCGGTTGCTGAGAAAACTACTGTAGTAGATAAACGAAATTTAATTAACTGACTATAATATTTTGCGACTTGCATTATTAGTCTTTTTATTGTAATAAAATGCTATCGCGAATATTAACATTGCTAAATATGGCATAGACATTAAAAATAATATGCCATCATTTAATCCTGCTCCCTTTAAACCTCCACTATCTAAATTGGACTCAACTGCAGCCTTACACATTGCACATTGAGCATGAATTAATTTTGAAATTATACATAACAAAAAAAGTAATACTAAATTCTTTAAATTCATTAATCCTTTTTTGGTTTTTTATACTCTGCCATAAGCACTTTCACATCATCTATTAAATTCTTCATATGAATTTCATTTGTTCCATCATAAGCACCAATAGTATTATCAAATTTATCTTTTCCGGATCTAATTTGACCCTCTTTGTCAATTAAAATAAAATATTCAGAATGTAAAAAACCTCCGGGTGCTATTGAATCTTCTTTAGCATTTGCAAAATAAGACATTGCTAATTTGTATATATCATCCTTTTCTCCAGTCAAAAAATCCCAGTTTTTTAAATCAATATTTACGTTTTTCCTTCGCATTTCTTCAATGTACTCCAAAAATCTTTCTGGTGTATCATTGACTGGGTCAACTGTATAAGAGACAAATTTAATATTTGGATATACTTTTAGGTTGCTTTGTAAATAAGACATGTTTTTTGTCATCACAGGACAAATATTAGGACAGTTTGTAAAAAAGAAGTTCGCAACGTATATGTTGCCTCTCAAGCTATCATTATTAACGATTTGATTATTCTGATTTACTAAAGAAAAATTATCTATTTTATGATTCTCTCCCCCAACAACTTCTAAGTTTATGAAATTATTATATCCCCTAGTAACATAGAAGTATACTAAGGATGGGAAAATCAATAGAAGAAAGAGTATTGTAATTATAGTGCTGTTCTTAGAGTTCTGCATTTATTAAAGCATTATGTTGGCGTATAAAGCCTCAGTTATGATAATAAAAAGCAGATATGGTATCAATATAAATGCAGGTAATAAGATTGTCCATTGTAAGGACTTTTTTTCAAAGCCTAAATGCATAAATATATTAACAATATAGGCAGCTTTGATAAGTGTCAAAACAATAAATATATGAGTAAGCCACTCAAGTCCTAAAAACTTATCATGAATAAGTACTTCAGGTAATACCTCATTAACTTTTAGAATCCCTAAAAAAACTTCTAAAGCTGTTATAACTAATAAGATCCAAAAAACTTTCCAAATCCACCAATTACTCTCATTTACATTATTTGACATATATAATATTTTAAACTAAATAGAAGAATGTAAATACGAATACCCAAACTAAATCAACAAAGTGCCAGTACAGGCCAACTTTTTCTACCATCTCATAATGACCTCTTTTCTCATAAGTATCTTTTATTACATTTATCAAAATTATTATTAATATAATTACTCCACTAAACACATGAAAACCATGAAAACCTGTTATAAAAAAGAAATAATCAGCAAACAACCTATGTCCATACTCATTTTGCTTCAACTGCGCTCCAACTAAAATTGCAGTCGCATTTTCTTTTAAATAAGAAATAGACTCTTCATTAGTAAGATAAGTTCTATCTGCTGTTCTAATATTATATTCTGGTTTTTCTTCTAATTTTTCAATAAGACTATTAATATTTTGCTCGTCAAATGTTGATTTCATTTCATCAGTCAAATCTTCTAATCCAAAATATTTTAAACTGTGATCTTTGGAGTACTTATCTATTTCTAATATCTCATATACTGATGATAATTTTTTTCCTTTAGCAACATGACATACAAATTCAGTTTTTGTGGCAACACCTCCTTTATCACCATGAATGAAATGACCCCACTCCCAAGCTTGAGAGCCTAGAAATAATAGACCTCCAACAATAGTCATAGATAGCCATAAAACGACTTTCTTTTTCTGCATTTTATGCCCATAATTTACAGCTAATACCATTGTAACGGAGCTCATTATAAGAATGAAAGTCATTAACGCCACAAACAATAAAGGATAATCACCCTTTATAAATGGAAAGTGTGTAAAGACATCCTCTGGAACTGGCCAAACATCTGGATATTTAAATCTACTAAATCCATAAGCAGCTAAAAAAGCTGAAAAAGTTAATGCATCAGTTATTAAAAAAAACCACATCATCAGCTTACCATAACTAGAAGCATACGGTTTGTCATTTCCAGTCCAAGCTACTCCGTTATTTTCATTTTGATCCATATTTAAACTGTAAAAATTAGATTGCAAATGTAATTTTTTTGACTTAATATATTATTAAATACAAAGGAAATACTCCCCTCTTGTTTATATTTTAAAAATAAATATAAAAATAGCCATAGAACTCCTAAAAAATGCCAATATGTTGAAATAAGTTTAAAACTGAGCATATTATCTTTACTATATATTTTTTTTAATGAAAAATAAATTGCAAAAATCAGTGCAATAATTCCTCCTACTAAATGAATCAGATGTGCAAGAGTTAAAACATATAAAAATGAACCTGCAACATTGCTTCCTTCACCGGTTAAATAAACTCCTTGTAATGTTAATTCTTGCCATCCTTTAAATTGAAAATAAACAAAAGCAATGGACAACAAAAAAGTTGTTGTAATATATGAAGTAGGCTGCTTATTGTTTTTAATTAGATTACTTGCAATAATTAAAAACATACTACTTATAATGATAGTAATAGTACTAAATAAAAACCAATTTGGCAATGAAAACTCTAACCAATTTCCTTCAGCTCTACGTACAATTACTGCAGAAGTCAAGCCTGCAAAAAACATGCAAATAGATCCTATACCTATCCAAAGTAACTGTGTTTTTGCTCTATTTTCTTTAATACTTAACATATTATTAATGTTCTTCTTCTCCTTCTTTTAATGGTACTGTCTGTGGAATAAAATCCTCATCTGAGTTTGGATTCGAATAATCATAAGCCCATCTATGTACAGTTGGCAGTTCACCAGGCCAATTACCATGAATTCTTTCAATTGGAGTATCCCACTCTAATGTGTTTGAACCCCATGGATTTTTGGTTGTTTTGGTTCCCTTAAATATACTATAAATGAAATTAAAAATAAAGATTACTTGAAATATCGCTCCTGCTAATGCAAAGAATGTGATAATATCATTTATATCGCTTAATCCATCAAACATTGGAAATGCAGTATTAGAATAATATCTTCTAGGTAATCCTGCTAAACCTAAAAAATGCATAGGAAAAAACACCCCGTAAGCGCATATAAATGTTGTCCAAAAGTGAATGTAGCCTAAATTTTTGTTCATCATCTTACCGTACATTTTTGGAAACCAATGATAAACTCCCGCTAACATTCCATATATAGCTGACAATCCCATTACGATGTGAAAGTGTCCAACCACGAAATAAGTATCATGAACGTTGATGTCTAAGGCGCTGTCACCTAGTATTAGACCTGTAAGCCCTCCTGTTATAAAAGTCGAAACAGCTGCTATTGCAAAGAGCATGGCGGGGGTAAATCTAATATTACCTCTCCATAATGTGGCTAAGTAATTAAACACTTTAATAGCTGAAGGAATAGCAATAAGAAGTGTTGTGAATGTAAATACCGATCCTAAGAAAGGATTCATTCCTGTCATAAACATGTGATGTCCCCAAACAATAAAAGATAAAAAAGCTATACCAAGAAGTGCTCCAACCATTGCTTTATATCCAAAGATTGGTTTTCTAGAGTTAACTGATATAACTTCTGAAACTATTCCTAAGGCAGGTAACAAAATTATATATACTTCAGGATGACCTAAAAACCAAAATAGGTGCTGAAATAAAATAGGACTACCACCAACATTGTGTAGTATTTCTCCATTAATAACAATATCTGATAAATAAAAACTTGTTCCAAACGAGCGATCAAAGATTAATAGCAGACCACAAGATAAAAGTACTGGAAATGATAAAACACCTAAAATTGCAGTTATTAGCAAAGCCCAAACAGTGAGAGGCAAACGCTTCATACTCATTCCTTTGGTTCTAAGATTTAATACGGTAACAATATAGTTTAAACCTCCCAATAAAGACCCAACAACAAATAAAGTGATTGCAATTAGCCATAATGTCATTCCGGTACCAGAACCTGGAATAGCTTGGGGCAAGGCACTTAAAGGCGGATATATTGTCCACCCTGCTGAAGCAGGACCAGTTTCAACCCATATTGAACTCATTAATACTACAGTCGCTATAGCAAAAAACCAATAAGATAGCATATTCATAAATCCAGAGGCCATATCTCTAGCGCCAATCTGAAGTGGAATTAAAAAATTTGCGAAAGTTCCTGATAATCCAGCTGTTAAAACCCAAAACACCAAAATTGTACCGTGCATTGTTACTAACGCTAAGTATTTGTCAGGATTTAAACCGCCCGCCTCATTTACCCAATTAGAAGGTAGTAAATTATATAAAATTGATGACTCTCCTGGATTTGCAAGTTGAACTCTAAATATCGCTGACATAAGCATTCCAACTAATGCCATAAACATTCCAGTCAATAAAAACTGTTTTGCAATCATCTTGTGATCCAATGAAAAAATATACTTGGTAATAAATGTTTCTTTATGATGTCCCATTCTTTTCTCTTATCTTTGTGTTAATAATTTTTGTCCTAAAGTTTTTTGCTGAGCTATCCAAGCATCATACTCAGCTTGGGTTTCAACAATAAATTTCATTTGCATATTATAATGCGCCGAACCACATATTTTATTGCACAATAAAATATATTCAAAATCTTCACCCTCTTCTTGTTTCATCTGAGCTGTTGTTTTTGTTGGAGTAAATCCAAACTGAGTAATTAGTCCCGGAACACAATTCATTTGTACCCTGAAATGTGGAAGAAATGCAGAGTGGATAATATCTTGTGATCTAAACTGTAACAGCACAGGTTTGTCAACAACTAAATGAACTTCTCTAGTAATTTTATCGTCTAAGGAATTATTGTCGGTCATGTCAACCCCCAACGCGTTTGTAGCGTCAATTAATCTAAAATCAGATTTACCTAGCTTATTATCTTCACCCGAATATCTAGCTGTCCAACCAAACTGTTTACTATGAATTTCTATATACTTAGCACTTGACAAATCCATATTCATTGTCTCATTCCATGTCTTTAGTCCATAAATAATGACACCTGTTAAAACAATAGTCGGTATGATAGTCCAAATAAGTTCTAGCTTATTATTGTGAGCAAAGAAATATGCGTTATTTGACTTTTTTCCTCTGTACAGATATGAAAAAATAAATAACATCGGTGTGGTTATAAAAAATACAACGAGAATTAAAGTCATTGTAAACTGCATAAGAGCATCAATTTTTGCCCCATGAATTGATGCTGCTTCAGGCAATAATAAATCATTCCAAGCAATCATTTGCCAAACAACAAAAACTAAAAAGCCAAATCCTATTACTAAATATAATATGCTTTGAGTTTTATTATCCGACTCTGTAACCTCATTTACATCCTCCTTTTTTAACTCAGCTAGTAATTCACTAACACGAACAATTTGAACCATTGCCGCAACGACTAATAACGTTACAATTGCAACTAATATTGATGTCATATTTTAATTATTTTATTCAGAAACAAAAATAACCAAATCTAATTAGCAGAGAAAACTTTTTTACTTAATTATGTAAATAAATTTTTATTAATTACAATTATCTATAATCATCAGAATGCCACTCGGCAAATGAAGTTGCTGTTTCAGACAAAACAAGCTTGTGTAATGTTATGTTTTTAGGTATTTTATTCATTATAATTTTAGCAAAATCTGCTACTAAATTTTCTGAAGTTGGTTGATAAGGCAAAAAATATACTTTTTCAAAAGCACTAAAATCAATATTATAATGCGGTGTGTTTTTGTTTAAAACAAAAGAATGATCATACTTATCTACTACGCAGTCCTTAATGATTTTTTTTAGTTCTCCAAAATCTATTACCATACCATTTTTTGCGTGCTTATTTTTTTGTAAAACATTTCCTTTAACTGTTACCCACATCCTATATGAGTGACCATGAATGTTTTTACACAGCCCATCATAACCATAAAGCGCGTGAGCCATTTCAAATTTAAACTCCTTTGTTATTCTTATCATTTTTTAAATTTAATTTTACTCTCTTGTGACTATAGTACATTTTTTTATTTTCTTTACCTTTTCTCAAATTATACTGCTCCTCATCAGAAAGTTTCGTTACAGCTATGCATTCAAGTGAACAACAATTATTGTATTTACTTTTGCAGCTAGGACACTGAATAAATAATAAATTACAATTTACATTTGCACAATTAACATGTGTGTCACATGAAGATCCGCACTGGTGACATTTACTTATAATTTTGTTCGAAACTCTTTCACCTCTCCTTTCGTCAAAAACAAAATTCTTTCCTTCAAACTTGTTTTCTAAAGTGCTGTCTTCTTTAATCTGCCTAGCATAATCAATGATACCTCCATGAAGTTGATTGACATCTTTAAATCCGTGATGCTTTAAATATGCCGATGTTTTTTCACATCTTATACCGCCGGTACAATAGAGCAGTATTTTATCTTTTTTTTTGTTTTTAAGAAGCTTTTTTACAATTGGCAACTCCTGCCTAAAGGTCTCTACATCTGGACAAATTGCATTTTTAAATTTACCTATTTCACTCTCATAATGATTTCGCATATCTACCACAGTTGCCCCTTGATTCATTGCTTCATTCCATTGTTGTGCGTTTAAATGTTTTCCTACGTTGGTCACATCATATTCATTGTTCTTTAATCCATCTGCCACTATTTTTTTTCTCACCTTAATTGTAAGTTTAAAAAAAGACTCTTTTCTTTCCTCTAATGCTTGTTTAAAAACAATATCTTTAAAATAATCTATTGATTTAATCTGCACTGTAAAATTATCATATTTTTCTTCCGGAACGCTTATTTGAGCATTTATGCCTTCATAAGCCAAATAAACTCTACCTAAAACATTCAATTTTTGCCAATTTTCATAAAGCTGATCTCTTAATTCCTGGGGGTTTTCAATGATTACATATTTATAAAAGGAAACCGTTTTTCTTGAAAAGTTTTCATTTAAAACTTTTTTTAAGCCTTGGGTCTTACTTAGCTTGTTAAAAAGGTTTTTTTTACCTGAGTTTGGATCCACTTTTAAATTAATTTGAATATAACACAAAGATATAAAAATCAAACTTTTTTTGTATAAAAAATATTGGCTTCAAAACAAAGGAGAATGTTATATTTGTGAAAAATATTGTTTTCATAATGAAAGATGTTATTTTAGTAATTGGTTCATCAGGTCAAATTGGTACAGAATTAGTGCTGGAATTAAGAGAAATTTACGGAAACAACAACGTAATTGCATCTGATATTCGAGCTTCAACTATTCAAGTATTAGATAGTGGTCCATTTGAAATACTAGATGTTCTTGATGAAAAAAAATTAAGAGATATTGTAATACAATACAAAGTCACACATGTCTATTTATTAGCAGCATTGTTGTCTGCTAAAGCAGAAAAAGACATTGAATTAGCTTGGAGATTAAATGTTCGTTCACACTCCAATATATTAGAGCTGGCAAAAGAAAGACTTATTAAAAAGATCTTTTGGCCTTCATCAATTGCTGTGTTTGGTCCTAAGACCCCAAAAGAAAACACTCCACAATATACTATAATGGAGCCAAATACTGTCTATGGGATTAGCAAGTTAACCGGTGAAAGATGGAATGAATACTATCACGATAAGTTTGGTGTTGACATAAGATCATTGAGATATCCTGGATTAATAGGCTGGATGAGTGAAGCAGGAGGAGGAACAACTGATTACGCAGTTAATATTTTTCATGAAGCTTTAAAAACAAAAAAATATTGTTGTTTTTTAAACAAAAACACAAAGCTCCCCATGATGTATATGAAAGATGCAATTCGAGCAACAATTGAAATAATGGAAGCCCCTAATGAAAAAATAAAAATTAGATCTTCATATAATTTAGCTGGCATTTCATTTACTCCAAATGAAATTGCTAAAGAAATAAAAAAGTATATAAAAGAATTTGAAATTTCCTATAAGCCAGATTTTCGTCAAAAAATTGCTGACTCATGGCCACAAACAATAAATGATCAAAATGCTCAATGCGATTGGGATTGGAAATTAAATTATAATTTGCAAGAAATTACCAACGATATGCTGATAAACTTGAAAACTAAATATTATTAAACTTTTCTTATGGATTTAAAAATTCACAACACACTTTCAAGAAAAAAAGAAAAGTTCATTCCAATTAATGAAAATCATGTTGGAATGTATGTATGTGGTCCAACTGTTTATGGAAGTCCTCATTTAGGACACGCAAGACCTGCTATTACTTTTGATGTAGTTTTTAGATATCTTCAACATCTAGGATATAAAGTTAGATATGTACGAAACATTACCGATGCTGGTCACTTGGAAAATGATGCTGATGAAGGAGAAGATAAGATAGCTAAAAAGGCTGTTCTTGAAAAGTTAGAGCCAATGGAAATTGTGCAAAAATATACCTTGGAATACCATTCATCATTAGAGCTGTTAAATTGTTTATCGCCATCAATTGAACCTAGAGCTACCGGACATGTTATAGAGCAAATAGAGATGGTAAAAAAAATGATAACTAACGGTTTTGCATATGAACAAAATGGCTCAGTATATCTTGATGTTACTAAATACAACAAAAGATATCCATACGGAATATTATCAGGCAGAAAAATAGATGATTCTCTAGAAGGAACAAGAGAATTACACAATCAAAGTGAGAAAAAAAATTCTGTAGATTTCGCAATATGGAAAAAAGCAGAAAAAAACCATATTATGCGATGGTCATCGCCGTGGGGAGAAGGTTTTCCTGGTTGGCATTTAGAATGTTCTGCAATGAGTGCTAAATATTTAGGTAAAACATTTGATATTCATGGTGGAGGAATGGATTTAATGTTTCCCCATCATGAGGCGGAAATTGCACAAAGTCATGCGGCTAACAATTGTACTCCTGCCAAATATTGGATGCACAATAACATGATTACAATTGATGGGCAAAAGATGGGTAAATCACTTAACAATTTTATTAATCTAGAGGAATTTTTTAGTGGAAATCATGAAAAACTTGATAGACCATATCACCCTATGACTATTAGATTTTTTATTCTTCAAGCGCACTACAGAGGAACGCTTGACTTTAGCAATAGTGCATTAGCTGCTGCAGAAAAAGGATTTCTAAAGCTTGTCACTGCAATACAAACTTTAAAAAATATTTCTCACAACAAAGTTTCTTCGCTTGATATTAAAAAAATTGAAGAAAAATATTATTCCTCATTAAATGATGATTTCAACACCCCTATTTTAATTGCTCATTTATTTGATAGTGTTAAAATTATTAATGCTCTTAATACTAGTAAAGAGACGCTAAATAAAAAAGATCTTAAAAAATTCACCTCAACATTTGAATTTTTTATTGTTGAAATTTTAGGTCTTAAACCAATAACTGAAAAGAAGATAAATGACAACAATATTGAAGGAATAATGAAAATACTTCTTGAGTTAAGAAACAAAGCAAAACAAAACAAGGATTATATAACCGCGGATATGATTAGAGATGAGCTAGATAAAATTAGTATCCAAATAAAAGACGGAAGAGAGGGAACTACATGGAATATGAAAAAAGATGATTAGAGTATTTACATTATTTACAATTTGTCTTTTTTGTTGTTGCTCTACGGAAATTGACAAAAAAAAAATTATAAAAAACACAAATAGTGTTTCAAAAATCAATATTCCTGTCTTTAATGAAGATAGTGCTTATTTTTTCATTCAAAAGCAAGTAGATTTTGGACCTAGGTTTTTAAGTAGTCCAGGCTGGGCAAAATGTTCAATTTTTCTAGAAAATAAATTGAAAACATATACTGAAAATGTAATTGTACAAGAAGCTCCAACGAAAACATATGATAATAAAAAACATACTCTTAAAAATATTATCGCCTCATTTTCACCTGAAAAAAATAATAGAATAGCACTGATGGCTCACTGGGATACACGGCCAATTGCTGATTATGATACAATTAATCAAAATAAACCCATATTAGGGGCAAACGACGGTGGAAGTGGAGTGGCAGTACTTTTAGAGCTTGCTAGAATTTTTTGTCTACAAAAGCCTAATATTGGAATTGATCTGATTCTTTTTGATGCTGAAGATTATGGACAACCAGAAAATTCTAAATATCCAATTATGCAAAATTCATGGTGCTTAGGCTCTCAGTACTGGTCTAAAAACCCTCATAAAAAAAATTATTTTGCCAAATACGGAATTTTACTTGACATGGTCGGAGCCAAAGATGCGGTATTTACATTTGAAGAAACCTCACATTATTACAATTCTAATTTACTTGATAAAGTATGGAAAAAAGCCCATCAACTTGGTTATGGAAATCATTTTTCTTTTACCAAAACTAAACAAATAATTGATGATCATTACTATGTTAACCTTATTGCGGGAATACCAACAATAGATATTATTGAATACGACCCTTCAACTCAAACTAATTTCAATAAACATTGGCATACTCATGGTGATAATATGGATAATGTTAATAAAGAGACACTCAAGGCTGTAGGACAAACCTTACTACATATCATTTATTCTGAATAAAAATTAATCTTCACCGCATCCTTGAATAAATGTTATTTCTAAATCATCTACATACAATGTATCATTTTTAACATACCCTTTAACATTACAATCAACTGGAAAATATTCCATTTCAGCAATCTCTAAATACAATAGTTCCAAATCTTCTTTTCTTTCATTTAAAAAACTTATTTCAAATTCTTTAAGAGATTTTTCATCTTTAAATAAATGTAATGACTCTCCATAAATCCACCATCCGCTAAAATCTTGAGCTTTTTGTTTGTCAACAAGAGGACATTTAAACATTAATATAATTAATAACGCTATTACGCTTTTCATTTCTTATAAAAATTCATTTCCTCAATGTATTTCCATGATTTAGAAGGGACAAGATATGATGCATCCTTCTTTTCAGATATTAACCTTCTAATTAAAGAAGATGATATCTCAATTTTTGGCACATCTTTCACTAAATGTATGTTTTTATGTTTAATGTTCATGTCTAAATTTTTTCGTGGATACACATAAATTAAATAGTTTTCTAATATTTTTTCATAATTTTTCCATCTTGTTATATTGTTCAAATTATCATCCCCCATAATTAAAGAAAAATTATGATTTGGGTATTTTTCACTCAAATACAAAAGAGTGTCAATTGTATAATTTGGAGTTGGTAATCCAAATTCTATATCTGAAACATCAAGATTAACATTATCTTCAATTTCCATTTTTATTATCATTAATCTGTGATGTTGATCTAAAAGTGACTTTTTAGTTTTCATAGGGCTTTGCGGTGAAACAACAAACCATACTTGTTGCACTTTAGTGAAATCTCTAATGTATGACGCAATGATTTTATGTCCTACATGAAATGGGTTAAAAGAGCCAAAAAATAATCCTATATTCATATTATTTTTTAATAAAATCTAATACTAATCTTTTCGCATGCAAAAAAGCTTCATCTAAATTATCATTTATAATTATATTATCAAAAAGTTTACTTTTCTTAATTTCTGTTTTAGCCTTCTCTAATCTCATTGACAATTTTTCATCGGATTCCGTACCTCTAATCTTTAATCTTTTTTCTAAAGCTGATAATGTTGGCGGCATAATAAATATTGACAAACAATCCCTCGGAAATTTATTTTTAATATTTATTCCTCCCTCAACATCAATATCAAAAATAACTGTTTTATTTTCTGACCAAATTTTATTAATTTCAGTCATTAATGTCCCGTAAAAATGGTTAGGATAAACCTCCTCCCACTCTAAAAAATCATTATTTCTAATTTTATTTTTAAACTCATTTAATGATACAAAATAATAATCTTTACCTTCAATTTCGTTGGTTCTTTTTGGTCTTGAGCATGCAGAAACTGAAAAGGATAAACTACTTATATGTTTTAATAAATAATTAACTATTGTACTTTTTCCTGCGCCAGATGGAGCTGATATAACAATAAGTTTTTTCATTATAAAATATTTAACAGCTGCTCTTTAATTTTTTCTAATTCGTCTTTCATTTGCACCACTATTTTTTGCATATCTGAATGATTAGACTTAGATCCTAAAGTATTAACTTCTCTACCTATTTCCTGAGTAATAAAAGTTAATTTTTTACCATTTGAAGACTCAGCATCTAAGCATTCCAAAAAATAATCAATATGTGCGTTTAGCCTAACTTTCTCTTCCGTAATATCAAGTTTTTCTAAGTAATAAATTAATTCTTGTTCTAACCTATTTTGATCTAAATTCTGTATTTCTAAGGCGGCCAATTTGTTCTTGATATTTGATTTAATCTTTTCAATTCTCTGGCTTTCAAATCTATCTAGTTCGGTTATTAAGGTTTTGATTAAATTTATTCTTATGGAAATATCTTTATATAACGTGTTTCCTTCATCTTCTCTAAAGTTTATCAATTTATCTAACGCATAATGTACATTTTTTTCAATTTCAATCCATTCATCTTTTTCAACTTTCTCATCTTTTTTAATTAAAACATCAGGCATTTTTAAAATTATTGGCATTAAATCAATATTATTTTGGCAAAAGAAATTCTTTAAATTTTTTGTTTTTAAACCAAGGTCTTGTTTAATAGAATTTAACTGTTTATAATATTTTAAAATTACTTTTTTATCAAATTTATACGGATTATTTGTTTGAGTTTTTTCAAACCAAATAGAAAGCTCTACCTTGCCTCTTTTAAGTTTTTCAGACAATATCTTTCTTAAAATTATTTCCTTATTTCTATATATTACCGGTATTTTTAAATTAAAATCTGTGGTCTTTGAGTTAAGTGACTTAATTTCAACAGTAAAGTTTTTATTTTTTAAATTAAATTCGACCCTTCCATATCCGGTCATTGATTGTATCATAAAATATAAAGTTTATACAAATTTATGAAAGTTTATAACTTTTTGAGTTCAAAGATTTGACACTTACCAAATACACTCCTGTAAAAATAAATATTGCAGCAACTATCTTTTGAAAATCTAAGGTGTCTGAACCCCAAAAAATGGCAAATACTGATGCTAAAATTGGTTGTATGTATATATATATACTTACAACTGATGGCCTAAGTGTTTTTAACGCAAGTGCATTACATAAATACGCAACAAATGTAGTGCACACAACAACGAAAACAATTTGTATGTAAATAACGTTAGGCATTGTAGACCAAGAAATAATAACTAAATTCTTTATGCCAAAAGGTAACACAAAAAAAAGGCCAAAACTAAATAAATAAAACATAATAGTTATAGGATGATATTTTTGCATTAAAGGCTTTACCAAAACAAGATATAAAGCATAGCTAGATGCGTTAATAAAAACTAAAAAATTACCTTTTTGATGAACAGAAGATAAGTCAATTTTTCCTCCTTCTAATATCAAGGTTAAAGCCCCTATTAAGCCAAGCAAAATACCCATAGTTTTTTTAACTGTAATAGTATCCTTAAGAATAAAAAAGGATAATAGGATTACTAGTATTGGATTAACAGTCATCACAATTGAAGCGTTAATTGGTGTTGTTAAATTTAATCCCTCAAAAAACAATAATTGATTAATGGCTATTCCAAATAAAGAACAAAAGATAAGTTTAATAATATCTTTTTTTTCAATTTTTTCTCTTATAAATAAAAAGTAGGCTAACGAAAATAAAAATAATGCACCTAGAACTCTTATTAAGATAAATGTCGAAGGAGTAATATAAGCGGGCATCACATCTTTAGCAAAGCTGTAGTTAATAGCATAAATTAAATTTGCAGTTAACAAAGCAATGTGTGAAAAAATAATTTTTTTCAATAGATCTGTTTTCTTCAAAAGTAAAATTAATTTATTGATTTTTTAATAGTTTTGTGTTGATAAATCAAATATTAAAAAAATGAAATTTGCAACTAAAACCATACACGCGGGACAAAAACCTGACAAGTCAACTGGTGCTATTATGACTCCAATATACCAAACATCAACATACATACAAGAGTCTCCGGGCAAACATAATGGATATGAGTACTCAAGAACAGGAAATCCAACTAGATCTGCATTAGAGCGTAATATAGCAGGACTTGAAAGTGGAAAATATGGTTTGTGCTTTGGTAGTGGTCTAGCAGCAATTGATGCAATAATTAAGCTATTAAAGCCTGGTGATGAAGTTATTTCTACTAACGATTTATATGGGGGTTCATATAGAATTTTTACAAAGATTTTTGCAAAATACGATATTAAATTTCACTTCGTTGATATGAGTGATCTTAATAATATTTCAAAACTAATTTCTTCAAAAACAAAAATGCTATGGACAGAAACTCCAACTAACCCTATGCTAAATATTGTAGATATCAGTGCCTTAGGTAAAGTTGCTAAAAAACATAATTTAATTTTTGTTGTTGATAATACTTTTGCCACCCCCTATTTACAACGACCTATAGAATATGGTGCAGATATTGTTATGCATTCTTTAACAAAATATATGGGAGGTCATTCAGATGTTGTAATGGGAGCTATTGTTTGCAACGATGATGATATAGCAGAAAAATTGTATTTTATACAAAATTCATGCGGTGCAGTTCCTGGTCCAATGGATAGCTTTTTAGTCTTGAGAGGGATCAAGACTCTTCATGTTAGAATGCAAAGACATTGTGATAATGCAAAAGTAATTGCAGATTTTTTAAATAAACATCCTAAAATTAAAAATGTATATTATCCTGGACTTACAACGCATAAAAATCATGAAATTGCAAAACTTCAAATGAAAGATTTTGGGGGAATGATGTCATTTACACTTAAAGGTGATAGTTTAGATGATGCTGTTAAAATTGTTTCAAACACTCATTTCTTTACTTTAGCTGAAAGTCTTGGTGGTGTAGAATCGTTGTGTGGTCACCCAGCGTCTATGACTCATGCTGCTATTCCAAAAGTAGAAAGGTTGAAATCTGGTGTTACAGATTCTTTAATAAGATTAAGTGTAGGAATCGAAGATGTAGATGATCTTATATATGATTTAAAATCTTCTTTTAATTAGATAACTATATACTATTACCGCATTTAAAGGCAAAATAGCGTTAACAATAAAAAACATACTGATTTAAACCTTTTTTTTATGTTTTTTTATCTTAAAACATTGATTGCCAGGGTTTTATATTGAAATTGTAATTTTTAACATTCTAATGTGTAAAAGCACTTAATTACAACTGTATTCATTAGACACAATATGTTTTTAAATTGTTGATTATCAATTATATAAAAATTTTTTGTTCTTTAAAAAACATAAAAAACTAAAAAATTAATAAATTAATAATAAATTAACAGACGGTGATAGAAATGATTTTATGTTTTTATGTTTGTGTCATATTAACCAAATTTATTTATTATGGACAATGTATTTAAGTATTTGAACGGTTTCTTTAAAGGACTTTCTGGATTAATCATGACTGTTTTAGGTCTTGGTGTTGCAACAGAAATTCTTTTTGGACCAGGAGCTATGATGGGAATTTCTGTTATTGACAATGTAATGGCAGTTATTAATGGTCTTGGCTCTGCAGGATTTGCAGGATTATTAGCTGTATGTGTTTTATGGAATCTGTTAACTGCTAAGTAGAATACTATTATGTTTTATAATAAAATAGCCCTGCTTTGTGTAGGGCTATTTTATTTATATATATTTACAACGTGTTCAGCAAAATAATAAACGAATGAATAATTTATTTTCAAATCTTAAAAAACTATTAGTAGAATTAACAACAATCAGTTTACAGTTTTTGTGTCTTGGAACAATAGTTCAATTATTGATCGATGAAAAAATAATGGGTTGGGATCCAATTGGAAATATTCAAGATGCTGGAAGTTCATTTATTGGAATAATAGCAATAGTTCTGCTTTACATTTTATTTATTAAAAAAAAATAATTTAACTCTTAATGTGCTTGCAACCAGTTTGCTCCTTGACCAATATCAACCACAAGAGGCACACCTAAATCTATTACTTGTTCCATTTTACTTTTAACAAGAGGAATCAATTTATCTTTTTCATCATTAAACATATCAAATACCAACTCGTCATGCACTTGTAATATCATTTTAGATTGCATTTTTTGTTTATTTAATTCTTTTTGAATTTCAACCATTGCAATTTTAATAATATCTGCGGCTGTTCCTTGAACCGGAGCATTAATTGCATTTCTTTCTGCTACAGATCTAATCACAGCATTTCTAGAATTAATATTTGGGAGGTATCGTCTTCTATTGTAATAGGTTTCTACATACTCATGTTTTCGAGCTTTTAAAATGATATTGTCCATATATTTTTTAATCGAAGGAAATTTAATAAAATATTCATCGATTATATTTTTCGCTTCATTTCTTGAGACACCTATATTTTGTGCCAAACCAAAAGCAGATATTCCATAAATAATTCCAAAATTCACAGATTTTGCATTTGTTCTCATCATTTTATCTACTTCATTAACGTTAACATTATAAACTTTAGCAGCAGTTACGCTATGAATATCTATGCCATTATTAAAGGCCTTTAGCATCTCCACGTCACCACTTAGTGCTGCCATAATTCTAAGTTCAATTTGAGAATAATCTGCACATAAAATAGAATGATTTTTGTTTGATGCAATAAATGCGTTTCGCACCTTCATTCCTTGTGGGGTTCGAATTGGTATATTTTGCAAATTTGGATTAGCAGATGATAGTCTTCCAGTTGAGGCCACAGCTTGATTAAATGTGGTGTGTATTTTTTTGGTTTTTGAATAAACTATTTTAGGTAGTGATGAAACATAAGTTGTTTGCAGTTTGTTCATTGCTCTAAACTCTAACAACTTGTCTATTATTGGATGAGTCCCTTTTAATTTAATAAGAGTTTCTTCAGATGTTGAGTATTGTCCAGATTTGGTTTTTTTTGGTTTTTTTGACAAATTTAATTCTTCAAATAATACTTCTCCTGTTTGTTTTGGAGACGCAATATTAAATTCTTTTCCAGCAATGTTGTAAATTTCATTAGTAAGTTTTGATAAACTTGTTGTTAATTCTAATTCTAATTTTTGCAAGTAACTTTTGTCTAAACTAATACCATTTATCTCCATTTTAGATAATACTAAAGTTAATGGCATCTCAATATTGTTGTATAAAGAAATTATATTATTTTTATTTAACTCTTCTTCTAATATTATTGCTAGCTTAGATATTACATCTGCATTTTGACAACAATTTTCTGCTAATCTCTCTGAAATTTCAGCATAACTACTCTCTTTTTCAAGACTAATATTAATATTTAAGTATTGGCTAGAAAGCAAATCTAATGATCTTCTCATATCAGGAAACAATAAATAATGAGCTATTGATATATCAAACAATTTTCCGACTAAATTTATATCTAAAAGGTTTAATTTATTGGCTATGTATTTAATATCGTAAGCAATAATTTCAATTTTTTCATGTTCACATATTTGTTTTAAAAATTTGTTGCTTTGTTTATTAGAATCTACAAAGAATGTTTCGCCACTTATCAATCCAATAGCATAACCCAACGGTTTCTCAAACAAATCTGAACTTTTTAAAATATAAATAGAAAATTTCTTATCAATATTAATCTGATCAGTTATGGATTTTAACCTTTCATTGGATTGAACACGCTTATGTTTTATACTAAAATCTCGTTGTTTTTCTTCATTTGAAAAAAGACTAATTTGAGATTTATTTTGATTATTTTGTTTTGATGAATTTAAAACATCAATAGTTTCCGTCTCTTCTTCCTTTGTTAAAACACGCTTTAATAAGTTATTAAATTCTAGCTCTTGAAACAATTCTCTTATCTTAATCTCATTAAAATCTGTAACTTTCATACTTTCTGTATCATATGAAATTGGGACAGATGTGTTTATTGTAACTAGTTTTTTACATAATAGAGCTAAATCTCTAGACAATTCAATTTTTTCCTTTAATTTACCTTTTATTTGGGATAAATTATTTAACAACCCCTCAACTGAACCAAATTCTTTGATGAACTTTTGAGCTGTTTTTTTTCCTACACCTGGTATTCCTGGAATGTTATCCGCAGAATCTCCCATCATTGCTAAAAAATCTATAACTTGATTTATTTTTTGTACTTGAAATTTTTCAAGCACTTCTGAAACACCCCAAATAGAAGTTGCTTCCCATTTAGTTGCTGGTCTATACATAAAAATATTGTTTGAAACTAATTGAGCAAAATCTTTATCTGAAGTCATCATATAAACCTGAAAACCTTTTTTTTCCTCACTTTTTGCAATTGTTCCAATAATATCATCCGCCTCATAGCCATTTTTTGATAACACTTGTATATTTAACGATTCAAGTAATTTAAAAATATATGGAAGTGATTCGCTTAAGCCCTCAGGCATTGCTTCTCGATTTGCCTTATATTGCGGATATTCAGCATGTCTTTCGGTAGGTTGTTTTGTGTCAAATACAACGGCTATATGTGATGGCTTTTGCTTTTTTATTACTTCTAAAAGAGTATTTGTGAAACCAAAAACCGCAGATGTATTTAACCCTTTACTATTAACTCTTGGGTTTTTTATAAAAGCAAAGTATGCTCTGTAAATCAAAGCATAACCGTCTAATAAAAATAATTTTTTACCATTATCCACAAAAGTAAAAGTACACTTTTATAGTTTTTTTATAATGATAATTTCGTAATTTTATTTGTAAAATTTATTAAATGGGAAAAGGATTACTCAAAACTATTAAAATTCCAATAATTTTTGTTTTAATAATATGGATTGTTAAAATAATGGAATATTATTTTGATCTTAACTTATATGAATTCGGTGTTTTACCAAGGGAGATTATGGGTTTGCGTGGAATACTATGTGCACCATTTATTCATAATGATTTTACACACTTATTAAATAATAGTATTCCAATTTTAGTGTTAGGTAGTCTGTTCATTTTTTTTTACAAAAATTTGTCATTCGAAATTTTTATGTGGTTGTTTTTTATCTCTGGAATTTTGTTGTGGGGAATTGGAAGGCCAAACTATCATATTGGTGCAAGTGGTATTATCTATGCGCTTGCAACATTTTTGTTTACTAGCGGAGTAATCAAAAAAGACACAAGGTTAGCAGCAATTAGTTTAATTATAGCTTTTTTGTATGGCTCGTTGATTTGGGGTGTCTTCCCTTCAAAAGTAAATGTTTCTTGGGAAGGACATTTAAGCGGTCTAGTTTCTGGTGTAATTGTTGCAATATTTTATCGAAATGAAGGGCCTAAGAGAAAAAAATACAATTGGGAAATTGAAGAAGAATTAGACAATGAAATGAAAATCAATTATATTTTAAAAAATTAATTTTTAATCACACCGTAATTTGAAACAAACCATATTCGCTCATGAAAATAGTATAATATCATTTTCGTAATTACTTCAATTGAAAACATGGAAACAGCTATTGAAGCAGCACCTTGAGTGGATGAAAACATACAGTAAAACACGATAAAAACTAATAAAATTGTATCAATCGCTCCGATTAACCTCCAACTGAAAGTTTTTATTATATGCCTATATTTTTGTCTAATACTGATCCAGGTAATTTTGTACCAAATTCTTTCATGAAAATAATACAAAGCTGTTTTAGAAATTAATTCTAATAGAGCAATTAGTGATGCTGCCTTAGATGCCTTAAGTTTAACATTTGGATCAATATTAACTTCAAACAAAGGTATGTCTCCAATATAGGTTAATAAAAACCAACTTATTATCCAAGTATCCAACGTTCCAACTATCCTCCAGGAAATTGCCTTTATTATATGTCTTCGTCTTTGAACCTTTACTTTAGTATGCATATTTACAATATTAAAAAAAAAAAATTAATATTACATCTTTGGTATTTATCTGCTTTAAACGTATTTTAGCAACTAAATGAAAAACATTAGAAACTTCTGCATAATTGCACATATTGATCATGGTAAATCTACTTTAGCAGATAGACTTTTAGAGTATACTGGAACAGTAACAGGACGTGACATAGAGGCACAGGTGCTTGATGATATGGAGCTAGAAAAGGAAAGAGGTATTACAATTAAAAGTCATGCTATACAAATGGATTATAAGTATAGAAATGAAAACTACATACTAAATTTAATTGATACTCCAGGACATGTAGATTTTTCTTATGAGGTTTCTAGGTCAATTGCTGCTTGCGAAGGTGCTTTATTAATTGTTGACGCAGCTCAAGGTATTCAAGCACAAACTATTTCAAATTTATATCTTGCTTTAGAACATGATTTAGAAATTATTCCTGTAATGAATAAGATCGATTTACCCTCTGCTGAACCTGAAGTAGTAAAAGATCAAATTGTTGATTTAATCGATTGTAACAGATCTGATATACTTTCTGTCAGTGCTAAAACTGGAGAGGGAGTGCCATTAATTTTAAAGGAAATTATAAAGAAAATTGCTCCACCAAAAGGAGATTCTAAAAGTCCTTTGCAGGCAATGATTTTTGATTCAGTTTATAATACATTTAGAGGTATTGAAGCCTACTTTAAGGTCATCAACGGAGAAATTAAAAAAGGAGATGAAGTGAAATTTATGGCTACAGGTATGAAATATAACGCTGATGAAATTGGTGTTTTAAAGTTAAATAAAATGCCTAAAAATTCTATTAAAGCTGGTGAAGTGGGTTATATTATTTCAGGTATTAAAGATGCAAGAGAAGTAAAGGTCGGTGATACCATAACACAAGTTAGTTTTCCTGCTAAAAAAGCTGTTCAAGGATTTGAAGAGGTTAAACCTATGGTTTTTGCAGGTATTTATCCTGTTGACACTGAAGATTTTGAGGAGTTAAGAAGTTCAATGGAAAAACTTCAACTTAACGATGCCTCATTAACATATGAGCCAGAATCATCTGCTGCATTAGGATTTGGTTTTAGATGTGGTTTTTTAGGAATGTTACATATGGAAATTATTCAGGAAAGACTTGAGAGAGAGTTCAATATGACTGTTATAACTACTGTTCCAAATGTATCTTATTATGCATATACAAAAAAAGAAGAAAAGTTAATTATTCATAACCCTTCAGATTATCCAGATCCAAGTACTTTAGATAGCGTACAAGAGCCATTTATTCGTGCTCAAATTATCACAAAATCAGATTTTATTGGTTCTGTCATGACTTTATGTATTGAAAAACGAGGAGAATTGAAAAATCAGGTTTATTTAACTACTGACAGGGTAGAGTTAACTTTTGAAATGCCATTAGGAGAAATTGTTTTTGACTTTTATGATAAATTAAAGTCTGTTTCAA
>Ga0160423_10000224_pt1 | contig 44224 bp, 41 predicted proteins | sample CRUFie14St8metaG_FD_108191 | JGI IMG/M metagenome (GOLD analysis project Ga0160423, IMG submission 108191) | Marine microbial communities from the Costa Rica Dome - CRUD Field 142mm St8 metaG | ecosystem: Environmental > Aquatic > Marine > Oceanic > Photic zone | place: Costa Rica: the Eastern...
ATAAAAACATCATCTGGGCTTTTACTTTCTTCAGAAGACGCAAATCAATTAAGATACAAAAAAGGGATAGTGGTAAAACCAGGGACTGATGTCGATGTTATAAAAGAAGGAGATAATATTTATTACGATAAACGTGCTGGGTATACTATGTTGATTGAAGGTAAAGCTTATACAATCATATCTCAGAATGATGTCGTTGTTGTTTTATAAATTTATTCATATCTTTAATCATGTTTTTATAAACTCTATCCGTATAGGATACGTTTTTTAAGAACAATGGATTTTGACTTGGGGAAGTAGGTATTTCTTCCCCATTTAGTTTTTTATAAACAGAGTTTATCACACGTTTGCTTTTGTAAGACAAACAATACAAAGTTTTCGATTTACCTGTTCTTTTTCTAAAAACCTGTATCCAACCATCTCTTTGAAGTCTTTCAAATCTAGATTTATCCCAACTAAGAAGTTTGCTGAACTCTAAAAATTTATCTTTACCAAAATAAGATTCAGTCTTTAAAAAAAGCAATGTTTCTATATCTGCTGTGGTTAATTTGTATTTAGCACGAATAAAATATCTTATTACTCTCCAATACTTCAGGTAGTCAGATTGCATTGAATTTTATTTATTAAATTTGCATAAAGATATTTATTTAATATTTACAATGAAAATAATGAACGGAAATAGGGATATAAGACATTACGTAGGGGCAGTAGGAGTTTTTTTACTTGTAATATTATTACTACTGTTTTTATCGTTTCACCAAATACCAGCCGACAACAAAGACATTTTCGTATCTATAACGGGTATGATAGTGGGCTCATTGTCTGTTGTTATATACGCAGTCATTGGAAAAAACCCAGATGAAGTGGCACAACTACAAAAGAAAAATCAATCTTTACAATCTTTGTGTGACCAAATGGAAAAAAGAAATGACCAACTAGAGGCTATGATTATTAAAATACAAGAAGATATTATTGATAAACTTACCCTTCTAGGAGCTTCAGCTTTTGATACAATCTATAACAAAAAAAAATAAATTATGCCTACAGTAACATATAAATGCATGGATAGCGGAAAAACTAAAACTAAAAAATTTCCCTATAATGCAGTTGGCAGACCTCAAGCAGTAGAGTTTGCTAATTTGATGAATGGAAAAATTAGTATGAACCCAGATAAACAAAAAACAGAAACAGGTGGCTACTAAAAGACGAAAAAAAAAAGGAAATAAAATTTGCCCCGCTGGCATTGCATGGGCCAAGCGTACTTTTGACAAGTACCCTTCTGCTTATGCAAATATGGCCGCAAGTAAATATTGTAAAGACCCTAACTACGCAAAAAAATCTAAATAAAATGGATGCAAAAAAACTTAGAGAAATAGCTTCGCAGCTTAGAAAAGCTTCAGCTATGCACAAAGGTCAAGCTGTAAAGATTGACAAAATGTTAAAAAATTTAAAATCTAAAAAGAAATGAGTAAACTAACTAATAGGCAAAAAAAAATAGCTAAAGCAGCTCCACCATATAATAAAATTACTGGAGCTGACTTCAAAGCTTTGAAAAGGAAGAAAAAATATGGGAGAGCTTAAAAAATGGCGAGACCAAAAATGGGTTAGGATTGGAACAGATGGTAAAATTAAAGGCCCTTGTGGTACTAGTAAAAATAAAAAAAATCCTGACAGGTGTCTTCCTTTGGCTAAAGCTAGAAGATTATCCAAAAAAGCATTGGCTGCTACAGCCAAAAAGAAAAAAGCTGCGGGTAGACGTGGTAAACAATTTGTAAGAAACACTAGAACAGTAAGAAGCGCATAATGGCAAATAAAAGTAAAATGTCCTGCAACAAAGTTGTTGCTTCTGATAGACCAGGTAAAAAGAAAATGGTGAAGGCTTGCCAGGGTGGAAAAGAGAAGCTAATACACTTTGGTGCAAAAGGATATGGTCACAATTATTCTGCTGCTGCTAGGAAATCTTTTCGAGCTAGACATAAATGTAGTACGGCTAGTTCAAAATTTACAGCTAGGTATTGGGCTTGTAAAAAATTATGGTCAGGCCCAGGTGGTTCTACAAAAAGTTCACCAAAAAATAGGCAAGGAAAATATTAGTATATTTGTATATAAATTTTAGAATTATGAAACAAGGGTACAACGCAAGATTAGATGAGTCGTTAGGCAACAAGCATAAAGGTGCTCATTCGCAAAGCTATAAAGATAGAAGAGACGAAAGTAAAGCTATGGAAAAAAAGAGACATGGTCATGCTTACGGTAGTGATGATGGAATGTCTTACAGACATGTTTATCACTATAAAACTCATAATCATTTAAAATAATGAAAAAAATATTAGAAAATATAAAATGCAGTTGGAACAAAGTTCTTTTGTTTTTATCTTTTACTATGAACACGTGTGAAAATAATATTTGCACATGCAAAAGGTAAAATCAATAGGATTAGGTGACAGCATTCATAAGTTAACCACAGCTACAGGTATAAAAGCAGTAGTAGATAAAGTATCTAAAATTACTGGAAAACCATGTGGCTGTGAAGAAAGAAGAGATAGTTTAAATAGAATGTTCCCTTATAAAAGATAAAATATGGCGTATCAAAAATTACAAGCAGGAAGAGCAGCAGCCGTTACACCAAGCGATACAGCTGACATACCAAGTGTGTCTACTGACCCAGGAGCTGGGAAAAATAACGGGTGTGTATTATTTGTTGGAGGCGCTGGAAATTTAAAAGTAAAAACAATTGGTGGTGATGAAGTTACATTTAGCAATATAAACACAGGAGCATTTATTCCTGTACAAGTAGTTAGAGTATTTGCAACTGGAACAACAGCTACCAATATATTAGCATTATGGTAATCACAATTTGTATTAGTTTATGATAGGTGGATTATCAATTATTATTGGAAATATTATTGGTTCAAACATAGAACCACAAAGACCTCCAATAGGTAGTGAAGAAATAATAACAGAACTAAACATTCAAATGGTAAGTGAACTTAATATAGAAGATTTAATAACAGAATAAAATGGCAGTAAAATTTTCACAATTTACATCGGGCTCAACGGTAAGCGACATTGATTTTTTAGTAGGATATAAAGCTTCCGATAATGTGCAAATACCAATTGGATTGGTGTCTGCCAACACCACATACGGTATATCTACATCACAAAGTGGAGATAACGTAAACGTTACATTAACAGGTTCGGATTCTACAACAGACTCAGTGCTTATAACAAAAGGTAGTAATATAACTTTAACCGAGGACGGTGCAGGTAATGGATTTACTATTGCTTCCACAGCGGCAGGAGACACTTACACCTTGGGCGCTGGAACAAAAGCAGGCTCTAGTGTACCATTACAATTAGACGCAGCAACTGGAAGTGATTCTACTGTAAACCTAACAGAAGGTTCAGGAATAACTTTAACACAAACTTCAGGCACAGAAATAACAATTGCTAGCAGTGGTGGTGGATTTGGGTCAATAAATCAATTTACAGGAACAGGCTCCTCATTAGGGGCGTTAGCTTTGAGCTCAACTCCAACAGCTGCACAAAACTGCTTAGTTAGTATAAGTGGAGTTTGGCAAAATTATTTAGACTCTTCTGGCGCAGCCAACTGGACTGTTTCATCAAATAATTTAACATTCGCATTTAACCCACCTGTTACAGCAGCTAATGGTATACAGATAATAGTAATCTCATAAAATAACACTCAATGGCAGAAACCAAAGTAACTACTGATGTAATTGACTTGAGTGGCAACAACGGAGGATTAACATGGGCTCAAGGAACAGAAGCTCAAAGACCAGGCTCACCAAATTCAGGTGATTTAAGAGAAAACACAGATTCAGATAGGGTAGAGGTTTACAACGGTTCTGATTGGAGAAACTTAAAAGAAGAAGACCCACAAACTAGTATCGACTATTTAATTGTAGGCGGTGGTGGCGGAGGCGGAGGCTGGTTTCGAGCAGGTGGCGGAGGGGCTGGAGGCTTACGTACCTCATATGATGCCGCTGGTTCATCAAACCCTCCTTCTGGAGGTGGTGCAGCTAAAGAAACAACATTTACTACTTCTACAAACACGAATCTTACAGTAACAGTTGGTGCTGGAGGCCAAGGAGGTATTTACACACAAAATGGCACAAATGGCGGTGATTCTAAATTTGGAACTGTAGGTGCAGAAATAATTTCTAAGGGCGGTGGTGGCGGTTCTTATTATGGAACTGTTAATGCTAATGCAGGAGGCTCAGGTGGAGGTAGCGCTGGATTTACAAGTACAACAGGTACACCTGGTGCAGGAGAACCAAACCAAGGTTTTGCTGGAGGCCAAGGGAATAACGGAAATCCACAATCTGGTGGTGGAGGTGGTGGCGCTGGAGCAGTAGGACAAGCTGGTGGTAACGCAGCAACCTCTGGAGACGGTGGTGATGGAGTAAAAAGTCTTATATTAAGTTACACAAACGCTGGCCCACTCCAAGCTAATGTAGGTCAACAAATAGGTGGAACAGAAGTTTGGTATGCAGGCGGTGGAGGTTCTGGTAGTTACGAACAAGGAAATGACTCAACACCAGGTAAAGGTGGTGGTGGAGAAGGTGGTTATAATTTAAATCCTCCCCCCTATCCTGATGGAGTTAATGGTACAGATGGCACAGGCGGTGGAGGCGGAGGTTCTGCTGGTAGCACGGGTAATGCGGGTACTGGTGGTAATGGAGGCTCTGGTGTAGTAATATTAAGATACTCAGGTGTAAGCTTAACGGTTGTTTCAGGTAATTTACAACAAGCTAATAATTCACCTTTTACTGAAGGCAGTGACACGGTATCAGTTTTTGTATCTGGTGATGGAATAGTTAAATTTACTTAATATGGCACATTACGCAAAAATATCAAATGCAGAGTTTACAGTTAGTGAAAGAGCTAGGCTTTTAGAGGCTGACCAAGAAAGGAATGTTATAATTGAAAATAATATCTCCTCACAAGAGTATGAAGATTTAAAGGAAATTTACGACAATACTTTTACCTCACCTACCCTTGAAACATTACAATCAGAATTGGATGAATTACAATCACAACTTTCTCCCAATTATCCAGAGGAAAAAAACGAGCAGCTACTCGAAGATATTTCTGATAAACTTGCAGAAATAGATGTTGAAAAAAAAGCATTAGTCCCAGCACAAGAAGAAGCTTTGGCTAATTTAAATGCTAAAGAATTAGAAGGAACTTCTGATTTAGATGAAGAAATTAATTCATTAAATGAAACTATAAAAAATGCTCTTTGTAGAGTAACAGATGTTATAACAGGAGTCGATGAATATACATCTAGTGGAAATGAATATTTTGATGGAAATGATAATACAGAATATTGGGAGAGTGAATATGGGAACTCTAAAAGAACGTCATACAACACAAGAGCTGGAGTACACAAAAACGGAGGTACACCTTTTAGAAAAAATTACGCAGGTATAGGACATTTATACGACCCTGTCAGAGACGCTTTTTATTCAGAACAACCATATCCTAGTTGGGTTCTTAATGAGGACACTTGTACTTGGGAAGCTCCAGAACCCCCACCTGGTGAAGCGGTTTGGAATGAAAAAACTTTAGAATGGGTAGATTATCCTAATAAACCTTTTAAAAGTTGGATACACGATACAAAAAAACCATCATGGAATGGTGATTATATTAACAATAATGAATTAACAGAAGGTTGGTATGCTCCTGTAAAGTGTCCTGATGAAGAATCTTTAAATGCAGAAAACCCAATATCTATGTATGTTTGGGATGAAAATAATATAAGTTGGAAAATTAAAGAATATAAACATGGCTCTGAATAAAGTACGTGGGGAAATGGTCGATTTAAATTCGACAGGAAATACAAAAGCATTAAAAATGCCTAGCGGTACAGCATTTCCTAGTGGCGAAAACGCTGTTCAAGGGATGATAAGAAATGATAGTTCTCAAGAGTCAGCCACTTCTACAAGTGTGATGCAACACTTCAATGGTCAAAATTGGAAGAATTTTGTAAATCTTACACCTCAAGCAACTTTTGAAGTACTGATGGCAGGCGGAGGCGGTGGAATTGGAACAGCTGCTGGGCCTGGAGGTGGAGGAGCTGGAGGTATTTTAACAGGAAGCTTAACAGTTGACAAAGGTACACAGATTGCCATAACGGTAGGTGATGGAGGTTCTGGAAATGTCTCTCAGACCTATGCAACAGTAGGTGTTAGTGGGGATGATACAGTGCTTGCGATTAGTGGAGGGACTACATACACCGCAGACGGAGGCGGAGGCGGAGGCGCAAATAACAGCACCTTAGGAAGCACACCTAGTGGAGGTTCTGGTGGTGGTAGTGGGGGTTATTATGGTAATAGCACTCAATCAGGACAAGGACTAGCTACTCAAACCAATCAAAATGGAAATGAAGGTAATTTAACAGGACACGGTAATAATGGAGGTGCTACAGCTGGTGTTGGAAATCCATGTTGTGCTTATACAGGCGCAGGTGGAGGAGGAGCAGGAACAGCAGGTACTTCTGCTGCAAACTCACCAGGGCCATACGCTGGAAGTGGAGGAGACGGTATTATTTCTACAATTTTGAGCACTTCAGATGTTACAACTTATATTTCAGCCTCTTTAGTTGATGGTGGCAATGTGTATTTTGGTGGAGGTGGCGGAGGAGCTACACCATCCCAATATGCTGCTGGTGCAGGAGGAAAAGGTGGAGGAGGAGCTGGAGCTTCAGGTGCTTCTCCCACTGCAGGAAATAACGGTATAGATTATTCTGGAGGAGGCGCTGGTGGTGGTAATAACTCAGTTACAGGTCTTTCTAACAGAGGAACAGGTGGTAAAGGTGTTGTCATCATAAGAGTACTGGAATCATCAAAAGGGACAGCAGCTAGTTCAGGAACTGTTGAAAGTTTTTTGGCTAGTGATAATAATAATTTTCGAATATTTATATTTAAAGATAGCGGAACATATACAGTATAATTATGGCATTAACAAAAATAACAAACCCGAAGCTTTTTGATTTAAACAGTTTAACAGATGCATTACGTTTACCTAGTGGAGGCGTAGGCACAAGACCATCTTCAGCAGTTGCAGGAGAATGGAGATATAATACTGATGACAATAAAGTTGAGTATTATGATGGTGCTAATTGGTTTCAAATAGATGATGAACTATCAACTTTACTTCCGAAAGAAGGTGCGCAAGTTATGACTTATAAAGGTATTGCAGCAACTAGAACTTTAAACTCTAAATTTGACCAAGCAGCTAACTTTAGTGCTAATACTGAATACATTCAACTGTCGAGCAACCCTCTAAATTTTGGCACATCAAATTATACTATATCTGGTTGGATTAATACTACAACTCTTGGTGCAAATCAAGCTCTGGTTAATAATTATTCTGGTGCAACGGGGGGTTTGATGATAAATGTAGTACTGCCTAATGGTATTGTAAGATTATATCATGACGGAGGTACACTGGTGCAAATTTACACAAGCGCACTAACAGCAGGTCAATGGCATCACATTTGTTGTACTATGGACCATAGCGCTGAAGCTAAAATATATTTAGATGGAAATTTAGAGGACACCAAAACAGGTAGTAATTTAGGAACAAGTGCAGGAACTACTTTTTATATTGGTAATGAACCTGCTCATTCACAATATTTTATGCAAGGAAGTATAGACCAATTACGAATATATGATTCAGTATTGAGTCCTGCTGAAGTTTTATCTTTATATAATGATGAAACAGCTACTACCGCATCGTCATTAAATTTTCCATCTGGAAAAACTGCTACAGCCACTTATATGTTTGACGGCAATGCAAATGACGTATCAGGAAATTTTAATGGAACATCTGCTACAAGTACAATAGGTGGTGGAGCAAATACAGGTGCTTTGAATGTAGGATATGTAGGAACACAATTTCAACCCGACATGGTTTGGATGCGGTCTAGAAGTACTGTATCTAATTGGCAAGTTTATGATAGTGTTTCCGCCACACCTGGCACTAGTGTATCTAATTCTAGAAAATATTGGAATTTAAATAATTCGATGGTAGATGACCCAAGTGGATTAACCGCTTTTGAAACAAATGGTTTTACCATGGGTTCTAGTGGTAATGTGAACACAAATGGTGGTTATTATGGAGCAATGGCATTGAGGGCTGGTGGTGCACCCACAGCAACAAATTCAGCTGGCGCAGGAAGTGTGCCTACAGCAGGTAGTGTAAAAATAAATGGCGAAGATTCTACTACAGCTCTAGCGGGAACACTGGCGGCTAAAAGAATATCAGCTAACACGTTGACAGGATTTTCTATTGTAAACTACACATCAACAGGAACAGCGGGAAGCACAGTAGCACACGGTTTAGGAGTTGCTCCTACTACAATAATATTTAAATCAAATTCTGCCACTGGTAATTGGTTGATTTTTAATGTTGGATTAGGTGATAATTATTTATATATGAACTCATCAGCTGGAGGTAGTTCTACTAATTGGTGTTCTGTAAGTAATACTACATTTACTCTTAATACAGCTATTGGTGGTGATAATAATACAAACAATGTTACATATACTGCTTATTGTTTTGCAAACGGTACACACTTCCATTCAGGAACATATACAGGGAACGGAAGTGGGGCAACTGGTACTAATGCTGTAGTTAAAACTATAACTACAGGATTTCAACCTTCTTTTGTTATCTTTAATAGAAATGGTGACCACGCTGTAACTTTTGATAACCAAAGAATTAATAACCAAGGTTCAAGCCGTCAGATATATAATTTTTTATATATGAGTTTACAAAATACTGAAAGTCAAGCTACATATCAAAATGGATATTGGTCTTTGGTTAATTTTGCATCTACAGGTTTAGAGCTAGGACAAGACGCATCACAACAAGTAAACATGAATGGTCAAACTTATTGGTATTTAGCTATTGCTTAAATTTATATTATGAAATACAAAACCAACACTTCAGCAGGAGAAATAAAAATTGTTTATATTTACAATTCAAAAAATGGACATAACTGATTTGAAGATTTACGGACTGAACTTAACAACATTTAGTTTGTCAATGACAGACATTGATGTAATTTTAAAAATAATATTGTTAGCTGTTTCAATAGGCTATACCATACAGAAATGGTACATGTTGAGTGGAAAGAATAAGTAAACATATCTCGTATAAAGAAGCTATAAAATCCAACACTGCTTTAAGATTAAATATAGACAACACTCCTGATAGTATATCACTAACTAATATGACGGGGGTAGCACACAATATATTTGAACCTTTACGTTTATGGGTAGGAGGCCCAATTAAAATAAATTCTTTTTATAGATGTCCAAAACTTAATAAAGCTATTGGTGGCAGTAAACGTTCACAGCATTGTGAAGGAAGAGCTATAGATATAGATGATACATTTGGTTATAAAACAAACGCAGAAATGTTTCATTATATAAAAAATAATTTAAATTTTGACCAAATGATTTGGGAGTTTGGTGACGACAACAACCCAGCTTGGGTTCATGTTAGTTTTGATTCACTAGATGGAAACAGAGGTAGGCTGCTAAAAGCTATAAAACAAAATGGTAAATCTAAATATATTTTAATATGAGTAGACCAAGGAAAAAGTTCGGGCAAACAACAGTAGGTAAAATATTAAAAGGAGCAGTAGGTTTGGTAAATCCAACATTAGGGTCTTTGATACAAGGTGAGATGTCTGTAGAAGAAGTTATATCTTCTATCAAAAATGCAGATGCTCCAGTTGAAGACAAAATAAAAGCACAAGAAATGATTCTCGAAGCTTATGAAGCGGAAGTACAAGATAGAGCTTCAGCAAGACAAAGAGAGATGGCTGCAATACAAGCAGGCTCAAATGACATCCTTTTTAAAACTGTTGGGTGGGGTATAACCTTATCTTTTGTTGCGGTAGTTGCAGGAGCAATAGGGCTTTGGGAAATACCTAAAGAATCGCAAAGATTATTTGATATGGGGTTTGGAGCAGTTGTTGCAGCTTTTACACAAGTCATAGGTTATTACTTTGGAAGCTCGATGGGTTCAAAAAGCAAGACACAAATGATGAACAAGAATGGCTAAAAGTGTAGCTTTTGTTTATCGTGGTAAAAACAAAAAAAAGAGACCAGGTGTTCATGCTAAAAGTAAAACATCTCGTTTAAAATCTTCAAAACTGTACAAGAAAAAATACAGAAGACAAGGCCGTTAAATTATTAGTATCTTTGTTATAATTTAATTTAATATAATGGATATAAGAAAACTTTCTATTGGCCCTGATTATAAATCAGGAGCTATTCATTATTTTGTAGGACAAGAAATTCTAGGCGGTTCGCATACAATACATTTAATAAAACACAATAAAGATTCAGATACTCTACAGATTTGGATTAAAAAGGGGCATGAAATATTTTTATGGAAAGAATACAACCACACGATGCCAGTGTCATTAGAATATAATATAAACTTTTAATGAGGTCGCCTTTTTATTTTATTGTAAAACCTCTACTTGGTAAAAGGTATACAAACAGTAAAGAAATAGAAAATGTAGATTTTATAACTAACACATCTGAAGAAAATCATTTAGCCTCTAATAGAGAGGCGGTAGTTGTATCGACACCTTTAAACTATAAAGGAGATATTGTTGCTGGAGATATTTTGTTGGTTCATCATAATGTTTTTAAATTTTACAATGACATGAAAGGAAATCAAAAAAGTGGAAAAAGTTATTTTATGGATGACCTTTTTTTTGTAGATAATGACCAGTTTTTTTTGTATAAAAGAAAAAACAAATGGTTTGCTCATGATAAGTATTGTTTTGTAAAACCAATAAAAGCTACAGAGTCTTATATATTTAAACCTTTTGCTGAAGAACCCCTAATAGGTGAATTAAAATATTTAAACAAATATTTAAAAGACAAAGGATTGAAACAAGGAGATAAAATATGTTTTAAACCTGAATCTGAATATGAGTTTACTGTGGATGGTGAAAAATTATATAGAATGTTTGATAATCATATAACCGTGAAACTATGAATTATTTTGTTAATTGGGTTGACAACGTTTTAAGTAACCCATATCAATACGTAGATGAAGTTTTAAAAAATCCTTTTCAAGATTTTAAAGATGGAGATAAAACATTTAAAAATATTCAAATGAGAGAAAATGATGAGTTTGAAAAGATAGCGAAATCATATTTTCCTGACTATAAAGTAAACTACAATTTTATTAGACAATCTCCTTACAAACAAAAAGAACCTAATTATATTCATTCAGATGAAATGATGGGAGACAAAACGCTTTTGTTATATTTAAATAAAATCTATCCTAAAGATGCTGGTACAACCCTTTATGAAAACAATACTCCAATGTGTAAATTATTTTATAAATTTAATAGAATGGTTGTCTTTGATTCTTATCTTTTACATTCTAGAAATTTATATGACAACTTTGGTGAGTATAATAATTCAAGACTTATTCAAGTAATATTTTTACAAAAATGAAATCAGAAGATTTAAAGAAAAAAATAATTGAAGCTGGAAGAAAAGCTGTTGAACAGCTTATTAAAGTAGCAAGAGAAGATATTATAAAACCAGACCCTGAGGATGAACTAGCTGCTGACAGATTAAAAAATGCAGCGGCTACAAAAAAACTAGCAATATTTGATGCGTTTGATATACTCAATAAAATAGATGTTGAGGAAGAAAACATAAATAGCGTTTTAGATAATAAAATAGAAACAAAACAAGGATTTGCAGAACGAAGGTCAAAATAGTATTTATAGAAAACTATCAGGTTATATTCCGTCATCAGTTTTAAGTAGAAAAAATAAAGCTAAAACTTGGGAGTATGGGTATAATAATAAATATGAATTTATCAACATATCAAAAACAGGGCAGATAGGTGATATAATTTCAATATCTAATCTAATCATAGCTTTACCACCCACACCAAAAAAATGCTATGCACGCAGTGTAAATAAAAAAGAACAATATTGGCAAAGAAAAGATTTGCCTAGAGATTTAGGTAAAATTCAATCTATATTTCAGTGGAACGAAATGCCTTCATTGTTCAAGCAAAAATGGGTGGGGTATATAGAAGAAGAATTTGATAATAGAGAATTAGGCTACTGGTTTATGAATAATGGGAGACCCACATATATTACAGGAGCTCATTACATGTATTTACAATGGTCTACTATAGATGTGGGATACCCAGATTATCGTGAAGCAAATAGGTTATTTTACATATTTTGGGAGGCATGTAAAGCTGATACCAGAAGTTTTGGAATGATATATTTAAAAATAAGAAGGTCTGGGTTTTCATTTATGGGCTCATCAGAGTGTGTCAATACAGGAACATTAGCTAAAGATTCTAGAGTTGGAATACTATCTAAAACAGGAGCTGATTCAAAAAAAATGTTTACAGACAAAGTTGTTCCAATAGCAAACCGACTACCATTCTTTTTTAAACCAATACAAGACGGTATGGATAAACCAAAAACAGAGCTAGCCTTTAGAGTTCCCGCTTCAAAAATTACCAAAAAAAATATGCACGAAATATTTGATGATGAACTTACAGGGTTAGACACCACAATAGATTGGAAAAATACAGATGACAACTCCTATGATGGAGAAAAACTTTTACTCTTAGTTCATGATGAAAGCGGTAAATGGATAAAACCAAATAACATTTTAAATAACTGGAGAGTTACCAAGACTTGTTTGCGATTAGGTAGTAAAATAATTGGAAAGTGTTTGATGGGTTCAACTTCAAACGCTTTAGATAAAGGTGGCAATAACTTTAAAAAACTATATGAAGATTCCAATGTAAAGTCTAGAAATGCTAATGGTCAAACAAAAAGTGGTTTATATAGTTTATTTATACCTATGGAATGGAACATGGAAGGTTTTATTGACATATACGGTCAACCAGTTTTAAATAAACCTGATGACAAAGTTAAAGGAGTCGATAATGAGTGGATATACAACGGGGCTGTCGATTATTGGAAAGCTGAAGTAGAATCATTAAAATCTGACGCTGATGCTTTGAATGAATATTACAGACAGTTTCCACGTTCCGAGTCTCATGCGTTTAGAGATGAAAGTAAAGGTTCTTTGTTTAATTTAACAAAAATATATCAACAAATAGACTACAACGATTCTTTGATAATGCAACATCATATAACTAGAGGTAGTTTTTACTGGGACAATGGTATAAAAGACAGTAAGGTTATATTTAGACCTGATAAAAGTGGTAGGTTTCAAGTGAGCTGGATTCCTCCAAAATCACTTCAAAACAAAGTTGTTGATAGAAGAAATGGTAAATTCCCAATGAACGAACATATTGGTGCGTTTGGGTGTGATTCATATGATATATCTGGTACTGTTGGAGGAAGAGGTTCAAATGGTGCTTTACATGGTTTAACAAAATTTAGCATGGAGGATGCACCTAGTAATGAGTTTTTTTTAGAATACATAGCTAGACCTCAAACGGCAGAAATATTTTTCGAAGAGGTTTTGATGGCTTGTGTTTTTTACAGCATGCCCATTCTTATAGAAAACAACAAACCTAGACTGTTGTATCATTTTAAAAATAGAGGTTATAGAGGTTTTTGTATGAATAGACCTGATAAACATCTTAATAAATTATCTAAAAGTGAAAAGGAGCTAGGTGGTATACCAAACTCTTCAGAGGATGTTAAACAGTCTCATGCGGCAGCTATAGAATCCTATATAGAAAAAAACGTAGGATTAGATTTTGAAGGTCAGTTTAGAGAAAGCGATACTATGGGTTCTATGTTGTTTACTAGGACATTAGAAGATTGGGCTAAGTTTGACATAAGCAATAGAACTCAATATGATGCTACTATAAGTTCAGGTTTAGCTATTATGGCAAATCAAAAACATATGTATCTACCGCAAAAAAAAGAATCAAAAATAAAGCTTAACTTTGCAAGGTATACTAATAAAGGAACAATAAGTGAATTGTTAACATAAATGAAGGATGTTACTATAGATATATCATCTGTTGGCTTCCCTAGTCAATTTGTTTCTGATGCAGAAAAAGCTACAGATGAGTTTGGACTTCAAATAGGGCAAGCTATTCAGTACGAATGGTTCAAAAAAGATGGAAATAATTGTAGGTATTATAATCAATGGAGAGATTTTCACCGTTTAAGATTATATGCTAGAGGGGAACAATCTATTGCTAAGTATAAAAATGAGTTAGCTGTAGATGGTGATTTATCTTATTTAAATTTAGATTGGACACCAGTTCCTATATTACCAAAATTTGTAGATATCGTTGTAAACGGAATGCAAGATAGAGAGTTTAAAGTAAAAGCCTTTGCTCAAGATGCATTATCTCAATCAAAGAGAAGTAAATATCAAGACATGGTAGAGGGCCAAATGGCTGCCAAAGATGTTTTGTCGGTAGTACAAGACACAACAGGGTTCAATCCTTTTACTATGAATCCTGATAATTTACCAGAAAATGATGAGGAGTTAAATTTATACATGAATTTAAACTACAAACCAGCTATTGAAATTGCAGAAGAGCAAGCAATCAATACTGTTTTTGAAGAAAATCATTACGATGATATCAGAAAACAAATAGACTATGACAGTACAGTTCTAGGTATGTCGGTTGCTAAGCACGAGTTTTTGCCTGGCGCTGGTGTTAAAATATCTTATGTTGACCCAGCAAATGTGGTTTATAGTTATACCGAAGACCCACATTTTAAAGATTGTTTTTATTGGGGTGAAATCAAAACTTTACCTGTTGTAGAACTTTTAAAAATAGACCCAAAACTTACCAATGCAGATTTAGAGGAAATAACTAAATATAGCCAAAGTTGGTACGACTATTATAATGTTGCCCAATTTTACGAAAATGATATATTTTACAGAGACACTTGCACCTTAATGTACTTTAATTATAAAACCACTAAAAAAATGGTTTATAAAAAAAGAAAGCTAGAAGGTGGTGGTTCAAGGGTTATTGAAAAAGATGATAGTTTCAATCCTCCAGAAGAAATGATGGAAGAAGGTAAGTTTGAAAAACTAGAAAAAACAATTGATGTTTGGTATGAGGGTATTATGGTTATGGGTACAAACATCATATTAAAATGGGAGCTTGCTAAAAATATGGTAAGACCTCAATCATCTTCTCAGCATGCATTACCTAATTACATAGCAGTAGCACCAAGAATGTATAAAGGAGTTATAGAATCTTTAGTTAGGAGAATGATACCTTTTGCTGATTTAATACAAATAACACATTTAAAACTTCAACAAGTTATAGCCCGAACCGTTCCTGATGGGGTTTATATTGATGCTGATGGACTTAATGAGGTAGATTTAGGAACAGGTTCGGCATATAATCCAGAAGATGCGCTAAGATTATATTTTCAAACTGGTAGTGTAGTTGGTAGAAGTTATACTCAAGAAGGTGATTTTAATCAAGGTAGAGTTCCTATTCAACAGTTAACTTCTAATTCAGGGGCATCAAAAACACAAATGCTTATTGCTAATTACAACCATTATTTAGATATGATACGTGCAGTTACAGGTTTAAATGAAGCACGTGATGGAAGCACACCTTCTCCTGACTCTTTGGTTGGGGTTCAAAAATTAGCAGCTCTAAATTCTAATACAGCGACAAGACATATTTTAGATGGAAGTCTGTACATATACAGAGGGCTTTCAGAAGCAATAACATATAGAGTTGCGGACATCTTAGAATATTCAGATTTTAAAGAAGACTTTATAAATAAAATTGGAAAATTCAATGTTAGTATATTAGGTGAAATATCTGAACTTTACATATATGATTTTGGTGTCTTTATAGAGTTAGCTCCAGATGAAGAGCAAAAAGCTATGTTGGAGCAAAATATTCAAATGGCATTATCGAAGCAGGATATAAATTTAGAAGATGCTATAGATATACGTGAAATCAAAAATATAAAACTTGCAAACCAATTATTAAAGGTAAAACGTAAATCTAAACAAGAGCAAGACCAGCAGCAAGAATTACAAAAACAAGCAATGATTAGCCAAAACCAAATACAATCACAAGAAATGGCTGCTCAAGTTGCAATGCAAAAAATGCAAGCTGAAACACAAGGCAAAATACAAGTTAAACAAGCAGAAATAGCTTTTGAAATAGAAAAACAACAAGCCGAAGCTCAACTTAAAGCTCAACTAATGGAGCAAGAGTTTAATTACAACCTACAATTAAGAAACATGAGTGAACAAGCATTGTCTTTTAGAGAAGGTTCTAGAGAAGAAGCAAAGAAAAAACGTATCAGTCAACAAAACACTCAACAATCACAACTTATAAATCAACGTAAAAATAATTTACCACCTCAAAATTTTGAGTCCAATGAAGATACTTTAGATGGATTCGATTTAGCGGAATTTGAACCGAGATAATGCAAAAAAAGAGCATTGTTTTTTTATTTAACTTTGTAAAAATTTAATCTAATGGAATTAAAAGTAAGGGCTGTTGAATCCCCTGGTGAAAAATCAACACAACAAGTCGAACAGGAATTGTTAGACAAACATGAGCAAAAGGAATCTTCTAAAGAAAATGTAGAAGAAACTCCAAAGCAAGAAACAGAATCTCCACAAAAAGAAATAAATTTTGAGGAGGAAAAACAAGATACAGTTGAGGAATCAACTGAAAATGAAATAAAACATGAAACTCCACCAGAAGAAACTGAAAAGGAGTTAGATGAAAATAATGTTCTTTCATATATTGAAAAAAGGTATGGTAAGCGAATAGATTCACTTGATGAATTAACAGCTGAAAGAAAAGAGGCAGACCCTCTTCCTGAAGATGTTGCCGCTTACTTGAAATACAAACAGGAAACAGGCAGAGGTATACAAGATTATGTTCATTTACAACAAAATTTTGATGACATGCCTGATAATTCTTTGCTTAGAAATTATCTAAAAGCTACGGAAGGTGAAGGTTTAGATGATGAAGATATAAATGCTCTTATGGAGGATTATACTTATGATTCTGAAATTGATGATGAAGCAGCTATTAGAAAAATAAAACTATCAAAGAAACGAACTATTGCCAAAGCAAAAAAATACTTTAATGAGCAAAAGGAAAAATACAAACAACCACTTGAGTCAAGTTCAGTTGATAGTCCTACTGCAAATGAAGAGTTAATAGAGTATAGGCAATATTTAGAGTCTGTGAAAACTCAACAAAAAGAGAATGAGTCGAAAAGTAGTTGGTTTGCAAAAAAAACTAACGAGATATTTGACAATGATTTCAAAGGTTTTGATTTCGTGCTTGACGATAAAAAAATCACTTATTCTCCAGGGGATGCTGAGGTAATTAAAAAAAACCAATCAACACCTATGAACTTTATGAACAAGTTTTTAGATGAGAAAGGTTATTTGAAAAATGCATCAGATTATCACAAGGCTTTATCAATAGCGATGAATCCTGACAAATTTGCCAAGTTCTTTTATGAACAAGGTAAATCTGAAGCTACGGAAGATGTAATGCGTAAAACTAAAAATATAAACATGACTGAACGCAAAGCACCAGAAGTAACTAATAAAGGAGGATTCCAAGTCAGGTCACTCTCCCAAACACAAGGGCGAGGCCTAAAAATTAAAAGTATTAATAAAAAATAAAAAATTATAAATTATGGCTGGAGCAGTTCAAGCAACCCCAGGGTTTGCTTTACAACCAAGTTCGGAACAAGTTCCGTTGGTTACGAATTATATAACAAACTTCGACTTTTTAAATCAGTATCTACCTGATACTTATGAAAAAGAGTTCGAAAGATACGGCAATAGAACTATTGCTGGATTTTTAAGAATGGTAGGCGCAGAAATGCCTTCTAACTCTGACCTTATCAAATGGGCAGAGCAAGGAAGACTACATATAAAATACACTAACTGTGCATCAGGTGCTAATGCAGCTGCTGACACTGCTACTATAACTGTAAGTGACACATTAGTGCCAGGTTCAGGAAGTATAGCTATCAGAGTTGGACAGACTGTAGTAATATCTGACAATGCTGGTTCTGGTATGAACAAAGGAATTGTCACTTCTGTTGACACAGCAGCTGGCACATTTGATGTTGCATACTACGAAGCAGGTGGACAAGTTGGTGGAACAGGATTAACTAGAACAGTATTTATTTATGGTTCTGAATTTAAAAAAGGTGCTAACGGAATGTCTGGTTCGCTAGAAGCTGATGATAACATCTTTCAAAATTCACCAATTATTATAAAAGATAAATATTCAGTTAGTGGTTCTGATATGGCACAAATAGGTTGGATTGAAGTTACAACTGAAAATGGAGCTACAGGATACTTATGGTATTTAAAGTCTGAGCATGAAACAAGACTTAGATTTGATGACTACTTAGAAACTGCAATGATAGAAGCAGTACCAGCAGAAGCTAATTCAGGTGCAATTGCTGTAACTGGAGACGTTGGTAACAAAGGTTCTGAAGGTATATTCTATGTAGTAGAAAATAGAGGAAATGTTTGGGGTGGCGGAAATCCTGGCACTTTAGCAGATTTTGATGCTGTAATATCTAGATTAGATAAGCAAGGAGCTATCGAAGAAAATGTAATTTTTGTTGATAGAGACTTTAGCTTTGATATTGATGATATGTTAGCTGCACAAAACTCTTACGGAGCTAATGGAACATCTTATGGTTTATTTGACAATGATAAAGACATGGCATTAAACCTTGGTTTCACTGGATTTAGAAGAGGTTATGACTTTTATAAGTCTGACTGGAAATACTTAAATGACCCAACTATGCGTGGTGGATTACCAACTGGAGCAAATTCAGGAAGAATTAACGGTCTTCTTGTACCAGCTGGTTCAACTACAGTATACGACCAGATTTTAGGTAAAAATGCTAAAAGACCATTCTTACATGTAAGATACAGAGCTTCTGAAACAGAAGACAGACGTTACAAGACTTGGATAACAGGTTCTGCTGGTGGCGCTGCAACTTCAGATTTGGATGCAATGGAGGTCAACTTCTTGTCAGAAAGAGCTGTTTGTACTTTAGGTGCTAACAACTTCTTCTTATTCCAAGAGTAGTAATATTTACTAAGGGAGGTTTAACCGCCTCCCTTTTTTTTTAACTTAATAAAATTTAATCTAATGAAAAAAAATAAAAAAACATTTGTAGATAAACTCTACAAACTTACCAGAGACGCAGCCCCATTATCTTACTTGCTGCCTACACGACACACTAAAAGAATGCCATTGTTACACTTTGATGAAGAGAAAGGTGTGAATCGTAGTTTAAGGTATTCTAGAAATCAGAAATCTATATTTGAAGATGAACAGGATGAAAATGTTATTATGGAGCCTATTGTGTTTGAAGATGGATTTTTAAGAGTTCCTAAAAACAACCCTATACTTCAAGAGTTTATGTATTACCACCCTTTAAATGGTAAAAAATTTGTAGAAGTAAATGAAGAAAAAGATGCAGCGGCTGAGGTCAACCAATTTAACAGTGAAGTTGATGCTCTTATAGAAGCTAGAAAACTAGATGTAACACAAGTAGAAAATATAGCTAGAGTACTACTGGGTGCTGATACTTCTCGTGTTTCTACAGCAGAGTTAAGAAGAGATATACTTGTTTTTGTTAGAAATAATCCTCGTGAGTTTATGAGAATGGTCAATGACCCTATGTTAAAACTACAATCACAAGTAAAATTGTTTTTTGACAAAGGCTTGTTATCATTTAGAAAAAACAAAAAAGAAGTGTGGTTCAATTTAAAAACCAATAAAACTAAAATGTTGACTGTGCCATATGGCGAAGACCCAATGTTTATAGTATCATCCTATTTACAAAGTGATGATGGTATAGAATCATTAAAACTACTTGAAAAAGTTTTAGAATCAGATATTTAAAAAACAATATCCAAGAAGAGGTCAAAATTAATGACCTCTTTTTTTTTACGTATCTTTGTAAAAAACTTATAGATGATAAATGCTGTTAGAAATACCGTTTTAGCTATACTAAATAAAAATAATTATGGCTATATATCCCCTGCGGATTTTAATCTATTTGCAAAGCAAGCTCAACTTGATATTTTTGATGAATATTTTTTGTCTTATAATAGTCAAATTAATAAAGAAAATGCAAGAGTATCTGGAGAAGGGTATGCTGACATGGTTAAAAACATCGAAGAGGTTATTGATTCTTTTTCTGTAACAGCTAGTCTATCTAGAAGTAGTTTGAACACATACATTGTACCGACCTCTTCAACTACAGGTTCAGATTATTATCTTTTAAATAAAATTTTGATTTACAAAAAAACTGTAACATCAGGTATAACATCTGCAACTGGGGGTGGTAATACAGCTCTTATTGATTCTAGCCAAACTTTTATTACAAAAGGTGTGGCAGAAGGAGATGTAGTTTCAATTATAGTAAGTAATAATGTTGTTTCAAATTTTGTGGTTTTAAGTGTTGACAGTGAAACACAACTTACAGTCAATTCAGCCACTCTAACAACAACCAGTTTACAATATTCTATCTATAAAAAAAATGATTTAACAAATGAAGCAGAGCAGGTATCTCATACCAAAATTACAATGTTAAATAAATCATTACTTACCACACCTAATATTACTTTTCCAGCTTATACTTTAGAAGGTAATTTACTAACTCTTTATCCAGATACAATACAGGATACAGGTAGAGTGGTTTGTCAGTATATAAGATATCCAAAAGACCCAAAATGGACATATGTTTCTCTTACGGGAGGAGAACCTATATTTGACCAATCACAACCCGATTATCAAGATTTTGAATTACCTCCAGATGATGTGAATAATTTAGTTGCTAGAATATTACAATATTCAGGAGCTTCAATTAGAGAAGTACAAGCTGTTCAATTTGGACAAGTTATAGAGAAACAAGAACAAACAGAAGACCAATAACATGAGTTATATAAATCAAAAAAAATATTATACAAATGATGGTGCATCTCCTACTAATAAAAATTGGGGCTCTTATCAATATGTAAGTTTAGAAGATATTGTTAATAATTACCTACTGATGTATTCTGGTAACCATTCTTTGGTTAATAATGAAGAGAGGTATAAAATATTATTCCATACTAAAAGAGGTATACAAGAATTAAATTACGATGCTTTCAAAGAAATAAAAGCTTTAGAGTTAACCGTGTATGATGATTTAATTTTTATATTGCCTTCGGATTATGTTAACTGGGTAAAATTATCACTTTATAAAGATGGTTATATAAGACCTATGGTAGAAAACATTCAAGTAAACAGCGCAATATCTTACACGCAACCCAATGCTAGTTATCCAAACACTGGTATACCTAATTTTACTGACAATGATGCTACAGTAGATGAATCTACTTTAGACACACAAAGAAAAAATGGACAACAAAAAAGTATTTATTTGAATAAAGACAATCCGAATGATGAAGTTCCATTAGATACTCAAGCTAATTTTTATGCGGATTATACTATTGGAGCTCGATATGGATTAAATACAGAAACCGCTAATATAAATCCTACATTTAGAATAGATAAAAAAGCGGGTGTTATTAATTTTGATTCCACAATGGTAAACGAAAACTGTATACTAGAATATATTTCAGACGGTATGGAAGGGGGAGATGATTCTCAAATACAAGTAAACAAATTGTTTGAAGATTACATATATGCTTATGTAAACTATGCTATTTTAAGTAACAAGTTTAATGTACAAGAATATATTGTAACTAGAGCAAGAAAGAAAAAAAGTGCGTTATTAAGAAATGCAAAAATAAGAATGAGCAATATTCATCCAAGTAGAATAGTTATGAACTTACGAGGAGAGAATAAGTGGATTAAATAAAATGGCAAACATTCAAAGAAATTTTATTCGTGGCCGTATGAATAAAGCCCTTGATGAAAGGCTTTTACCAAATGGCGAATATGTAGATGCTCTTAATGTAAGACTGGGCTCTACAGAAGACACGGAGATAGGTTCTGTTGAAAACTCTAAAGGAAACACCCTTCTTACTACTATTCAATATAATGGAGCTAGTTTAAGTAATAATGCTAGGTGTATAGGAGCTATAGAAGATGGCGCTAATGAAACTATATATTGGTTTATTCACGACCCTTCTTTTACATTAGGTGCTACAAGCAAACTGGATTTAATTGTTTCTTACAACACTATAAAAGCTACAACTAATTATCATGTTATAAGTATAAATGACGGTGGCGATTTAAATACCACTTTAAATTTTAGTCCATATCATTTAATAACTGGTGTAGATTTAATAGATAATTTGATATTTTTTACAGACAACCTAAATCCACCACGATTTATAGATATAAATAAATCTTACACTGACCCAAACAGTAATTATTTAGATGGTATTTCTTCTAGAGAACTTTTAGTAATTAAAGCTCCACCTAGTTCTGCACCTACTATTTCTACGCTTACTGTTGTAGGTCAAACTGATGATTTTTTACAGGAGAGAATTGTGTCTTTTGCGTATAGATATAAATATGAAAATGGAGAGTATTCTGCCACTTCGCAATTTAGTAAACCAGCTTTTACACCAGATAACTTTAGATTTAGTTATAATAGTTACTTGAATGATGGAATGCAAAACACTTTAAATGCAGCTATTATAACATTCAATAGTGGAGATTCTTTAGTTAAAAAAATTGAACTTTTGTTTAAAGAATCCAATGATTCACAAATTAAAGTTATAGAAGAACTAGATAAAGATGATTTAGGATATCAAAACAATACTGATTATACATATACTTTTGACGACCAAAAAATATTTACCTTACTCGCAGAATCTGAAACATTAAGATTGTATGATAATGTGCCATTGAAAGCAAAAGCTCAAACCATAATGGGCAACAGGCTTGTTTATGGTAATTACGTTGAAGGTTATGATTTAAAAGATAGCTTAAATCAAAAATTAAAATTAGAGTTCCAGGCAACCCTAGAAAGTTTAGAAATAGAAAACACAGAGATAGTTACATCAACAGGCCCTGGAAACTATTCTATTGGAACACAATCTATTCAAATACCAGGTTCTATTGTTTACATAGATTTTTCTACTAGTTCAGGCGCAGCAGTAGAATTAGTAGCTGGTGCATCTCTTAGTTTGGATTTTAGAATAGTGCACTATCAATTTACTGGTAATACTCCTGCTGCCACAACAAGTGAAATAGATATAAATTTTGATTATGTGTTGCCTCAAAATTTTAATAACGTTTATGAGTTAGGTACAAGCACTGATTTTTTAGAAAAAGTAGGAACAAACACAAATATTCAACCTGTAGCTACAGCCTGTAATGGTCAAACCCTTACAGATGAGATTAATTGTCAATTACCTCAAACACTAGGCACTTATACTAAAACAGCAAGTGGTATTACAGGAACAGGTCAATCTGTTAGCGTGGTAGCTACACCTAATTCTGACACTATAGGTTTGCATATTATTGCAATGCAATATGTAGATACAGCCAATACCGCTACAGAATTTTACACTATATCTTTTTCTGAAGCCACATACAAAAAAATTGGCAATGCAGAGAGTTTACATAGCAACAGGGGTTATGAGGTAGGTATTGTATATATGGATGAATTTTTGAGAAGCTCAACCGCTTTAGTTAGTCCAAGCAACACGGTTCAAATACCGTGTGAAAACAGTGTAGATAAGAATCAAATTAAAGTTACTATACCACCACAGCAAGTTGCTCCCTCTTGGGCTACATCTTATAAATTTGTTTTGAAACCAGCTGAAGATACTTATGACACTATATACAGTAACATTTATTTTAAAGACCCAGGTAGTAATGCAACATATTTTTTATTAGAAGGAGAAAACGCTGCTAAAGTAGAAAGTGGTGATAGGTTTTTTGTTAAAGCTGATGCTAATGGGCCTGTTTTAAAATGTGTAGAAGCTACGGTATTGGAGAAAAAAACCCAAGCAGGGAATTTTATAATAGTAAAAGACGCAAACGGGCAAGATATAAATGTACCTGCGGGTGCTTATATGAAAATAAATCCTAGTAATTTTTCTACAGAAACAGATGACAACGCTATTATAAATCATGGTAGTAAAACAGCAACACGAAATCAGGGTTACAACTATCCTATTTTAGCTTACCCTATGAATTTAGAAGACCCAGCAAACCCAGGGCAGTATTTAGACTACTCAGTTCCAGCTGGTTCTAGAATTATAATGAAAATAGAGCAACAAAGACTAGGCCCTGGAAAAGGTAATGGAACTTGTGAAAGAAGAATAAACAGAGTTGATTTAGAGCTTTTTGCGAATAAAAGCTATGACAACATGAGTGATTGGTTTTATGGCGATAATGTAGGAGATGTTATAGTTCAAAATGCAATTACAGAGGTAGGTGGTAGCGCAGCTGATATAATAAATACAACTCAACCTTACAAGGAAGCACCAGGACAACCTGATGTAGACTCTCCTAGTGTAGATATACTTACATCCACAGATACAAATTATTACAGGTTTTATAGAGATACAAACAATCAACAGTTATACTTTTTAGTCACAGGAACTCAAAGGTGTGCTGGGGTAGCTTCACGTGCTAAAAGAAGGAGCTCGGTCACGGTAGACATAGAAATAAATCGTTCAGACTCTTTAATTGTTTTTGAAACACAACCCAAAGACGCATCTCCAGATATATGGTATGAGAATCATTTATCTTTTCAAATAAATTCTGATGGTCATCATTTTGGTAATGTTCAAAATCAATCAAGCACACAACCTGCAATCATAAACACAGAGTTTTTCGATTGCTATTCTTTTGGTAATGGTGTAGAAAGCTATAAAATATTAGACAGTATAAATGGCAAAAGCGTAGATATAGGAGAAAGAGTTACCTCCACAAACAATTTTGATTTTAGAGAAGTACACAGATTTGCGGATTTAACATATAGTGGTGTATATAATGATGAAAGTAACGTAAATAAACTTAACGAGTTTAATTTAGGTTTATCAAACTTTAAACCATTAGAGGATGAGTTTGGGCCTGTGCAAATATTACATGGCAGAAAAACAGATATACTTGTTTTACAAGAAGATAAAATATCTTACGTTTTTGCAGGTAAAAACTTACTTACAGATGCTACTGGTGGTGGTGCGGTTGCCAGTGTGCCTGAAGTGTTAGGTACGCAAATAGCACGTATAGAAGAATATGGTATAAGTAATAATCCAGAAAGTTTTGTGGTATGGGGTTCAAATAAATATTTTACAGATGCTAAACGAGGTGCTGTAATTAATTTAGTTGGTATGGCTGCACAAGATGAAAGATTAAAACTAATCTCAGAAGCAGGCATGAGAAGTTGGTTTAGAGACTTATTTATAGAAACGTTTGAAACCCAAAAATTAGGTGGATTTGACCCTTATATGAATGAATATGTATTACACTCAAACATCCAATTACCTCTAGTTGATACTACCCCTATTGAATGTGACATATCTAAAAGTTTAACTGTTAATCCTGCAACTCCTGTAACATATAATGTAGAGCTTGGAGAGTTTTTAGGTATTGTAACAGTTACTTACACCATACCCTTTGAGGGGAATGATAATGTTATAACACAAGGCAGTTCTAATACTGTTACCGAATTAAACGCAGATGATATTGTTACTGAAATACCTTTATCTGGCACAGGATATGTTATAACAGCTACTTATGGTGGTGTACAATTTACTTCAGGAACTGTGTATAGTAGTGGTTCGTTTACATTTAATAAAAATTCTGTTTTAGACACGCAGGTTAATATATCTGTTAGCCAAGACAGCACATCGGCAGACACAATAGAAGTTTTAGTAAGTTGTCCTGTGCCAGCTAACATCACTATATTTAACGTGGCTGTAACTAGTAATGCTGATGCAGGTAAATTTATTACAAATGAATATAGATGGACTGATGGTACATTTAGCTCTCCTTTACATTCTAACCAAGTGGAATTTTCTTCTAGTAATGTAAATCCTATAGTCTCTCAGTTTACACAAGTGGCTGGTCAACAAGGAGCTGGTGTAATTCCTGGAGATGGTGCGAATGTTTCTATTATAAGTAGAAAACAAAACTTTGACACTTTTGTGTTTAATACAGCAAGTAATAAGTTAAAATACATAAGGACAAATACTTTTTACGGAAATACATCTAGTGAGATAAGTAACTTGTTAAACGTTTCTACTAATGCGATACCAATAATTGTAGATAGTAATCCAACTCAATACAGGGCAGATTTTGTTATGCCTACTGGAGGGCAGTATTTATATTTAATTTGGGATTATAGAGAATCTACAGGTCAAGAACTTTGTTACTCTTCAGTTAGTTTGACAGATGCTTGTACAGGATGTACTTTTTCACCTTCACCCACCCCTGTATCCCCTGTTCCTGTAACACCAGTTTACACGTGGAGAAGAAGTAGTATAGGTGAAGTGGTTACTCCACCCTCTTGTCCAGATGCAAGTGTTTTATTATACAGTACAGCTGCTTCATTATCAGATGTATTTATAAACAGCACATTGTTTTATACAGACGCATCTTTAACAAATTTATATCAAGGTAATGATTATTACTGGGGTCTTAGACAACCTAATCAAGGTTATGGTTTAGGGCAAGCTATTGCTAGATTTACAAATTCTGGAACAATATCTAATTTAGACACTACAGGAGTGTGTAATCCACAACCAGTGCCTGTAACACCAGTAACACCTGTTGCACCACCTCCTACAACTTGTTACTTGTTTAACGTAACATGGGATGGCAATCCTCTTGATGATAACTCCTATACATATAACGATTGTAATGGCAATGTGGTTTCAACTCAAGCTAGTAGTTATGGTGCTACCGTGCAAGTATGTGCAATATCTTTTGTGTCTCGGGGAGCTGGTATAACAGTTATTAATACAGGTAACACATGTCCTTAATAAAAAATAAATAATTATGGCAACAGTAGGTACATTTTATTTCGATACAAATAGCTTTGCAAGCGCTACAACAATATATGATGATGCTGCTTTGACTACAGTGGCTCAAAACGGATGGTATTCAGACGGCACAATTGTAAGGCAACAAATAAGTGGAGTTTTATATGCAGCGCAATCATGTAGCGCACCTGTTCCAGTTGTTACACCTGTTAATCCTACTCCTGTAGCTCCGACTCCTGTACAACCACAACCTGTACCTGTACAACCGCAACCAGTGCCTGTACAACCTGTACCTGTACAGCCACCAGTACAACCAGTAGCACCGCCTGTTCAACCAGTAGCACCGCCAGTACAACCACCAGTGCAGCCACCTGTGAACCCTCCTGTGAACCCTCCTGTGAATCCTCCTGTAACACCTTGTTATGTATATACTGCTACTAACAACGGTAGCGGTGGAAACAATACTGTTGGGTATTATAATTGTAATGGCTTTACACAATCCGTTACTGTACAGCCTGGTTATCCAGTATCATTCTGCGCAACTCAAATTTTAAATCCAGGAAGTGCAGTAAGCGTAACTAATACTCAACAGTTATGTTAATCATGTCAAATTTAAATTTAATACAATGTTTCAAGAAATACCAAATTTTCTCACACATGAAGAGTGTGATTTATATATACAATTAATAGATAAACAAAACCAACCCTCATGTGTATCTGGGTCTGGAAACGAAATATCAAAAAGAGATGATAAAAGCAGAACATCATCTACATCCTCTTTTAATAACCATATGTTATTGCATAAAGCTTTAAGTGAAAAAATAGCTAAAACTTTACAGTTAGATATAAAAAAAGGAGAGGGACTTCAAGGACAAAAATACCAAGTTGGTCAGTATTTTAGACCTCATTTAGATTGGTTTCAAGGGGATTCATATATAAATCATTGCTTACATTCTGGCAACAGAACTCATACTTTTATGATTTATTTAAATGATAATTTTGAAGGTGGTGGCACTAATTTCCCAAAGCTAAATCAAACTGTAAAACCAGAGAAGGGTAAGGCTGTTTGGTGGAGAAATTTGGATGAAAATAAAGTAGGTATACAAAATGTTTTACATGAAGGTATGGATGTTATTGCTGGTAATAAATACATAATTACCAGTTGGTGGAGAGAAAACGATTTTAATGGAGGAGAAGATGCAAAAAAAGCAAATGAGCATCACGAAGCTCAGAAAAAAACAAATACTGTGTCTTTAGTACAATCACCTCCTGAAATAAAAATATTTAAAAATATAAACGAAATACCAAGGCTAACAGCTAATGGGTTTACAAAAGCAAAAATACCACAAGATGTGTGGGGTTTAATTCAAGATTCTTACTCTATGTTGAGAGATAAAGAAGTAGTGGAAAATTTTGATAATAAAAAAGCAGTTATTGAAACTAATATACCAAATGCTGAAAGCAGTACTTTGTTAAATTTTGAACACATCCCTAATATAAGAAAGCAGATACATAGTATGCTTTTACCCTACCATGAAGAATGGGCAAATACAAAACTAGAACCTTCATTTATATATGGTATTAGGTCTTATTTAAAAGGAGCTACTCTCATTAAACATGTAGACAGAATAGCAACGCATCATATATCTACTATATTAATAGTAGACAAAGATTTAAGATGTGGATGCGCACACAAAGAGTTAGGTGAAGACTGGCCGTTAGAAATACAAGGTCATGATGGTAAATGGTATGAAGTTTATGCAGAGCCTGGTGAAATGATTTTATATGAGTCAGCTGTTTGTGAACATGGAAGAACAAAACCATTTGAAGGAAAGTATTATAGAAATTTTTACACTCATTACAAATTTGTAAACTACCAGTATAATGCATGACAAGTATATTTCATTTGACCCTTGGTGGGGCGGATGGAATAATCAGAGAATGTCTTATGAAACTGCGGCAGCAATATCTATTTTGACAGGCAGAAAACTAGTTTTGCCCTACAAACATTACTGTTTATTTTTTGGTTGGCATGAAAATAAATCTAGTTTTTTAGACCCTTGGAGAATATTAGATAGAGAGTTGTTTTTCAAAGAATTTAATTGCATAGATTTTTTCGATGTCCCTGAATACAATAAGTTGGGTAATAAAGTTCATTATTTTCACGGTATTGATAAAATTGCTAAATGTTATTTGTTTCAAGATTATCCATATAACGATTGGGGTTTCAATAAAGACCCATCATCTGGAGAAGTTTTAGTTTACAGGGTTGAAAATTCTAAAGATTTTAGAGATTTCTGTGGAGACAGAAAAGTATACAATTTGGATGTGCCAGACAAGTTCATTCATTTCCCAAGAAATCTTTTTGCACACTATTACTTTCATGTATATGGCCCTAATAAATTTATTAGAAATGCTATTAGAGAAAGGATAGGTAGGGGTATAAAATTTAGGAAGGAATATTATAGTTTATCTAACAAGGCACTTTTAGAATTAGGCGACTTTAACGCTATACATGTTAGGTCTGGAGATTTTAATCAAGTTCACAAAGAAGACACTTCATCTTTGTTAAATGACCTAAAACAAATGTTAGAGGGTAGATTAGATAAATCAAAACCACTGTACATTGCAACCGATGAAAAAGATAGAAGTTATTTTGACACACTGAAAAGCGAGTATAAAGTTTTTTTTAGAGAAACATTTTTTGATTTTGTGTTAGATGAATATGAGTCTTTAGCGCTAGACCATATTATACCTTCGGAAGCTGATATATTTTTAGGCACTAAATGGAGTACATTTACTGATGCTATTAATTGTATGAGAGGTTTTGCTGGTAAAAAAGATTTTTCAAGACAAGGTATTAATTTTAATTATCCTCCACTAGATAAAAATATAATACCCTGGAATCAAGAAGATTATACTTGGCAAAAAATATATCATAGTCATTGGACTGCTGAATAAGTTTGTATCTTTGTTTTAAATAAAATCTCATGTTAAAAAAAATAAAATTAAATTTTGATTGGAGTCAATTTTTGCCACCAAAGCAAGATTACTCTATACATAAAGGTAGTTGTTTGACACACCAAACAAAAGAATTAACAGATATTCATGAAGAGTACGGGCTAGGTGAAACATATACTACCGAAAACACTGTTATACAACAATTGTGGTATACTGACAAAGAAGTAGATTTTGAAGAGCTTGGTAGACAAACTAAAATGGAGGTAATTACTTTATCCAGTATTTTACAACCTCCAGGCAATACAATTGCATTACACCGTGACACTTTTTTCCAAATAAAAAAAAGGTTTCCTAACGACAAAAGATTAAAGGTAAGAGCTAATATATACTTAGAAGACTGGATAGTGGGGCATATGTTGCAATATAAATCAGAAGAAGATGGTGTATGGAAAACATCTGATAATTGGAAAGCTGGAGAGGGTTTTATTTGGGACTCAAAACCTCTGCACTTATCAGCAAATGCGGGAATGAAAAATAAATATACTTTACAAATATCAGGATTTCTTCTTTAAATAACCCTAGTTATTTAATTTGTAAATTTGTATAAAATTATTTTGTATGGCTTGTTACTCGTTTACGAGGTGTGATGGAACTTTAAATCCTGGAAATGGTAGTCCTTATTTTGACTATGCTTTTGGGCAGGGTGTCATAATAAATATTGGAAAAGTTTACTCTATTTATGGACATTGCTACACCGCTTATGCGCTACAACCTAATTATCAAAATTGCTTAGAAGCAAGTCCACCCCTTGTCGAGTATAACAACTGTAATGAGTGTGAAAACCCACCATCACCTGCGCCTGTAGGGCCAGTTTATGGGTGGCGGGTAAACACTGTACAAGGTAGCGGCTCAAACGTAAAACCATCTTCCTGTGCATATTGTAATATTTTAGTTTATGCTACTGTAGCAAATCATAGCGACATTGTATGTGGTAATGCTACTTTTTACAACGATTCAGGGCTAACCTCACCATTTCAAGGTAGCAACCAATATTATAGTGCTCTACCAGCTCCTAACGTTGAGGTGGGTCAAGGTACTGGTTTGTTGTTGTTAGCAAACGGAGGTGTTGTAACAGATAAATTTGACTGCCAAGGTAATTCTAATTGTGCTAATGATTGTTTTCAATTTACAATATCAAACAATAGCAATCCTTTAGATGACGATAGCTTTACATATATAGATTGTTCAGGCAGCCCTGTATCAAGCAATCAACCTTATGGTGGACAACAAACTGTTTGCGCTAAATCTTTTACACATGAGGGTGTTGCTTTAACTATAACAAACACATTAGTAAATTGTAATACTCCTGTGCCTATAGCACCTCCATCACCCACTCCTGTACCGACACCTGTGCCTGTTCCAACACCTACTCCTGTGCCTGTTGCGCCTACACCTCAACACTGTCTACAAACAACTAACGCTGTTACTGTTCAAGAGGTAAACGGTGTAAACTCTTATTTCTTTGGTGAAACTTACGGAGTGTATGGCTCTGGAACTGGAATATTTGTTTTGACAAATGTTCCTATAGAACATCCTATTGCTTTTCAAAATCATAATTTAACAAGCAAGTTTTCATATACTGGTCAATATTCTATTGGTTCAAAACAAGGTTTAGATGGACAAACTTATGAATATTTTTATGGTGATGTAACAATAACTGTAACAGGAGACTATGGTTTAATAAGTTATGAGTGTTACTATCACGGATATATGGGTGGCCAAAACAATCTTGTTTTTGATAACTTTACTTGCCCTAATATAGCTCCACCTATAGTACCGCCACAAGCTGACCCCTCGTTACTCTACACTTTAACTTATAGTGATAGTGTACAAGGATGGCCTTCTTTTTATTCTTACTATCCCGACTACATGATAGGTATGAATAATTATTTTTATAGTTTTAAAAATGGTGAGCTGTATAGACATAATACTAATCCTGTTAGAAACAATTATTACAATGTACAATACAACTCGCAGATTACAAGTGTGTTTAATCAGCAGCCATTAGAAAATAAAATATTTAAAACTTTAAACTTAGAATCTGATTCTTCTTGGTCAGCCACATTAGATAGTGATATACAAACTGGCAATTCTATAGATGCAAGTTATTTTGAGAAAAAAGAGGGAGCTTGGTTTGCTTATGTTAGAAGCAATGGGTCACTACCAGCGGATTCAAAAGAGTATTCTTTACGTTCTACAAATGGTATAGGAAGAAGTACATCTGTAAGTCCAGCAGGAAATCTAACAACAATTAATTTTTCTACTGACCCTCTTATAGATATAGGTAGTGATTTGAGTATAGGGGATATGGTTTACTTTTCTTTATCACCTTACAACATAATACAACTTGCAGGACAAGTTGTTGGTATAAATAGAGATTTACCAACAGGAGAAAATAATATAATTATAAACACAGGTATAGCTAACTCTAACACTATACCTATTCAAGATGCGTATATTGCATACATAAAAAACCAAGAGGCAGAGTCTTATGGTCTCTTAGGTCATTACTGTCTATTCACCCTTACTAATACAAACAGCACCGCTACAGAGCTATTTGCTGTGGAATCTGAGGTAATGAAAAGCTATCCTTAAAATTATTATCTTTGTAGTTAAATGAATTTAGACATTCGACCTTTATCTGATGAAGATTATGATAAAGTTTTAAAGGGGTGGTGGTTAGATTGGAAATGGAATCCTCCAGCTAAAGAATTTTTACCTGAAAATGGTACAGGAGGATTTTTAGTTTTTGACAACAAAACCCCCGTTTGTGCTGGATTTATTTATTTAACAAACTCTAAAGTAGCTTGGGTAGATTGGATAATATCAAATAAAAATTATAAAGACAGAGACAAGCGTAAATACGCATTAACGCTTCTTGTTTCTACTTTAACTAAATTAGCAAAATCTACTGGTAATATTTTTGGGTATGCATTAATAAAAAATAAAAGTTTGATTGAAATATATAAAGAACTAGGGTATACACAAGCGGATACTTACAATTGTGAAATGATTTTAAAATTAAATAAATAATGGCAGCAGTAACAGGTATAGTGGTTGGGGCGATTAGTGCAGGGGCATCTTTTACACAGGCAGCTCAAGCAAATAAAAAAGCAAAAGCAGCACAAAAGGATGCCGATGAAGCGTTAAATAAAGCAAGACAAAGATTAAAAGAAAATAAATTTGCAGGTCTAACTATACCTAAAAAAGCTTTTGAGCAAGCAAGACGTGATGCTCAAGTTACTACTGCTACAATATTAAAAGCAGCCACAGAAGGAGACCAAAGAGGGGTTGCTGCTACAGCAGGAAAAGTACAACTTGCATCTGATAAGGGTACTGAAAGAATAGCTAGTCAAATAGAAAATAGGTTGTTTCAGATAGATGCTATGAAAGCAAAAGAAGACGCTAGATTGCAGGGTTTAAATGTTGGTTTAGATTTAAAAGAAATACAAGGTCAACAAGCAGCGGCTCAATCAGCAGAAGCAATGGCTGCTAATTCTTTAACCGCTGGTATACAAGGTTTAGCCAGCACTGTAGGTGCAGGTATAGATGCATTAAGTGATAATCCTAAAACAGCTGAAGTAAGAAATTTAGAGAGAGCTGAAAACTTAGTTGAAAGAGGTCAAAAAAATGAAACTGTTGATGCGGAAAATTTACAGAGCTACATAGCAAATAATGCTGATTTAAGTCAAGAAACAAGAGATAAATTTACAAATATTGAAGTTAAAGATGGAGTAACGATGGATGCTACTGTTAATGAATTGTTTACTGAATTACCTATTGATACTCAAAAACAAATTATACAAGGTTTAAAAAGACAAGTTAATCCACGTGGATTTTTAGGTTTAAGAGGACTATTTTCAAAACAATAAAATATGGGTACAAAAATAGGATTCGATTCCAAACTAGCCGTAACAACTCCAATAGATTGGAATAAAATTAGCTCAACGGTTACCAAATCATTAAATGATTTACAAACTAGAAGACAAAAAGCACGTGAAGACACTGATGCTGATTATAGAGATTTAATAAAAAAGTTTCAAAACGAACCGCAATCACAGAGTGATATTTTAAACACTCAATTGTCAGAACTAAGTTCCCAAATCCAAAATGCAGCTCTTGCTGATAAAAGAATGTTTCAATCAGGAGCAATGACAGCTGAGGAGTATAACCGTAAAAAAGCAAATAGGTTAGATAGTACACAATTACTTTTAGACACTTACAAAAAGAAATCTGCTGATTATGATGAAATAATGACTCTTATAGAGTCTGACGACCCTAAAAAAAGACTTAGTGGTGTAACCCTAGCACAAAGAGCACAGCTTGAAAAAATATTTGATTTTAAAGAATACCAATACCAATTGAATCCTGAAACCAATGAGGGTATGATGGTTAAAAAAGACGCAGACGGCAATATTGTTGACACTGTTAGTGCAAGTGAATTAGCATTTATGAAGCATCGAAGATACAGCGCTTTTGATTCTGCACAAGCTTCTGACGATATAGCTGAATCTATAGGCACACAAACTTTCAGAGATGCTGCAGGTACTACTGTAAAAGGTTTTAATGTTGGTGCTTTTGGAGAGGAATATAAAAAAGATTTAGATAAAGCAAAAAGAGAGGCTGTAAAAGCTGTATTGACTGATGATAATGCACTGGCTTATTTATTTGATACAGTAAAGTTTATTGATGGTAAAGAAATCACGGTAACTAATAGTGTTGAAGACGCACTTAAAAACGAGGGCGCTATTCTTTTAGGTCAAGATGGAAACGCAATACTTACAAGAATAGACAAAAATGACCCAAGAGTTAGCAAGTTAAGCCCCGACCAAATTGAACAGTTAAACAAAAAAAATGAAAAGCTTTACAATCTAGCTGTCGATAATTTAGACGACCAGGTTACATTAAAACTAGATAGAAGTAAAGAAGCTCAAGTTCCGACACAATCAGATAAAGATAGTTATCAAAGGAGAAGTGGTGTTAGAGCCGCAGATAGACAAAATGCTACTGATTTGGCAAAAATTCATCAAGGTCAAACTATAGCAGAAAGAAAAATTGGAGCTCAACAATTAGGAGGTTTAGACCCTAGCATTGTTAGAATTATAGAATTTAAAAACCAGATTATTATTGAACGTGTAAACGATGAAGGACAGATAATTAAAGAAAATCCAATTGATATGACTTTAACAACTGAAGATTTTGTTAGAGCTGGTGCTTCTACTTTTGGTGTTAAATACACTGATATAAATGATGCTGTAAAAAACTCAGGTATTAATTATAAACTATCCCGAAATACAGACGACATTATGGATAACACCGTATTGTTTGAAAGAAAAGTAGTAGAAAAACCAAAGAAAAAGAGTAAACTTGAAATATTTAGAGAACGAGCAAATGTTGATTTTGGCCCTGAAAGCGTTAAACTAAATACTGTCATAGACAAAAACGAAGACGCTACAGTTATAAATGACGACTTGTTTGCACAGAAACTTGCACCTATTTTGAAAGGTTATGGGTTTACTGTTGAACCTACTGGATTTTTTAATGAGGTTATAAAAATAAAAAGTGCAAAAGATGTTAATCAAACCAAAGAATTTAAATTAAATAACCTTGATACAGCAAAGGCAAATCTTCAGAAAGTTCTAAATGATATACAAGTTTATATAGAAGGTACATTTGTAGAACCTGAAGAAAAAGCCGTCAAAGTTATACAAGAGGGTTCACAAGGCACATTCGATTATACTCAATTTAATAACCCAGATTAAAATGAATGAAGAAGTAATACTTGATTTATTTAATAGAGCTGTATCATTGGGTTACAATCAAACAGTTGAAGATTTTACAGAGCTCATAAAAACAAACCCAGATGTACTACGGGATAATTACGACTATGTTGTTGGACAGGGATACGAAAGAAGTTTAGAGGATTTTGAAATTTTAATAGGTGCAAAACAACCTGTAAAAAAAAAAGACGAAGACGAAAATATTCGACCTATTTCAGAACTTTTTTCAGAAGATTCTACCGAGCAGTTCTCGGAGCTTGAAGGCAGTGAAGTCCCTTCTTTTTTCCCACGTAGAAAAGAAATAAGACCTGAATACGGAGTAACAGCAGAAGAGATATCCAGAGACGAAGAAGTTATTGTGCCAGAACTAAACTACAGATTTGGTAACGATGGGTTTTTCTTTGAAGAGTCAGGGACTGGCTTTGACCAAATGATTGTAACGGCAGCCAATGGTAAAACCGAAACAATAGGTTTAGATGCATTTACTGCGGGTGGGGATAGGCGACAGCGTAATAAATTAAATAAATTTTTACAAGAAAATAAACAAGAAAGTATACAGCTTCAAAAATTAGAGAACAAATATGAAGAGGATAAAATTATATTTAATACAGAAAAAGAAGCGGTAGATTTAATAAACAAAATAAACAAAGAGAGTAATGATTTTGAAAATGAAATTAAAGCTTTAATCTCTGCAAAAAATAAATTAGAAGTACAACGACAGGCAGTACTAAACATGCAATCAGGAGAAGAAAGAACAAAACTGGTAAAAGAAATAAATCAAAAACAAAAAGAAATTTTTGAAGCAACAAAAAAACTCCCTGAAAAAGAAGCAGAGCTACAAGAAAAATCAGATAGAATTAATTCTGCATATGGAGAATATATTACAGCACAAAAAAAAGCAGGTAGTCAATTCGCTAAATTGACAGAAGACTTTTTTGGTTTTGGCCCTGGTAGTATTTTAGCAGGAGCTGCGGATTTATACATTGATTATAAGACTGCTGATATAGTACCAACTACTCCTGAAGGCAAAAAATTAAAAGATTTACAAATTAAAAAAGTAAAAAGAGATTTATTACCTAAACTTGAAAACTTATTTATAGATATATCTGGTGGTAAAAATGTATCAGACATGTACCGAGCTGCTACAGATGAAAACTTTTGGTCAAGTTCTTTCTCAGGATTGTTCAGAAGTTTACCAGCTTTTATAGCTACAAGAGGTAGAGCAGGTAAGGGATTAACAAGTAGATATGGTTTAAAAGAACTCACAAGAAGGCAAGCTCAAAACGCAGTAAGATTTGGTAGACTTTTTTCAATGGTAGATAGTCAGTACGAAAAAGAAATGAGGGATATGGATTTGACTGAAGATGAAAAGGCTTATTTTAAACTTCCTTTAGCATTTACAGCAGCAGTATTAGAAAATCTTGGATTTAGAAACCTCATGACCAATAGTGGAATCGTGCGTAGAGTACTTTCTAATGTATTGAAAAAAGTCCCTGTAAATGCTACTGCAGCTACATTACGAAACGCTATAAGAAATGAGGTAAAAAGTCCTAGTCTTAGAGGTGCTTTAACTATTGCTGGCGGTACGTTAGCTGAAGGAGAAACAGGAGCTTTCCAACAAACAGCAGATATATTTGGTAAAATGCTTTTTAATGAAATAAAAGGAAAGCAATTATTTCAAACACCAGATAGTTTCATGGATGGTTTAAAAGAGGTGCTTTACGCATCAGCGCAGGAAGCTGTAGGTGGATTTGTTTTATCTACACCAGGTGCAATCGCTGACGCACAAGCAAAAAAAGATTACAGCATAGTAGACCAAGCGTTGTTTGATATATTTTTACAAATTAGAAATGATGGTGTAACAAAAAAAGCTTTTACCGAACAGCTTAAATTAAAAGTTCTTAAGGGTGAAATAACCCAAGAACAAATGGATGAGCAGCTAAAAAACTATGAGACTGCTGGTGGTATTGCTAACAAGATACCCACCGATATCTCACCTGAAAAACAAAGAAGCATGTTTGGGTTACTAGCTAACTTGCAAGAAAAACAACAACAGCTTGAGGGTAAGGATAAGGTATTACAAATACCTATAAAAGAAGAAATAGCAGAAATAGAATCAAATATTGGACTCATCCTAGCACAAAAAGAAGCACAGACTACAGAAGAAAAAATAGAAGACTTTCAACAAGAAGAGGAAGAGACTCCAGGTGATTTAAAAACTAAAGAGGAAAAGGAACAAGCTTCTGAGATAGATGCCTTCTTCGGTGATGAAGTGGAGGAGACAACTGAAACAGTAGGTGATAATTTAAGTATTAATAGAAGTAAAGTAACTAAAGAAAAATCTACTCAAGAACTCGATAATGAAAACAGGGTTATCAAGTTTGCAAAGTTTGGGGCAAAAGCGGTAAAAAAATTATTTCCTAAACTAAGAATTGTTTTACATGAAACCACAGAAGAGTTTGGAAAATTTGCAGATGTAAAAAATGCAGGTGAGTTTATAGAAAACGACCAGGTAATACACATAGATTTACAACGAGCAAAAGGAACAACAGTAGCTCATGAGATATTTCATGCTGTCTTTTTAAACAAAATTAAAACTGATGTAGAAGCAATGAAAGTTGCAGAAAAAATGATGCAATCAGTTAGGAAAACTTTAGCGCCAAATTCTGAATTAGCTAAAAAAATAGATGAGTATGCAGAAAAATATGCAGATAAACCTAGTTTAAAAAACGAGGAGAGATTAGCAGAGTTAACTGGTATACTATCTTCTGAAGGTCGAAACCTAACCAAACCTCAAATAAATATCATTAAAAAATTTATAAGTGATATAGCAAAATATTTAGGAATAGACATTAACATAGAGGAGTTTACCAAAACCGATAAAGATGTAATAGACCTGTTGAATACATTATCTCGTAAGGTAGGAACAGGAGAGGAAATTGTAGAGACTGATATAGAAGTTTTAGATAACATTGATAATGGAACAAACCCTATAGGCTCACCTACAGAAATTAGAGTACCCCCAAGAAAGAGAGGACAAAGAATAAATTTCAAGGAGTCATATCCTTTGTCTTTGATTACTCCAGACAAACAAGTAGACATATTACCTTTAATAGATAATATAAGTAAACAAAAACAAAAGGTTTGGTTTTGGATAGCAGACCAACTTGGAGATGGAGAATACAACGGTGTTACTTTAGACGCAGGGCCTAGCTTTCCTTTTGGTAATGTTAAAGTAAATCAAAATGCTATATGGGCTAGTAACATGGCTGAAGGTAGTATAAAAAATAAACTTGAAGAGGCTGATTATATATTTATAATAAGTGGCTCTCCACAAGAAAGTAAATTATTTAATAAAAAAGTGTATGACGTTTTTACTCAAAACTTAGGTGATTACAACACGTTTAAACAACAAGCATTAGACACAAAACCAATAAAAGCAATAACAGAAGTTTTAGAAGCTCATGACAGTTGGGAGTCACTAAGAAATGATAGCTCTACGGATAAGCCAGCTCAACCTAAAAAAGGTGTAAAAGCTAAAATAGGAACTGGTAGAAAAAAGTTTTTAAAAGCTTTGGTTCGTACAGGTAAAACACCAAATACATCTTTTCATAAACTCATACAATCTCTTGGAGGTTATATAAATGTAGAAGATTTAAGAGATGGATTTTTTAAAGAAAACAATTTTGAACAAAACGACATCATGTTGGTATTAAAACCAACAGGTTATTCTTTAGATTCTAATCACTCTACTTATGATAAAGAAATTTTAGGTGAAGTGGTGGGTGTTCCAAATGAAAAAATAAATGCACTGGAGGTCATGCCTCAAGAGCTAGTAGATAAATATGAGGGCAAACCCAGAAATTTAGCATCTTCAGGTATAGCTCCTTTTGGTGCAGGCGTAAGAGAAGTAAGAACTCCAGGTAGAAGAAGAGGTCAGAGAACTATAGAGAATATAGTACAACAATTTAATATAAGTGAAAGAGGCTTTACACCTCCAGGTACTAACATATCACAACTACGTAAGGCTGTAGAGGGATTAGAAGGTTTTGAGGTAAAAAGAAGTAGAGCAAATACTTTGTACTTAGAAAAGAGAGGTGTATTCTATAGACCTCCGAGTGGCAGAGGGCCAGCAGGGCCAGGCAGAAGAAGGGGTCAAAGAGCACCTGAAGAATATATTAGAGAAGCACGAGACGCAGGGTTCAAAGATACTGTTATTGTAGATTATTTAAGTAGAGTTAGAAAGCTGTCAATGAAAGTAATCAAAGAAGCTATGGAGATAGATTCTGAAATACTAGGTACGTTACCAGAGAGTTTTAAAAACATTGCTGGTGGTGCAAAAGCTGGAGTGAAGCTATTTAAAAAAGTGGAGAGATACATGAAGGCGGAAAACACTAGAAATAAAAAACGCAAGAACCCTCTTACTGAATCTCAAATATTAGAAAAGGGTATAGAATATATGAAAAAGCAAGTTGAATACAAAAACGAAGCTGATACATATAAAGTCGCTGGTGAAACCAGGCCTAGAAAAGGTGTCTCTACCCAACAGCTTTTGATGGAAATTGATTTACAGAGAACATTAGGTATAAGACCAACTCAAGATTTAGCTTTAAAAATACGTGAAGCTAAAAGAATTGTAAGAGAAAGAATAAAAGGTATCAGAGATGTACAAAAAATTAAAACTGAGCTTAAAAACTTTTTAAGAAGAACTTTACCTAAAGATGTGTTGACCTCATCTGAAACACAAAAACTTATCAGGATGATTGAAAGGGTGACTCCTGATTTTATGAAGTCTACAAAATCTCAGGGAGCTAAGATAGATAACCTTGTCAATGAAATCATAGAGTTTGCTGCAAAGAAAAACAATAAGCGTTTACTTAATGAAATAAATAATATTCTTTACAAAAAGAAATATCAAAAAAGAGACAACAATCTTTTAAAAGCAAGGACTATTGATAATGAAACTAGAAAAAGAATAAATAGAATAAAGGAGTTAATTCCTAGTAGCGATTTATCACCAGAACAAATTAGTGATATAAATACACAGCTTAGAGACAAGTTTAATTCTTTATCTTTAGAACAAAACCCTACTGATGAGCAAATAGATGAGATGGCAGATTTACAAATAGCCATAGGTTATATAAGCGCTATGACACAGGAGGATACCAGTAGTGCCAAGACGCAAGCTTTAGATTCTGTATATGAAGGTTTGCTTTCACTAGTTGAAAGAGGTAAGTCCACTTTTAGAGAACAAATGAAAGCGCAGTCTGAAGAATATAAAAAACAAATGCTTAATGTTTATTATGATATCACAGGGGTGAAACTAGACCCCAATGACCCTGATTTAGACCAAAAACTAAAAGATGCAAGGAATTTGAATACGAGTGAGACAAAAAGAAGACAAGCATCAAAAAGAGTTAAAGATGTGATTATAGAATTTTTTAGAAATACATATTTGCTAAATCCAAGGTCTGCTTTAGCTTTAAGTGGTTTAGTAGAAAGGATATCTATTTTACCAGGAAAAATGTTGGGAGGTATATCGCAAGAGTTAATTACAGACAGGGTAAATGAAGGTACGAGAAAATACAAACAAAGAAAATTAATATTTGAAGTCGTTTTACAAGAAAAATTAAAAGAATATTACGGCCCTAAATGGCGAAAAAAATCAAGACAAAACAGAAAAATTTCATATGAAATAGCACCAGCCACAGAAGAAAATGAAAAAAAGTATGGTGTTTATAGAGAGTTTAGTCAAAATCAAATGTATTATTTATACAATCAATATAAAGACCCTCTATCACATCCAGCATTTAGAAATATGTTCGGAGATAATTATCAGGAAATCATGGAAAACATTGAAAAAAATCTTTTGCCTGAGGTAAAAGCTTTTGCTGATTGGCAAGTAAATGAGTTTTTCCCAGATTTGTATGACCACTATAACAAGACTTACAAAGAACTGTATCGTACAGATATGCCACGGCATACAAAATATGCAGGAAGAATATATAGGAATGGTCAAGATTATGTTCCTTTAGATTTATTAGGAGGCACAACGACTTTTGGTACAAATGTTTCAGCTGCTTCAACACTGCTTAGAGAAAACAGTGCAACACAAATAGAAGCAATGGATGGCACAGATGCATTGGTGTCTTATGTTTATGATATGGAGTATTTCGCAGCTATGGCTGTGCCCCTCAGAGACATAAATAAAATTTTACAAAATGATAACATAAGAGAAGCTATAAAAGCTTTACATGGAACTGATGTATATGATTTATTGGCAGGAAAAAACGGTATTATAAATACTATTGCAAGCAGAGGGTTACAAATAGGTACAGCTGATAAAATTCTTAATAGAATGAATACAGGATTTGTTTTAGCTAGAATAGGTGTTTCTCCTCTCATTGCTGTAAAACAGTTAACGTCAGCTTTTACCTATGCAAGCGACATTGGAATAGCAAATTGGTTAAAATACTCTGTCAAAAATATAGTTCAATTAAGAAAATTATGGAAAGAAATATCTGACAACTCTGTTTATTTGCAAGATAGAGGTTCTGAAAGTATTTTAAAAAACATAGAGGTTTATGCTAACGTTGAGGGAAAAGAAGCAAAAGCTTGGTTGCCAGATGGTGTATTTGGTAGAACTACTAATTGGTTGGAAAGAGTAATGATGTATTCTACAAGATTGGGAGACATGGGTGCTATATATTTAGGTGGTACTGCTAATTATGCTTACTACAAAGACCAGTTTAAAAAGAAAAATCCAGGGGCAACTGAACAGCAAGCTATAAATCATGCCATAAAAAAGTTTGAAAAAGACACAAAAGAAACTCAGCAGTCTTATGATTTACAAGATAGAGATTTGTTTCAACAAAAAGGTGCTTTTTATAGAGCTTTAAATATGTTTAAAACAACTCCTAAACAATATCTTAGAAAAGAGCTTAATGCGATGAGAAATTTATCTTTAAAATTAAGAAAATGGGATAGAACTGCGGGAAAAGGAAGTATAACAGACAATGTTAGACAACTTGCTATGTATCATTTTTTCATGCCAATGTTTTTTCAATGGATATCTCTCGGTGCACCTGTAGATGATTGGGATGAAGAAGATTCTAGTGACATGTTAAGAGCTGCCATCCTGGGTAATTTCAACGGATTCTTTATAATTGGTGATTTGCTAGACTCGATTGGTGATTTTATTCAAGATAAATTGTGGAAGGAAGAGGTTACAAGTTTACCTGTTTTTAATATACCAATTAAGATTGGTACTCAATTTGATAAATATTCTAAAGCAACAGACCCTATTAAAAAACAAGAATTTTTCACTAATTTCATTTCTGAACTGCTTATGATGGTAGGTGTGCCAGCTGACCAATTACTAAGATATGCAGAAAATTATCCAAAGCTATTAGAAAGCGAAGACTTCGCTACATTTTTAAGAAGACTACTTAACTATTCTAAATATCAAATTGAAGGGCCTCCAAAAAAAGAAAAAAAGCCTAAAAGGATGACTAAAAAACAAATGAAAGCACTTGCACCTGATTTATATAATGAGTTGCAAGAAATTCAAAACGATGAGGATTTAAAAGAAATAAGAAAAATAAAAAGAGAGATAGAAAAAGAAATATTAGAATCTTTAGAAAATTAATATGCCATTCAAAAGTCAAGCACAAAGAAGATATATGTATAAACACCTGCCAGAGATAGCGGCAAAGTGGGAAAAATATACAAAAAACAAAAAGCTACCCAAACGTATTGGTAAAAAAGGTAAGACTAATTCAGCTATGCGCACTCGTAGATTAAGGAGAAGGCTTAGTTAAAAAATATTATGTACGCATAATAAAATAACAACAAGTTTACCAGGATAGCTATTGCTAAATCTACATTAGGATTTTCTGACATATTTAAATATTTTTTTATTAGAATAAGACAGCATTAGCTCACCAGTGGATTCATCCCAGTAAGATGACCCAGACAAACCATCAATCGGTAAATATAATATTCCATCTAAGCATGACCAAATCATTACAGCTGACAATCTTTTGTCTCTTAATTTTATAATTTTTCTAGCTTCAACTTTTAAGGGAAAAGAATCTTTCATTGTGGTGTCTAATACTTTTATTTCTGCATAACCTATAACATTATCATTGTCTGATAAGATTCTAAAATCTACGTCTTGCGGGCTAAGTTTTTTAAATGTACCTTTTTGTACTTTTAAGTATAATGATATAGCCTCTTTTTCTTTGTTTATATCTTGGTCTGTGTCAAATATCATAAGTTCATCATACAATTAAATGCTGTATGTCCTCCAAGAACCACACCACATCCTAGTGACTGACGCTTAAAATTTTTTGCATAAGCTGCTGCGTAGCTTTTAATATCGATACCACAGCCAGTTTGCATGCCAAAGACTCGAAACTTTTTACCAAC
>Ga0160423_10000225_pt1 | contig 44197 bp, 93 predicted proteins | sample CRUFie14St8metaG_FD_108191 | JGI IMG/M metagenome (GOLD analysis project Ga0160423, IMG submission 108191) | Marine microbial communities from the Costa Rica Dome - CRUD Field 142mm St8 metaG | ecosystem: Environmental > Aquatic > Marine > Oceanic > Photic zone | place: Costa Rica: the Eastern...
TATTTGAAAATCATCCTGAACTTGTGGAAGACGAGTACTTTAGTCCTCACAGTACTGCAGTTATTTCAATCCCACAAAAGGCGCCTGAAAATGCAATCATGAGAACTGAATCAGCACTTCAATTGCTTCGAAGAGTGAAGAAAGTCACAGACGAATGGGTTAAACCTGGTTTTCGAAAAGGTCAAAACACCCATAATATTTCCGCCACCGTTTCTATTAAAGATGCTGAGTGGGTTGATGTGGGAGAGTGGATGTGGGAAAACAGAGAAAGTTATAATGGACTTTCTGTTTTGCCGTTTGACGGGGGAACTTACACACAAGCACCATTTGAAGATTGCTCTAAGGAAACTTATGAAGCGATGATGAATTCGTTAACAAGTATCGACTTAACACAAGTTGTAGAGGAAGAAGACAACACAGACCTTAAGGGAGAAGTTGCTTGTGCTGGAGGTTCCTGTGAGGTTAAATTTGTATGAGTTATTCCAAACAGGTAATAGATCATTTTGAAAACCCAAGAAATGTGGGATCACTAGATAAGGGTGATAATTCTGTGGGCACCGGCATTGTCGGTGCTCCTGCCTGTGGGGATGTTATGAAACTACAAATTAAAGTTGATGACAGTGGAAAAATCGAAGATGCAAAATTTAAAACTTACGGATGCGGTTCTGCTATTGCCTCATCTTCTTTGATCACAGAGTGGTTAAAAGGTAAGACTTTGGACGAAGCAAAACAAATTAAAAACAAAGAAATTGCAGACTATCTTTCTCTTCCGCCAGTAAAAATTCACTGTTCTGTTCTGGCGGAAGATGCAATTAGATCTGCTATAAAGGATTATAAGAATAAAAATGATATCTCTAACTGAGTCTGCTGCTCGTAAAATGAAATCTTTACTTAGCGCCAAGAAAGAAACGGGAGTTCGTGCTGCTGTTCAGGGCGGTGGTTGCTCTGGATTTACTTACAAACTGTTGTTTGATGACAAAAATGATAGAGACCGAGTAATAACAGACATGGGGGTTGAGATATATGTTGATCCTAAAAGTTATTTATATTTAATGGGAACTCAAATAGATTTTGTTGATGAGTTAAATCAATCTGGATTTAGATTTGTAAATCCTAACGCAAAAAGAACTTGCGGATGTGGAGAGAGTTTTTCAATATAATGTGTAAAAATACTTGCATTAATTGATATAATTTAGTACTATTATAAAACCAATAGAAAAGGAGTTATTATGTTTGGTGATGAAAAAGACAATCTTTTAACTAAAGATGAACATATTGTAAATTTTATGAAAGCATTTGTTGCTATTGAAGAAGAAATGAAACCATTAAAGGAGCACCTCAAGGATTTGCGAGCAAGTTATCATGAAAATGATTGGTTATCAAAAGAAGATATGAGGATGGCGGTTAAAGTGTATAGAATGCTCAAGCAGGGAGATGATCTGGAAATGATTACAGATTACTTTAATCATCTAAAGCATAATTTTGGAGGCGCAGATGATTAGGATCGAGGGCCTTCGCCCTGTCAACAGACATCTGACAATTGTCCCTCACTTCAGAGAAGCAAAGGAAAGCACAGATGTGTTATTGCCAGATGATTACAAAGAGCAGGAATCTCGATACATTCGAGCAACGGTTATTGATGTATCTGGTGATTGTGCTGATGATTTTCGCCAACTAAAGTATAGTGGCGAAAAGAATGAAATCATAGTTCAGAGATCTATGATTGAAGAGGTGGACATCGACGACAGAACTCACTACATGATTTTAGAGAATTATGTGATGGGCATTTATAGGAGACCAATTTTGAATGAACGTTGATTTATTTGGAGATGGTTACGGTTCGGTGCAGTATGTTTCTCATATGGGATCGGACCTTTCAGTTGTTAACGCTGCAAGGGTCTCGTTTGGAGCAGAAAAGTCAGAGGTTGACGAGACTGATAAAAAACTCATTAATTATTTGATGAAGCACAATCACTCTTCACCTTTTGAGCACTGTATGATAACCATGAAGTTTGTGGTGCCTTTGTTTATTAGGAGTCAGCATCACAGGCATCGAACATGGGCTTATAATGAAATATCAAGAAGATACACTAGTGTAGATGTAAAGTTTTATGAACCTACAAAGTTCCGACAGCAACACTCTAGCAACCGTCAGGCAAGCACGGATGAATTAATTAATCCTATTGTTGAGTATAACACAGCAGGGTTTCCAATATCGACAAATGCTAGTGAACTAGTTAAAATGCATAATTCAAGTAGTTTAAAGTTGTTCGAAAAACTTTTAAAGGCAGGTGTCTGTCGAGAGCAGGCAAGAGGTGTTTTGCCTCAGAATTTATATACTCAATATTTTGGAACAGTAAGTCTACACAATTTATTAAAGTTTATCTCTTTGCGTATTCATGAAGGAGCGCAATGGGAAATTCAACAAGTAGCGAAAGCGTGCTTGAAGATAGCAAGAGAACACTTTCCTCATTCAGTAGATTCTTATATTCAAAAAAATAAATTGGAGATCCTGTAGTGGGGATCCTTCTTTCTATATGTCTGATGTTTGGTCAGCATTACGGTCTTTCGAATTACCAAAAGCGTAATGTATGTAAATATGAGAACTTAATTGAGAAAGAAGCAAATAAAAACAATATAGATCCAAAACTATTTGCTGCTGTCATCTACGTCGAGAGCAGTTTTCGCACCAACGTTGTAAGTTCGGCCGGCGCTTGTGGTTTAACGCAAGTTGTTCCCAAATGGACTGGAGGACAAGAAACGGGTGGTATTAAATATACGTGCGAACAGTTGAAGAATCCAGTAACTTCGATTAAGGTTGGTGCTAAAATTTTGGGATATGTTACAAAACATTATGTTGGCGGAAATATTGAAAAAGGGTTGTGTTTTTATAATGCAGGCACAAAATGCATTACAAGAAAAGGATTTTACAAAAGGTTATATTATGTTAAAAAAGTTATGGATGTTTATTCTACCATCTCTGATGGTTGTTAGCGCTTGTTCTGATTCTACCGTAAGTCAAAGTTTGGATGCGACTGGAGTTCGTGCCATATACGATTCCACTGTAGACGCATCGCCCGATGTTTACACTATAGATTTTACTTTTCCAGATGCATATGTTGATCCATGTTTAAGTGCAACTAGTTCTAGTGATATTTTTTGTGATTGTCAACCGCAGTGTTGTCAGATCCAACAATGGTATTGCCCACCCTCTGGACTTGGTGTCAATGCTCTAGATGTTGTTATGAATATATGTGATGAAGAGTTCGAACCTTGCGATAGGTCTAATAATTTTAATTGTCCACCACCACAAGTTCTTTCACAGGGGTCTTGCCGATCTGTGTTAGAATGTCCTCCAAACTTGAATAACGATATAACAATAACGGTAAGGTGCGAGATAGAAGGCGTTGAGGGCACTCAGAGGATTTTATGTTCCAAAGGTAATATAGAGTATGGAGAGTGCGTGACCTGTACTCCATCAGAAGAAAGATGTAATTATAGTGATGATGATTGCGACGGAATCACCGACGAGGATCAGAGAAATGCATGTGACGAGTGCGGACCAGTGCCAAGCGAAGAGTGCAATAATGTAGATGACGATTGTGACGGGTTAACAGATGAAGAACTAATACAAGAGTGTGCTACGCCTTGTGAGGTTGGTATAGAAATTTGCGACAACGGTAACTGGATATCTTGTACTGCAAGGCAACCTATAGATGAGGTTTGTGATGGCGAGGACAACGATTGTGATAGTCGAGTTGATGAAGAGTTAAGTTGCCTGTGTGATGTTGAAGATGTTGGTAACTTGCAACCATGTAGCGAACCGCCTCTCCGTTGCGGTCAAGGGTTTAAAATGTGTGACTGCGTGGATGAAGAGTGCACAGAACTTAGGATGACTGATTGTTTGGCGTTTTGTAATTATTTTCCACAAGAAGAAGAGTGTGATCCGACATTAGGCATGGCGGTTATGTTAGAACAGTGTAACGCTTTTGACGAAGACTGCGATGATCTACTCGATGAAAATCTGAGTCAACCGTGCTATTCTGCAGATCCTGATACGTTGGGAGTTGGAGTCTGTTCGCCTGGACTAGTTGAATGTAACATGGGTGCATGGGGTTCTGAAAGAGATGGCGTTTTCGTGCCTGGGTTTTGTCAGGGGGAGATAACTCCAAGTGCTGAAATTTGTGATGGAGCAGACAATGATTGCGATGGTGAAGTAGATTATGGTGAGCAAATAAGGGACACTGATATCTTGTTTATTGTTGACTGGTCTGGTTCTATGGATGATGAAATTGCTGCTGTAAGAGTGGCACTAAACCAGTTTGCTCAACAGTTTGCAGCAGAGGAAGCGCTCCAGTGGGGTTTGGTTATTGGACCAAAAGAATTTCCTGGCAATTCAACTGAGTGGTTAGTTAAAGTTACAGATATTATGCCCTTTGAACAATTTTTGCAAAACTTTGCCGCACTTGGGAGCGAAGGCATGGACACAGGCAGTGAAATGCTACGTGATGCATTATACATGTCAATTCAAAATATATCTGCGAGCGCCAACTTTGATGTTTCTATGTCAGAGTGGACTATGAGTACTGACTCCAACCCAGAAAAAGAGAATTTCAATATTACATGGCGCCCTAACGCTGATAGGATAATTATACTCTTTTCGGATGAAGAACCTCAATCTTTTCTTAATCCTCGCATAGACAATGATGTTCTGATTGAAACACTGAGAGGTTCAATTCGATTAAAATTTTATGCATTTGTTGATGCCGGCCGAGATGGTGACTTGTGGGAGGACATTATCGCATCCGGACAGGGGCAGAGGTTTGAGTTAACTTCGGATCCGAATGATATGTATAACGACCTTATGTCAATAATTGATGAAGCATGTCTTCCACCTGGTCAGCAAATGGGTGAAAACAGAAACCAACGTGATGATTTTGCACCAGCGTCCCATTTTCACAGATATGACTATAGAAATAGGGTTTGCATTTGAAGTGCAATCAACTAATTGTTGGTCACTGTATCGAGTCACTAGTGAAGAGTTATTCTGAAAATAAAAAAATAATTCTTACTAGTTTTGATGCTCCGTGTTTTGTCGACGATTTTGAGACTCCATTGCTAATCGAAGGTCAGAGTTTTGCAAATGTATCTGATGCTTGGAGTATCTTGCGGTTTCTTTTATCTATGCGTGGTTTAATTGTTAACCCCAAAGATCTGTTCTCACTAAGGGTGGAGTCTACCAGTCTATTTTTTAACAACAAAAAAATTGATTTTAAAAAATGTCACCTATTTCCAAACGCAAAAACAAAAGTAGATTTAGAAATAAAGACAATTTTGAATGAAGAAACTTATAGGGTTATCGATATCTTGAGATTACCTTTTTGTAGCGTGAACAATTTGAAGAAGATGTCAATACCTGGTACTTTTATTGATGAAGTTAAATTTTATGGTAAGAAGAGGATTGTTTGTATTTCAAAGTTGACAAAAAATCAGTTGAATAGTTTTGACTATTCTGATACAATGTCTAGGATATACACAGAAAAGGAATTGCTTAAACAAACTGAACTTATAAGACCATTAATATCACCAACCCGAGGTATGAGAAAACCGAAACCGGTTGTATTAGATAGAATTGTACTTCCCCTTGAAGAAGTTGTGTATACTAGCACTAAAAGAATAAAATACTATGAGCGTACAGACAGAGACAACATTATCAAAACATATCGCAGGAATAATACCGGTTGCGAAATCACAAACTGATATAGACCTTTTGCTACACCATTCTGTTTTACCGATTGCAAATAGTTTTTACAACATACAAAGATCTATCGTCGAGTGTGCATATGTTGGTTGCAACACTATATGGATTGTTTGTGAAGATTCTTATGCACCACTTATTAAAAAGATATGTGGAGACTTTGTGATAAATATGCATGACTATGAGAGGTCTAAACATTCAAAGTATCCAAAAGATAACAGGAGGACAATACCAATTTTTTATACACCACTGTCGTTTAAGCATAGAGATAAAAAAGGAATAGGCGTGTCGGTATTGGACGGTGTAATGGCAAGTTTTCATGTGAGTAGCAAAATATCAAAGTGGGTTGTACCATACAAGTATTACATTGCTTCTCCGTATGGTGTGTATAATCCAGAAGTAAGACGTTCTGTCGTAAAATCTTTCGAGAATTTTTTTCTAGAACACGACGGCAGGACTGCTTTGGATGGGGAGAACCTGGGTTTTAGTCTTGGCATAAAAGAGGTTAAACATTGTTCTTACCTGTATAAAAAAATGAGCGCAAATTCTATTTTTACTCTTGACAAAATCTTAGATAATGATATAGTAAAGAACAATGTAAAAACTACAAATATTGATAAATATTATAATATTGAAAACTGGTCTGGATACCAACAAATGTGGAAAGATCCTTTGGAGATACATCCAAAGTATAAGTTTTGTTTTGACGCAGCGTTTAAATCACAAGAAAGGAAACTAAGTGAATACTGAACAACAAAGAGAAGCACCGCAAATCCCATTCGTAGGTTTGCATGCGCATTCTGTAGCAGGGTCTATTTTTGATGCGCTAGGTTATCCCCAACAGCATATGGATTATGCATATGAAAACGGCATGGATGCACTCGCACTTACCGATCATGGTAATGCAAATGGATTAGCATATCAGGTTATTCATGCTAAGAAGATGAAAGAACAAGGACGAGACTTTAAACCAATTTTTGGTTGTGAAGCATACTTCGTTCCAAGCATTGCAAATTGGAAAAAAGATTACGATAAAGCAAGGGAAGAGGCGAAGAACAAGAAGCAACTTGAGTCTATGCAATCTGGCACAACCGTTGAGCAGGAGGGTGCTTCTAAGAAAAAGAAGTCGATTCTCAACAGAAGAAGTCATATGATACTTTTGGCACAAAACCAGGTGGGGTTGCAGAATATCTACAAGATGATATCAAAATCATACACGGGTGATAACTTCTATCGGTACCCGAGAATCGATTACGCAATGCTAAAAAAGCATAGCGAGGGTGTTATTGCAGCATCTGCATGTCTTGGTGGAGTTTATGCTGGAGATTACTGGCAAAACAGAGATGAAGGTGAAGACGCTGTCTTGGATGCTATGCGCAAGACAACCCAGAAAATGCAATCGATATTTGGTGATCGATGGTATGGGGAATTGCAATGGAACAGCGTACCAGAACAACATACACTGAATCAGTTTATCATTCAAATGCATTACGAATTCGGAATCGAACTTATTTCCACTGCTGATTCACACTACTATTCACCTGATGCGTGGAAGGATCGTGAATTATACAAGAGACTTGGTTTCCTTGGTCGCAAAGTTGAATGGTTAAGCGAAGAATTACCTGTAGATGTTGAGGAAATTGGATATGAACTGTATCCCAAAAACGGCGACCAAATGTGGCAAAGTTACAAAAAATATTCGAAAGAATGTGGCGTTGAGTATGATGATGAACTTATTAAAAAATCAATCTCTAGAACATATGAAATAGCGCACGAAAGAATAGAAACGTTTTTGCCCGATAACGAAGTGCGACTTCCTGACTTTGTTGTGCCCGATGGTAAATCTGCCGGTCAAGCATTGGCAGTTCTTTGTGTCGCAGGTGCCAAAGAAAAGGGATTTGCAGATAAACCTGAATACATTGAAAGGTTAAAGTATGAAGTAAATGTAATTGAGGACAGAGGGTTTAGTAAATACTTTTTAACAATGAAGAAGATAGCGGAAGAGGCGACGAGAATGCAACTTACAGGCGCAGGACGGGGTTCTGCCGCCGGTTCTTTAGTTGCTTATGCCTTGGGTATTACTCAGATTGATCCGATCCGTTACGGACTGCAATTTGAGCGTTTTTTGACAAAAGGAGGGTCTGGATATCCTGATATTGATTATGATGTTTCTGATCCCATGGTTCTCAAGGAACACCTTATTGATGAGTGGGGTGACGATGTTGTAGTGCCGATCACAAATTGGAATACATTGCAGTTGCGTTCTTTGATTAAAGATATATCAAAATATTATAAGATACCTTTTAACGAAGTTAATTCTGTAACGAACAAAATGGTATATGAGGCAACTCCTCTGGCAAAGAAAGCACATGGCATAACCGCAGGTGTTTATAATCCTACGTTTGAAGAGTTGATGCAGTATTCCGAATCACTTCAGAAATTTTTAAATAAATACCCTGATGTTAGAACTCATGTTAACGCTTTGTATGGACAGACGAGGTCTGCATCTCGTCACGCCGGCGGCGTAGTGATAGGGGAAAATTTAAATCAGTGGATGCCACTAATTAATTCTGGAGGCGTAAGACAAACTCCGTGGTCAGAAGGTCAAAACGTAAGACACCTTGAACCAATGGGTTTTATTAAGTTTGATATACTTGGGTTGGCATCATTAAGAATGATGGAAGACGCAATTAGGCATATCCTCATTCGATATGAGGGCGTGGAGAATCCTTCATTTGAAGATATTAGGCGATTTTATGAAATGAACTTGCACCCAGAGAGGATTGATCTTAACGATAAGGAGGTTTGGCAGAATGTATTTCATGAAGGAAGGTGGGCAGGGATATTCCAGTTTACAGAAGGTGGAGCACAGTCTTTTTGCAAGAATGCTAAACCGGACAATATTACAGACCTTGCTGCCATTACTTCTATATATCGCCCTGGTCCATTGTCTGCTGGGGTTGACAAGATGTACATCGGCGCTAAAGAAAATCCTGATGAGGTAGACTATCTTAACAGTTATGTTAAGGATATAACCCAAGAGACATATGGGTTTCTCATCTTTCAGGAGCAGATTGCCATGCTTGCTCATAAGTTAGGCAAAAACCTATCTCTTGATGAAGGAAATAAGTTGCGAAAACTATTGACCAAAAAAGGGACTGGTTCTGCTCAAGTTGAGATGGATAAAATTTATGATAAGTTTAGGCGTGGATGCCTTGAAAAGGGGATGAAAGAATATGAAGCAAAGCAATTGTGGGAAAAGTTTGAGTATTTTTCAGGGTATGGCTTTAATAAGTCTCATGCTGTATCCTACTGTGTTCTATCTTACCAGTGTGCTTATCTACTTAATTATTACCCTGAATGTTGGTTAGCAGCGTTCTTGGATAAAGAACCAGATAAGAGGAAAGAAAGAGCGATAAACGTTGCAAAGTCTTACGGTTATCAAATAGAACCATTAAATGTTAACACGTCAGGTGTAAGGTGGGAGATAAGTAAAGATGGTAAGACACTCATACAACCACTATCTTCTATAAAGGGATTGGGTATGACTGCAATTGAGCAGATAATGAACAACAGACCTTTTGAAAAAGTAGAAGACTTTCTTTTTAACGAAAACATTGTATATTCAAAACTTAATAAAAAAGCAGTGTCTGCCCTTTGCCTAAGTCAAGCACTTAATTGTCTTGTGGATGAAAGATTTTCAGGACTTAAGCATTTTTGGTCTGCCGTTGCGGTTGAAAGACCCAGGAAAGAAAAGAACTTAAATGAAAACATCGAGAAGTTTGAACTAGAGGGCGATTTTACAGATGAGGAGAAACTTCAATATCTTGTCGACCTGGTAGGTGTCTTTCCCATGAGCACTGTTATGAATGAACAGTTGCAGTCCAAAATAGACGAATTGATGATACCGCCCATCTCTGAGTTTGATGCAGAACTTCAGGTTTGTTGGTTTATTCCAAGAGAGGTGATACAAAAGAAGACTAGAAACGGTAAACTATTTTACCTAGTTAAGGTCATTGATAGTAATTCTGAAGAGAATACTATTAAATGCTGGGGTGTTGATCCAAACCGAGATAAGGTTTATGTCAACCGCCCTTATATGGCGAGATTAAATTGGGATGCCCAGTGGGGATTCAGTACTAGATCAGTAAGAAAAATGTTTAAACTATTAGCATAAGGAGAATAATATGTGTAGAATGAAAGGATTTTCTGCCAAAGTTATGGCAGAGCAGTATAAAAAAGTTTTATTAAATAAAGGATATTCTTTTTTTGAGAGGGGTGATTACAACCTTAACATTATTGGCGTCAGAAATAAGTCTGGTGATGCATCGAAGTTCGATGATTTCATCACAGTAATTTACAAGGATGGGGGTGAGTGGGTTTGCGATACATATCCGATTACTACTGAACCCGGCACGAGTATTTTAAAGAGACCTATAAAGGAGGTCCGCCATAAAGGCACTGCCATACTGGTGCCAGACCAGTATAAGTCAACATATCTAGTTGGGTGGCATGGTAACTCAGAAAGAGGTCACACTGCTTTGATCCAAAGAGGGGGAAAAGTGAGAGTCGTTAGAGATAACAACAGAGATGACAAACCCGATTATCATAATCCAGAAGAAGAGGGTTGGTTTGGTATCAACATTCATAAGCACCGTGATTCGGATGCAAGAGTTAACACTGGAGGTGTTTCGGCGGGTTGCCAGGTCTTTCAAAGTAGTAAAGATTTTTCTGAATTTATTGAGACATGCGAAGACGCAAGAGACAAGTGGGGAAATAGTTTTACATATACATTGCTAGAGGAGAAGGACCTAGAGACAATGGGTCTTAACTATGATATAGTATGAGTAAGAGAGTGCGAAAGAAGAGAACTGTATTTTGTGACATTGACGGCACAATATTTAAATATAGACAATTTGATAAAATTAAAACTACACCCCCTGAATTGACATCAGGTGCACTTCAGGCGGTAAAAAAATGGAAGAGGGATGGTTGTGTAATTATATTCACAACAGCAAGACCAGAAGAATTAAGGAACCACACAGTTAAGGAACTGTTACTTAACGATATTCCCTGGGATAAGTTAATAATGGGTATTGGGAGAGGACCAAGATATCTTGTTAATGACATGGATCCAGCAGAAAAAAGATTAAGGGCAGTTGCTTATAGTATAGAAAGAGATAAAGGATTAAAAGACGTAATCATAGGAGATACAGAGGAGATTATTAAATGAATAGCGTTAAAGTATTTAAGACAAGACCGGAAGCAAAGATTCCGAATAGAGCACATGCCACTGATGCAGGTATGGATTTCTTTTTTTGTCCGGTCGACAATTCGCATCAAAGAGTCGAACCAGGTAGAAGTGTGCTGTTGGAGACTGGCATAAAGATGCAGGTCCCTGCGGGTTGCATGTTGCAAATCATGAACAAATCAGGTATTGCAAGCAAGACTCAACTTATCACTGGTGCATGTGTTGTTGATGAGGGGTATAACGGAGAGATTTTTGTGAACCTTCAGAACATTGGACAAGAAACACAGTACGTTTCACCAGGACAAAAGATTGCGCAAGGTGTTTTTGTGCAAATACAGAGTCCGTTGTTAGTTGAGATTGAAGAAGACAACATATATGACGGGCAAACTGATCGTGGGTCTGGTGCGCTTGGATCAACAGGTGTGTAATGAGTCTTTCAAGAAAACTTCGTCGAGCAAAGAAAAAGCAATTTCAAAAAGACATTAAAAAAACACTTGGTCTTTTTGACAAGATACCAAATCATTGCTTGACTTGCTTTAAACCCTATGATAAGATGGATAAAGAACAAGTAAAAACATGGAATGTAGTGGTCAGAGAGAAAGAAGATAAAGTAAATCTTTATTGTCCAGATTGCTGGAGCAAGGCAACAAATCTCGTGAAGGAAATACAAAAGGAAATAGGGGAACATGAAGCGAGCGACGAATAGTTTTGATGATGTACTTTTAGTACCACAATATAGTGATATAAAGTCAAGGTCAGAAGTTGACCTTGCAAGGCGTTTGGGTACAGAGGAATATTCAATTCCGATTATTACAAGTCCCATGGACACTGTTACGGGTGTTGAGATGGCAGAGGTGTTTGGCGAACTTGGTGGTTTAGCAGTTACCCACAGGTATTGTTCTACAGAAGAGCAAGTTGCAATGACACCACAAACTGCGGCCGCAGCAGTTGGGGTCACAGGCGATTTTATGGAGAGAGTCCACAGACTAAACCACAGTGGGGTCAAGACATTCTGTCTTGATGTCGCACATGGGCATCATGTCCTAGTTGAAAGAGCACTTAAACAGATGAGGGATAAATACGGTACTGATATAAATATTATAGCAGGTAACGTTGCAACTCCCAAAGGTTATAAGTCTCTATCAGATTGGGGCGCCGATGCTGTACGTGTGGGTATTGGTGGTGGTTCTATATGTTCTACCAGAATTCAGACCGGACATGGTGTGCCTACCTTTGAATCTGTCTTAACATGTAGTTATGAAGATGGTGCAGTTATAATTGCCGATGGCGGTATCAAAACAGCAGGAGATATAGTTAAGGCACTCGCTGCAGGTGCCGACTTTGTTATGCTTGGTTCCATGTTGGCAGGTACAGACCAAAGTCCTGGAGATGTCTTTAAAGGTAATAATGGTACAAAATATAAGGTATACAGAGGAATGGCGTCTGTAGAGGCACAAAAAGATTGGCGTGGCGAAGCAAGATCTTTAGAGGGTATATCTACAACAATTCCATATAGAGGGTGTGTGATAGATATTGTCAATGATTTGTTGCAAAATATTAGGTCAGGATTATCTTACACTGGTGCAAGAAACATAACTCAACTCCAAGCAAAAGCAGAGTTTATAGTGCAGTCTGCTGCTTCGCAGGTTGAAAGCGGGACTCACATCTTGAGAAGAAGATGACAAAATATAAAGGTGGTTATGGCAAGTCCGAAAAAGCAATCATGTTTTCGGATACTGATAAGAGACACGCAGAATTATTGGTAAGACTGAGAAGAGATGGTTTATCTAAACCTCAGTTCTTTAGAGAAATAATATCGGGTTACATAAGCAATGATCCAGACTTGCTATCTTTTATAACAAAGACAAAATATAAATTATCTAGAGTTGGCAAGAAAAAGATTAAAAAAACTAATGAAGAAATTCTACAAGGAAATCAAGTTCTAAAAGACTTCGGAATTACTGAGGGTGATTTAGACTTTATTTTCGATTTAATTGAAAGAGGAGAAGATGAGTAGTAATGAGCGAATTGCCGTCATGTGCACAGTTGTGCAAACAAACAAAAACGGAATGCCCAAACAACGATTGTAGAAAGTGGATCGACTACGAGAAAGAATATAACTGTTGCCTGATTTCTATAGAAGAAAAAGGGAAGGGCGGGTGCGACAAGGGACTAACCCTGCACGAGGTCGCAGAGAGATTGGATATTAATTATTTAAAGGTCAGACAGATAGAAATTAATGCTTTGAGGAAACTTGCAAATAAAAATGCCTTGAAGCAGTTTGTTGAATAATTTACTATACTTTTTGAATAAAATGATTCTATTTATTAATGTTAACAACAAAATACTTTTTAAAAGGAGAAAGACATGTCTAACAATAAAAAGAAAGCACTCTTGAACGAGGCAACCACGAGGAGGTTTTGGAAACTGGCCGGTCTAAGACCAATCCACGAAAAAGCATATCTGTTCGAAGAGGAAGAGGAACTAGAAGAGGGCGGTGCGATGATGCGACGTTCTAAGGAAGATGACGATGAGGAGCAGTCTCGTGGCAAAGATCTTGAGGAAGGCGGCATGATGCGCCGTTCCAAGGAAGATGAGGAGCAGTCTCGTGGCAAGGTCAAAGAAGAGGTTGAGGACCTAGATGAAATGGGCGGTATGCCTCGTGCTGACGAAGACGAAATGGAAGAACCTGCCGACGATATGGAGATGGACGCAGACCCTGCAGGTGAAGATGGCGACATGGAAGACGTAGAGGTCGACATCCCAGAAGGTGATGTTGAGTCTTTGAGATCTGCAAGAAGAGTTCTCGACCAGATCCTCGCAGCAGTAGGCGATGAAGACGAAGGCGAAGACATGGGCGAAGATGAACCTATGGATGATATGCCTGATGAAGAACCCGGAGAGGGCGGCGAAGAACTAGAGGGTGAACTATCCGAAGAACTTGAGCATGATGACCTTAATGAAGTAGACCAAGAGGAACTTGAAGAAGTTGCTGAGAGAATTGCTTCTAGGGTTGCAAAGAGAATCGCTGAGTCGCTTAAATTAAAGTAATATTTTACTTGACCTACCAAGAAAGGTTTGATACATTAATAGCATGGATATCACAACGTCCCTAGCGTGGTTTATAACAGGTGCCTTATTTTCTCTTATTCTAAGGCACCTGTTTTATTTGTATGAACAAAGAAGTATATTTGTTTCGATGGTTTCGAGTTACATACCAGTTATAGTAAACTTTAGAAACCATCTCATCATAGCATTAAATAAAAAGAAAGAATGGTACAAGGAAGTTGGTCTTTCCGATGAAGAATGCGAAAAACAAACCATGCAAGAACAACAATTTATCGAGGCGTGGGAATTGATAGCAACTGCAATATTTGTTGCTTCTCTTCCCAAGAAGTTTCAAAAATATATATCAACCGAAATGGGAAAGGAACAGGGTGAGAAATGATGAATATTACCGCTTGGAGGCAGTTTAAGAATGATGATAAGTCTGTTGTTTGCAGGATCCAGGTTTCTTACAAAGACGGAAGGAAGATGAAAGCAATCTCTAATTTACTCAGTGAGTGGAGAGTTTGCGGTGAGGGTTTTTCTTCAAGAGATAAGGAAAGTATATTGTTGTATGAACGTGGATTTAAAAATGACACACTTTGGAAATCTTTTTTAAGAAAGTTTCCTTACAAGATTATAGAAAAAACCCCAACTGATAAAACGAGAATTTATAATGCTAAGAAAGTCATTTAATGCAATCATTGCATTTTTTAAAAACAAAAAAGAAAAGGAAGAAATGAATAAGCAAGAAGATACAGTAGTTGAAGATCTTACAGATGAGTTGTGTGAACCAGAAGAGTTAAAGCAACCAATATATATCATTAACAATATGGGTAATGACGATGGTAAAGATAACATCAGAACAATTAACTGCTATGGTGATATAACAGAGAGACTAGCGGGCGATGTGGTCCAGGCGATGTTGTATTTCGATCACACAAAGGTTGAGGTAGTTGAGGCAGAAGATGGCACTGTATCAGAAATTGTAAAACCTTTTAAAATGTACATATCCACTCACGGCGGTGTGGTTTCGGACATGTTTTCTATTCTTGACGTGATGGACATGGTCAAGAGAGAGTGTGATATCGAAACTGTTGGTATCGGCAAGGTCATGTCCGCAGGTGTTTTAATGCTTGCAAGTGGAACAAAGGGCATGAGGAAGATTGGACGAAACTGCAGGGTAATGCTACACAGTGTAATCAGTGGCCATCACGGTTCTTTTCCTAATGTAGAGAATGAGATGAGGGAGACCAAGGCACTGCAAGATATGTATTTTGACTACCTGTGTGAGCGCACAAAACTCACCAGGAAGAAACTTAAAAAACTACTTTTAAACAACGTTGATGTCTATTTATCTGCAGAGGAAGCGATTAAATACGGGATTGCAGACGATTATCTATGAAAAAAGAAGTTTTGTTAGATCAGATGGTCGACATGATGTCGACAATTACCGAAGCAACAATAAGGACAGAAAGAGAGTATTATTGGTACGATGTTTCTAGTGGTAGAATTGATTCGGAAATGCTTGCTATCGCTAGAAAAGCAATGAATGAACTTGATATGGAAGAGTCTGATTTTTTAGCAAAACTTACAAACAAAATTTACGCTGTTAGGACTTTCAATGATAATAACCAAATAGTCTTAACAGCATTTTTAACTGCTCCAAACAGAAAGGTAACTCGTGCTCAGGTTAATCAGGCAAACTCAAAAAAGTCAAAGAAGAAACCAAGTTTTACACACGGAAGACCAGTTAGGTTAGGATCATTAAGTATTGACATTGTGCCTGATAAAACCAAGGTTAGTTGGTTGCAGGTGCGTGAACCTGCTGATCGTAGTTACGAAAACAAAGTGCTTAAAAAACTTAAAAAACAATTTTTAGACTTAGGTATTAGTTCGTCGAACCCATCGACGGTTTCTATCAATGGCATCCAGTACCAAAACGTAGTTGGTATTTACTCGGGGAAAAGAGGTGTCAAAGCAGATTTTGTTTTGAAGACAAAAAGGGGCAAGAAACTAAAAGTTATAAAAGGTTCTGGAATCTCATACAAGAAGTTAGGGTTTGAGAGATACGCTGGGATTGCTAGAAGTTCAGATCAATACAATCAAACGGTCGATGAATCTATTTCTAATAGATTCCTGGATTTGGTTAAAGCAAATTGGCAAAAGCAAGTGTTCCTGGGAAATAAACCGTCTGGGTTTGTTAGCAGGGAAAGTATTCCAGATCAAGAATTAGTCTATCTTATATACGGTACTCACGAGACTGGAGAACCAGGCAACTGGAGAACCGGTGGTGTATCTAACAGCGAAGAACACGCTATGCACTTAATGATAGGTGATTTAAATTTGGTAGAGAGTCCAGAAGGTGGGTTTGCCCTAACTTCAGATTTTACATATAAGCATGGCGAGATCCCAAGTGGGGATTTAAACCCCGTATTGTATAGTAGAATTGGAAAAGGTGGCAGTAAAATCAACATACAAGATATGGAATTGCCTGGATTGGGATCAGTACCTGTCTCTGCTGACGGCAAGATAGCGGTAAGAATCTACCTATCTCCAGAAAATAGAGCATCAAGTTTCATAGAAATCTAAAAAAACTATTGACAAACATATGATATATGTTTATAATATAAAGTATCAGAACACAACAAGCGAGGTAAAATGAAACAGTATTCTGACGGCAAGAACCTTCATAACTTAATGTTAGAAGGAGTCAATAAACTTGCGGACAATGTTGCTTCTACCTATGGTCCAAAAGGTAGAAATGTTATTTTAAAAGAGAAGGATAAACCGCCAATCATCACAAAGGATGGAGTAACCGTTGCTAGGTTTGTAAACCTAGAAGACCCATTTCAAAATGCCGCAGTGGAAATCGTGAAACAAGCATCGGAAAAAACAAATTCAGATGCGGGTGACGGAACAACGACTTCGACGATTTTAGCACGAGCAATTTTTGAAAAGTCTACTGAACTTATAGAAAAAGGATTAAGTCCTGTTGAGGTTAAGAGAGGTCTGGATAAGGTTTGCAAACTGGTTTGTGAAAAGATAGAAGATAAATCCAAACCTATTTCAAGCGTTGATGATGTAGCGTTTGTTGCCAAGATATCTGCCAACAATGATCAGGTCATTGGTGACCTGGTAGCAACAGCAGTCGATAAGGTTGGCAAAGGGGGGTCGGTCACTATTGAAGATGGGCGATCAACAGATACAACTTTAGATTTGGTCGAAGGATTCAGATTTCAATCAGGATATTTATCCAACTATTTTGTAACGGATGAGAGAAGAAATGTTTGTAGATACGAGAATGCTTTACTTTTTTTGTGTGATGCCCAAGTGGACCAAGTCCAATCTATATTGCCAGTATTGGAAATTGCCGCCAGAGAACAAAAACCGGTAGTATTTGTTTGTGATAGTGTTGAAGGTCAAGCACTATCTGCATTAATAATGAACTCTGTGCGTGGTTCGATGAAAGTCGCCGCAGTAAAATCGCCTGCATATGGTGAAGAGCGTCGTGCTGTTATGGAGGATCTAGCGGTTGCAACAGGCGCAAGATACTTCAAAACTATGCTAGGTGAAAGGATTAGTGATGTAACTATTAATGATCTTGGCACCTGTAATACGGTAGAGATATCTAAGTATGGCACCATCATTGTGGGCGGTGGTGGAAATCCAGAAGATTTGTTTATGAGGATAGAAGATCTAAAAAACCAAGTACAAGATGCTGAATCTTTGGTTGATGCAACACAACTATCCGAAAGAGTCACTAGACTATCTAGCGGTGTTGCAGTTATTAGGGTCGGTGCACCAACAGAAATTGAAATGATTGAAAAAAAGCATAGAATAGAGGATGCACTTGAGGCAGTCCGATCAGCACAACAGGAGGGGTTAGTGCCTGGAGGGGGACTCACTATGTACAGGATTTCAAAAACAATATCAGAGGACATAAAAAAACTTGATTTGCCGAAGGACCAAAAATTTGCCGCTGAAATTTTTCCAGATATTTTACTTGCACCAATTAGTACAATGTGTAATAATGCAGGATATGAGTTTGAAAAAATTGACAGTGATTTGAAAACCAAAGAAGAGGACGTTGGTTTTAACTTTTTAACTGGCAAGTTTGTTAACATGTACGAGGAGGGGGTCATTGATCCAGCAAAGGTGACAAAGAACGCACTAAGAAATGCGGTTTCTGCAGCGGGCACTCTTTTGACTACAAATTATGCTATTATTGAGTAGTAGACGTTTTGGTTGACTATTTATTCTGTGGAGGGTTCTAGTATGTCTGAAATAGATTTGTCCAAAGATTTAGTAATTGAGTTAACCAGAAAAATTGATAAGTTATGTATAAGTATTGAAACAATGAAAGAGCGTCAAGATGAGATGCTTGATAATGTTTCAAAAATAAAAGAAGCAGTATACAACCCAGACGAGGGATTGTACGCTAGAATAAGAGCGCTAGAATCGTGGAAAAACACTTCCTCCAAAATAATGTGGACGATGTTTACCGCTGTTGTTGGTCTTGCCAGTGCTCTTGTATTGAAGGGTTTTTAATTAAAAAAGGAGAAAAAGTGAAAGTAAAAATTTCTTACACAACAGATACGGATAACATACCAGTTATTATAGGTTCTTTGGCGAAGGAAGCGCAGTCTACTGCCTCAAAGGTTGTAGAATTGTGCAATAAGATTTCGACCAATGGAGATCACGGGATAGATTCCCTAAACAAAACAGCAGAAGTAAAGCAACTTTCTGCTGAAATAGTTGAATATGCCTCTGATATGGAAGGCATACTTTCTGCGTTTTTGGTAAATTTTGCACCAAAGAATACAGGTAACGCAAATGAGCAACAAAAGGAACAACAAAAGGAACAAACAGAAACCAATACTGAAGTGCCAATGCCCCAAGGGGTTCCAAGTCAATTGGGGGATATCGCCAACAAGATTGATCAATTAAAGAAATTGGCGGCGGGTCAGGAAGTTCCAGATGTTAAACTTTGAAAAATTAATTGAGTTCGACGGTCGTGCATCAACAGTGCCAATTGCGATTAACCCTGTTAATGTGATATCGATCTCACCAGTGAAACGCCACCTAAAAGAAGTTAACGGACAAAAGGTAGAAAATCTTTCGTTAGTCGAGATTCACTATTCTTTGGGGTCTGAAGTAAAAAAAGTATTTGTTGTTGGAGAATATAATAAACTGATCAACAAGATACAAAACAAACGGAATATTCTACATGGGTAGGGAAACAAGTTTTATATTGTATGGCAGGTCATCTTGCCCCTACTGCGTAAGAGCAGTCGACTTATTGAGTTTTGCAGGACTCGAACATGATTTTTTTGACCTAGAGGAAGATAGAGAGTTCCTCCAGGAGGTCAAAGAATATTATAATTATAAAACGGTGCCTATAATTTTAAAAATAGATGGATCCACGGGAGAGGTTAAGTTTCTGGGTGGGTGTAGCGATTTGGAAGAGTGGTTAAATGATTAAATGTGACTTGCAACCCATGGAAGAATATGGTACTGTTGCACCAGGTGAAAGTAAAAAAACTAAGTATGGGCGCTATCACGGAAGTATGTTTTGGGATATCCCAGGTTTTTCGAGCAAAAAATGGGTTATTGCAACAAAGATTAAAGTGTTAGAACACCTAGATGAATTTTTAACAGACGAAGATATAATCAAGGGTTGTATTGAGTATATAAATACTCCACCGCCCAGAAAGAAATTTCAGAGAAGGATTAGGAACCCTAAGTATGGTAAGTTCGAACTTTATAAGGCAAAAATAAAAAGGCAATCAGATGAAATTCTCATTACCGCTCTATTAATAACTGATAAGAGAAAAAACAAACATTTTTGGGGTAAAGGTTTTGTCACATAGTATGCCAGATTTCTCTCTTACGAGACAGATGATTGAAGACTTTGTAAACTTATCCTTGAGATACAAGAGCATTACAGATGAATTAATAAAGTTCATAACTAAAGAAGAAGTTGTGTACCCAGAGGAAACAGTGGTGGAATTAACAAAATTAAATGTCAACGCATATATTACTCATGATTATGTTTCCGGTTTGCTAAAGATAGCAAAAGACAGAACAGATGGCACCCTTGAACTTCTTCCTGCTGAAGAGGCAAATGTTGTTAAGTGTGTGCGAAGTTTGATCGAATCAAAAAAGTCACTATTAGAATCAAACATAAGTTTAGAAGTGCATTAATGAAATATTTTTTAATTGGAACTATGCTATTTTTTGTTGGGCAGGTTTTGGGTTGGTTTCAACTAAATGCACAAAACATGTCAGAATGGTGGAAAGATAAGGCACTGTTCTCTGCGGTGGTATTGGGTGTGCCAACCTCTGTGCTTTTTTGGTATGGTTGGAAGTATGTCATGATGCACACTGGATCTGCCTGGTCCGCTAGGTTTCTGGCATCTGCTGCTGGTTTAATAGTCTTCCCTGTTCTAACTTGGTGCTTTTTAGGCGAAAGTATGTTCACCTTCAAAACAATGACATGCCTCGCTCTTACATTTTTAATACTTTTTATACAACTTTACTATTGACAAAATATTTTATGTGTTTATAATATAGATATGGTTAGGTTGCTTCGGGACTTAATCATAAATTGCAACTTGCTTAATAAGGAGGATATAAAATGACACACGCAATTGCTACATACAGACCAGGACTGCTTGGTCACAAAGTTATCAACGAGGTCTTTGATAATTTCTTCAATGACTTCCCAACACACCTCAAGGCATCTACACAAGGATACCCCGTTGCCGACATTTATCGAGACGATGATGGATCAACTGTGTTAGAGTTTGCTTTAGCAGGGTTCAAGAAGAAAGAACTCTCTATTGACATCCAACCAGACAAGAGGTGTATTACCATCACTGGTCAGGTGGACGAGAGTAATGAAAAGAGACAAAGGATTGCTCGTAGAAACTTTACAAGGACTTACGTCAATTATGACGATAACCTAGATCTTTCTAAATCAAGAGCGTCTTTTGAAAACGGTTTGTTATCAGTTAGAGTGCCTCAGAGACCAGAGGTCCAACCATTATCAATTAAAATTGATTAAATGAAGAAGGAGGGGTAATTTACCCCTCCTTTACTTCTATCCCTTGACTATTTAATATAAATCTATTATACTGGTGTATCATGAAACAAAACGAAATACAAGAATACTTTGATTCCTTAATTACAGAAAAAGACGAAAGAACTAGGCAAACATCAGTTTATCAATTTTATATGATGCTTGGATACAAGGCGGAGTCTGCTGGGGAATCGGGATATCGTGGACTGGAGGATATTGTTGCAGACATACGTGCTATTCCGAGTGTTACTGTTGTTACAATCATGGTTAAAAATCAAAAGATCTCTGAAACAGATTATATTGCCGGTTTAAGACTTAAATTTATACCCAGTCTTCCAGGCGTGATAAGGTCTCCTGAAGATGCAAAATTAAAAATCCTAAGTACAATCAGGAAGGTCAAAGGCGTAAGAAGAATTTTTAAGGTATCACAAGGATTTGAAAAGACTACGGTATGAATACAAGAGTTATTGATGAACTGTTCGAAAAATACCTAAAAAACAAACTATCACTAAATTTACAATCATACATCTTGGATGAAAAGAAATCTGAAGCAATTATAAAGATTTGTCTTGAGGTTGATGAGGAAGAGGTTCTAATCCAAGGCGAAGGTGTGGGGTTAGTGGACGCTGGATTTAACGCATATATAAATTATTTTTCCGAGAAGCATCCCTCGCTTTCTACAATATCGTTGAGTGACGTGTATTTTCAAATTGATACTGGAAACAGAGAGGTGCTTGACCTTAAATCAAAGACTCTCCTCAAACTTGAATTTGAAAATGATAAGAAAAACAAAACATGCTTTTCCGATAGAACGCAATCTATGAGTTTTACTGCAATAAGTGTGTTAACAAAAGCGATTGAGTTTTACGTAAATTCTGAATTACTTTTTAAGAGATTAAAATATTTACTGGACGATGCAGAAAGTAGAGGCAGGTACGATGTTGCCTCAGATTTTAAGTATGCTCTAACTAAAGTGGTAGAGGTGACCAGTTATCAATCCATTGTACAAATATAAGATAATAGAAAACGCATCGGTGATTTTTTGGGCAGCAGTGATAACTGCTTTTATATTTTATGCAAAGTGGCAAGATGACAAACACAAAGAACAACAACCCAACAATCAGCAGTTTGAAGAATGTTTAAATGATTGTACCTTTCTCAAAAACTAGTTACAGTGTGGGGAATGTTTGGGAAAAAGTAAAACCAAAACCTGGAGATATAGTTTGTCACTACTTATTCACTAAGTCAGAGTGGAAAGCGCTGGTTTTACGAAAGGACACCTTGGACTATAGAGACTCGAAAACATATATCAGAATGTTGCCAGGGGTTATGTTGGAGGAATATTTTGAGGATAATAAAAGTCAGGGGTGGATATATACAAAATGGATATGGGTACTAAAAGAGGAAGTAAAAAATGTTGAAATCATTAAAACCTTACATGATAGAAAATAGCAAAGTTCCAGTTTTTTTAAGTAGGTTTTCGCCTATTGATATATGGGCAATATCTTTTGGGTTCTGGGTTTGGTGTAGGGGTAACTTATCTGATGTAACCAAGAGACATGAGACAATACATTTTCAGCAGCAACTTGAACTACTTTTTCTAGGGCAGCACATTCTATACGTGTGTTGGTGGTTGTATGGTTATGTTAAGTACAGATTGCGTGGAGAGAAACATGCAGGAAGAATAGCATATTACTGCAGTCCATTTGAAATGGAGTCATATTCAAACGAAACACAAGAGGACTACCTCGAAAAAAGAAAGAGGTATGCTTGGATCAAATACATAGGGGCAGAGTGTGATGAGTATTAAGAAAAGAAAAATCAGGAACCCATACGCTACTGCGCTTCAAAAAAGGCACGGCGGTGGCGTAAAGGTTCATCGAGATAAAAAGAAATACAGTAGAAAAATTAAACATAAAAGCAATAATTTTGATTGACATTTTCGAAAATAAAAGTTATATTATCTAAACAACAACGAAAGGGTACGTTGAACTTGGGTTACGCATGTATCAACATGAACCTATCAACACTTCCGAAGTCTAAGAGGGTTACTACAAACCGCTCTATGATTAAGAGGACATTTCAGGAAAAGGGTATCGCATATGCGTCCGAACTCGCTTTGCAAAATGTGACAGACTTATTGCAGATCTTGCAGTGGAACGAAGACCACGGCATTAAGTTTTACAGAATGTCATCAGATATTTTTCCATGGTCATCTGAATACAATCTAAAGGATTTGCCAGATTATGATGAAATTAGTTGGAGACTAGATAAGGCGGGTTTGTACGCTTGGAAGTATGGACACCGCATTACAACACACCCAGGTCCATTTAACGTGCTTGGTTCTCCGAACGAAGATACGGTTAGGAAGACTATCAAAGAATTGGAAACTCACTCGGAGGTCTTCGACATGATGAAGTTGCCAGCAACTCCATATGCTAAAATCAATATCCACGTTGGTGGTACATACGGTGGCGACTTTGCTGGTACCGCCGATCGGTGGATTCGTAACTATATGAAATTGTCGACAAATTGTCAAAATCGTTTGACACTAGAGAATGACGATAAGGCGAGCATGTGGTCTGTTAAACACCTTTATGATTATATCTATAAAGTTGTAAGAGTGCCCATTGTTTTTGACTATCATCACCATAGGTTCTGCACAGGTGGGTTGACAGAGGAAGAGGCACTTAAACTTGCTGCATCAACCTGGGAAAATATCACACCAGTGGTGCACCTTTCAGAATCTAGGCGAGAGGAAAAGGGTGATATCAAAATCAGAGAGCAAGCGCACTCTGATTATATTTACAAACCCGTTGATAATTATGGGGTGAAGTATGATATGATGCTAGAGTGCAAAATGAAAGAACGTGCGCTACTAAGATACAAAAAGATATTAGAGATTGGAGAGACGAATGGTGAACAAAAAAAGGCATGCTGCTAAGGCACTAACCTGGAGACTGGTGGGTACGCTTGACACGTTCCTGTTAGCATGGATTCTTACAGGTAGCGTGCAATTTGGTGCTGCTTTTAGTAGTATAGAGGTCTTAACTAAAACTTTCTTATACTATGTTCATGAAAGAGTTTGGTACAAAACAAAATGGGGTGTCGAAAGAGAAGAGGATCAACAGACGACTTGAACTGACATGAAGTATGCTAACAATGTAAAACCTGGCGATATTATAATAACAAGAATTGGCACAGCAGTGCTCTTGCGGGAAACTAGAGCAATGTGGTATTACCTTTATAAAGATAGAGTAAACGGCATTAAGAAATCAGAATTTTGGAGACTTGTTGACATTGGAGAAATACAAATTAAATATGTTGATTCGAAAAAATATAGAAGGAAACAAAAAAAGCATCGCATCTTTGACTTGCGGAATGGTGAAGATTACGCTACCAGATTAGAAGAATTTTTAAATACGTTTGATCCGAGTGAGTTCTGGGTCTTAACAAAAGACTGGGGGTCAAACAGAAAAGAGGACATGAATTACTTTAGCGAATGTATAAATGAATTAAAATACAGGGGGTTCGCATGTGAATTAGATAAAAGAGGACCTGGACTAGTATACATAAAGGTTACAAAATAAAAAAACTTTTGATTTTTGATCAAAAGTTTGCTATAATAAAAATTATAAACTCATAAAAAAAAGGAGCAAAAAATGGGTAAAAAGACAATTGCAAAAGAAGGAAGAGAAGTAAAGGTTCACTACAAGGGAACGTTCGAAGACGGTACAGTTTTTGATAGTTCATATGATCGAGGAGAGACGATTGGATTCACAGTTGGTGCAGGCATGATGATTCCCGGATTTGATGCCGCTGTCAACGGCATGAAGGTGGGTGAAACTAAGACCGTAAATATTGCACCCGACGAAGGATATGGTCAGCACAATCCTGACGGCGTACAGACTTTAGATAAGTCACAATTTCCTGATGATTTTCAATTTGAAAAGGGAGTTATTATCGAAGGTATAGTTGGAGACCAGACAGTTCGTGGTATTATTCAAGAGATTGACACACAAAATGTCGTAGTGGATTTTAACCATCCAATGGCGGGTAAGGATCTTAACTTTGAAATTGAACTAGTGGAAGTAACTTAATGCTACACTAATAATATTCTGTGACCTATTTATTTTATGGACACAGAATATTATTATAATTTTAAAAAGGGTGATAAAGTGTGGATTAGAGACTATCCCTTTGGTCACCCAATAAACGTCAAGGGTAAAATTGTTGCCAGTTTAGGTAACGATTTTTATAATGTCCTTTTAAAGACGGGTCTACAAGAAGGCAAAATTGTTAGGTATAAATCATGGAGTTTGATAAAAGAGGATGAGTAGCAAAGAGCGCAGAGATGCAGACGGCAAAGGTTACAGGTGGACCATGTCTTCACCGTCTATGGGATGTTACGAAACCTCTGTAAGAGGATATACTATCGATAATTTAAATTCCAAATCCTTGTCAGACGCATCTGATCATTTTGAAAAAATATTCATACATGTAAGAGAAATACTCCTTGAGTATAACGGTACGCTTGAAGACAACAGGTATGATGTTTGTCATCAAATATCTAGATATTTATCACAAAACTTTAATAAGTTGTGAGTAAGAAGGAAAGGAAGAAACTCAAGGAAGGTCAGTTGGTTAAACTAGATCCGAAACAGTTCTCTCTTTGGGTTGAAACATATAAACCAGGAGTTGTAATCGCTAAACACGATAAACAATTTGAAGTGGCGTGGGTTGACGGGAAAGTTACTCTAGAGTGGTACTGGAATTTAGTGGAGGTTCTGTAATATGTGGTTTTGGCATTTAGTAGAAATTAACGCATGGGCAGATATGTTCTGTCTTGGTTTTATTGTGTATCTATTGTGCAAGGTGCATGTTCTAGAAAAGAGGTTAAAGTGAGTAGTTTTGTAAAGGGAGAGGTCCTGGTCTTTACTGATCATTATGATTTATTTGATGTTGATATGTATAAAAAAGAAGTAATGTTCTATAAATATGTCAGCGAAAATACAAAATGTTTGGTTATGTATCCAAAAACAGGAGAATGGGGCGAACCAAAAGTAGAATCATTACGGCAAAAAAAACCTGGACACGTACCTAGAAAATATGCTAACTTGTGCAAAAGAATTAAATTGATGGAGATTACGTGTTGAAGCGCAAAACTCATTACGGAGAAGATTTTACTTTTTTTAGTACCGACACAATTTTATTGTTGACACCGCTAGTCGCAGGTGCTATAGTTACAACAGGTTTTATGACTTTGCAATATGGAGCAAAACTATGTTCGAACTTCTTAAAAAAACGACAGTAATCCTAACGCTGCTTACTTTGAGCGGTTGCCTGATTGTGTTGGACGATGATTGCGATAGAACAGATCCGGATTATTGGTACACAGAGTATGACTGCTACTATATTACAGAGACCTTCGAAGTCTGCGGCCGCAATAGTTGCTGGATAGAAGATAGAAGCAGGAGAGTTTGCGACGAATACTACATATGTGAAGATAGGGAATGGAGGTAACGGTTTGCCACTCAAAGAAAAACAAGTTATTGCTAAAATATCCTTCTTCTTCCAGGGCGAGAGGCATACTGTTGACGCAAATACAAAGGGTACTTTCAGAGTTCCCGTCACAGATGTTGTGGAGGGTAGGGTGAAAACAAATTACAAAGACCTTACGGCAAAAGAGGTAATAGAACACCCTACAATCAAGCATTGTGACCCTGTTATTACATTGATTACAGGAGAAAAAATTAGAATTTATGATGGCGGGGACTGTAGTTACCTGCCAGCGATGTCAGAGGGTATTTTAGAAAAGCACGATAAGGTTGAAAATTTGCGCAGAAAGTTTGAAGAAAATAAAAAGAAACTGAAAAGCAAAATCAACGAGAAGAAAAAAAGCATTTCTGATACTGATGAATACGACTCACCTTTTTCAGGTTGGTCGGACTTCGATGGAATGTTTTAGTTTTTAATTTTATGTTTAGACAAGAGTTTGATATAGGTGATGTTGTTCAACTTACTGGACCAATCGGCGCAAGCGGCGAATATGGATTGGTTACAAAGAGCAAGAGGATAACAGAATTGCCTACCATGCCGAAGGATTACAAGTGGCATAAGGATGAGTATCACTGCCTCGTTACACTAACTACTGGTGAGGTAGGTTGGGTTCGTGCTAAATTTCTAAAAATTGTTTCAAGAGCAAAAAAGTAGTTGACAAAAATAAAATAACCATATATATTAGTTTTACATTTTCGAAAAGGAGAAAAAATGTTAGAGATTCTAGGACAGATTGTCGTTTTATCGGCAGCAATTTTTATTGGCAGTGTATCTTTTGATTGGTGGAGGAGAAATAGATAATGGGTTTTTGGGGAACTTTCTTTACCACGCTGGCGGCGCTTGTTTTTTATGATTACATTAAGATTTTACTAAAAGAATAGTTTGTGTGGGTCGCTGGCGCAATGGTAGCGCATCGGACTTTTAATCCGCTGGTTCCGAGTTCGAGTCTCGGGCGACCCACCAATTTTGCCCTGGTAGCTCAGTTGGATAGAGCATCGGACTTCTAATCCGCAGGTCGCAGGTTCGAATCCTGCCCAGGGTGCCAAGGTCGGGTGGTGGAATTGGTAGACACAGGAGACTTAAAATCTCCCGATCATAGATCGTGCGGGTTCGAGTCCCGCCCTGACTACATAACTTACAAAAGGAGAGAGCATGTTTAAAACACCGTTAAGATACCCAGGGGGAAAGTCAAGAGCAACCACCAAGTTAAGTGCTGATTTTCCAAAAGGTTTTACTGAATATAGAGAACCATTTTTGGGTGGTGGATCTGTTGCCTTATCCGTGACGACTTCCAATCTTCGACCTATCGATGTATGGGTTAACGATGCATATTACAACCTTTATAATTTTTGGGTTCAACTTAGAGATCGTGGGCAAGACTTGCAAGATGAACTAATCAGTATTAAACAACCGATACAGTATGTTGCAAAACCATTGCGTAAAAACAAGATTCACAAATCTCAATGGGATAAGTCTATACTAGACAATATCGATAAGCACCGTGATCTGTTTAACAAGGCGAAGTCTGAGATTCATAGCGTTGACAATTTTACAAAAGCGGTCTACTTTTGGATCTTAAACAAGTGTAGTTTTTCAGGTCTAGGTGAGAGTAGTTCTTTCTCGGAGCAGGCATCAGAACAAAACTTTAGTCTTAATGGTATGAATAAACTAATTCACTATACAAAAGCAATCAAAGATTGGAAGATCACTAATTTAGATTATGCCGATGTCATGAACGCACCAGGTAGCGATAACTGCTTTGTATTTCTTGATCCCCCTTACAATATCAAGGATAATCTTTACGGCAAAAATGGTGACATGCATTCTGGTTTTGACCATATGAGGTTTTACGAGGACGTAACACACTGTCCTCATAATTGGATGATTACATATAATTCAAACGAAACTTTGAAAAAAAGATTTTCAGATTATTATTTTAATGATTGGGACTTGACTTATACAATGCAATCTAGTAAAGTATATTCAGAGTCGCAAAAAGATCGCAAAGAATTGTTGATAACAAATTACGAAAGGAATAATAATGATAGATCTTAAAAATGACGTAAATTGGAATAAAGTATTTGGAGTTATCGACTCGGTTCGAACACTCACTCGCAACCAAACTAGACCTCTTCGTACCGAGATTGTCGAGATGGCGATTGATAAGTACAGTGACGGTAAGTTGAAGTACGTCGGGGACACTGCCGATGGTATGGACTTTGAAGGTTCTGATGGATTGCGATACGAATGTAAGATGCAGAGAACTATTTTCCAACCGAGGACCCCACACAGTGCAAGAGTAATACTTAGAAACCACAGAGGTCGCAACCTTGGAGTTCCACCTAAGACTTTCGATAAGATGATCTTCATTGATACAGGCAAGAGGAAGGTCGGCGTAGTTAACTTTGAGGACTTGTCTATGAAAGAGAATGATTCAAATGTTATGTGCAGGGTTGATGATCAGAGTGTAGTGCAGGTTGTTGCTGATGGGGTAACTGCTGATAAAAGTTACGATGGTTTGGATATGGAAAAAATCATCTTTGAGGCAATACATAATAGTATGCTATAAACAAAACGGGAGCATAATTAGTATATGAAACTTATCATGGAACAGTGGAGAAAATTCACAGAAAGAGTGGAAATCCCACCACAGGCAAGTGGTGCAGTGCCACCAAAGAATAGGCCAGCAATTAACATTTACCCAGAACCAGGGTCTTTGTATGACCCAAGAACAGGAAGATTAGATAAGGCGCACGCATCCGAACTACTAGATATTCTTGACCAAGATGGTCAGAAAATGAAATCATCGGATGACCCTTATGTAGATGATTGGTTAGAAAAAACAAGTGAAAGGTTCCGTGATGCCATCGCAGCATTTCAACAAAAAGGTAGAGAGGAAGCAGACGCTATTGAAAAGTCACTTAATGATCAATTTGAAGACGCAATAGGCGAAATACAGGCAATTATTCGCTCAAGAACGGAGGATACTGTTGATATTTCAGATCCAGATGCAGGCGTTGATACTATACCAGGGATTGCTCCTACTACCATTGATGACACAGATACGCTGGACACAAGACCAGTAATGCAAAGAACAATTGACTTGAAAAGAAGGAATAAATGAGTATACTATCTATTATTAAGTCTATCTTTGGAAAGAAAAAAGAAAACAAACAACAAGAAACAAAAGAGAATAACCCGTCTTCGCCTTCGCCTGATTTCATTGACTACGATGGAATGGGGAACCAGGGAAGATTTGTTATGAAGAAAAACTATAAATGAAAAATATAACTTCATGGGTTGAGATTATAATTGCAGTCGCCATACCTGTTTTGGTAATAGCGTTCGGCGTGATGTTGAGTTCGATAATATTTACATAATTAAAAAAAAGTTCTTGACAAATAGATAAAAATTTCATACAATATATGCACAACTTAAATGAAAGGACATATTATGTCATTGCATCCTAATGTTCAGAAGATTGCTAAATTTATTACATCTGAGATTCGCACCATTGAAGATAAGAAGACCAAATGGGCGTCGTTTAAGAGAGAAAATGCTCAGAAGTTCAAGGAACTATTGCACCTTGAGCACACTGACATGAAAAACCCAGGTGAATTACTAGGTTTTGATATTGATGAAGAGCGCCAACTGATCCTATTAAATTATACAGGACAGGCGCATAATGTATTACACGAAGTAGATCGAGGTTGGTCTCAACCCCTCCGTGACATGCGAGGCATGATCTACGACTTCAGTGTGGAGGAACCAGTTCTCGTTAGTCGAGGATTCGAAAAGTTCTTTAATTTCAGTGAGTTACCAGAGAATACGTACGACTCGCTTGCTGCAAAATATGGGAACAAGAAGTTTACTGCCAGAGAAAAAGCAGATGGACACATGATCGAATACTTCGTACATAACGGTGAACTGTGTTCCTCCACTAGAGGGAAGTTTGGAACGGTTAGTGCGGAAATTGCGGGAGGCATGTTTAGTCTTTCGGACTTTCAGCAGGTAGAAAAGACTTTGGGTAAAAAACTTATGACTATTGTTGTCGAGTTGATTCACCCATATACAGAAGTCTTTGTTGATTATGACAATGCGGAAACGCTATACCTGTTGAACGCTTATGATTCCGATGGCAAGTCGCTGGAACTTGCAGACTTGGAGCATGTATGTCAAGCAATGCCGCACCTCTTTATCTGCCCTGAGTCTCGTGAGGTGACATTGGATGAAATTGTCGATGAGGTTGGCAAGCGTTCTGTGTCTAATCACGAGGGTTGGGTGGTTAATTTTGATGGTCAGTTACTTAAATTCAAGTATATTAGTTACATTGGAGAAATGGTAAAGAGTAAATTAAGTTACAAGTATATCATGAACTGCATGATTAAGGGTAGACTTGACAAGATGCTGCATATGTTACCAGAGGAAGTTAGGTCTCATGCTTACAGGATGACTGCTGACGTACACATGGCATCTTATGGAGATAGTTATAAATCCCTTTATGAGTTGTATAACGAGAATGAAGGCGGCGAGGCATACTTTAGGACAGTTTGTCGAAATTTTTGGAAATGGGATAAGCGTGAGGTTCGAACCTGATGCAAATGATCGACATTTTGTTTGTACTATGTCTGGCATATAGTTTTTCTGCATTAGTCAGGTTTGCTTTGTCTGCCAATAAGTTATCATTAGAAAAAAAACAAAGGGAAGAAGAAGAGAGCAAAAGAAAAAGGAAGATTGATACACTGTATGGAAGAGGAGATTAGACATAAAATACTGGACTTTCTAAGATCCACAATAGAGAAACAAAGGGAAGAGTTTGCAAACTTACCAGTGTGTCCTTTTGCAAAAGCAGAAAGAACCAACGGTAAATTGCAAATAGAATATTTTAACATAGCATCTCATGATATATGTGGAGTAGTTTCTAGTATGATTAAAGAAGGGTATCAATCTGGTCTTTACGTTGTAAAAGAAGGTGATATATTTGTTGAGTTGAGTGGCGACAGAGATACAGTTAGATTTGCTAACTTTCTAAAGAAGCAGTTGAAGGCAGGAGGGTATAAAGATTATACAGTTATATGCTTTAACCCAAATGATACTGTGTCTGCTGGTGAATACAATGTAAGGTCTGAATTTCCATACCTTATGATAAATGTTGCAAAAACTAATGTTTTGCATGATTCGCAAAAAAACTTGCAAAAAACAAAATACTATGATAAATTTACAAAACAATACAAAAAGATGTTGGGGATAAAATGAGTCAAGCAGAAAAAAGAAATATGCTAGGTAACTTGAAAAAATTTAACAAGATAGAGCATAGGGTTTACGATACCAAGGGTAAGGATGCTGCACTTAAAGTAATCGACTCCCAGTGGGCAAAGCGTAACAACCATAACTGGAAAACGATTGAGAATCCAAATCAATACGGGATTGACTTGCTAACCTTGAACGAAAAAGAGGAAGTGGTTGCTTGTTGGGAAATAGAGGTTAGGCATGGTAATTGGCGAGGTGACGTTCCATTTCCATTTAATGAGATTAACTGTATTGAAAGAAAAGACCACCAATGGAGGAAAGATAAGTCGTTCCTAGATAAGATACCGTTCAAGATGGCAGAAAACTATCGAGTGTTTTATATGCAGTTAAATAAAGAATGTAATAGAGCAGTGGTAATAAAAAGCGACACTATCTTGAAATATCCACTAAAACCCTGGCGAAATAGAAAGGCGGAGGGCGAGTATGTCAGGCAAGTACCGATAACAGAGACAGTAGAAATAAGATTCTAGGGTTATGATATTATGGACCTGTAGTTCAGTGGTTAGAACACCCGGCTCATAACCGGTTGGTCCTCGGTTCAAATCCGAGCGGGTCCACCATTACTTACTATGATAAAAAAAAGGAGGAAATATGAGTAATTCACAAATTGCAAAAATCTGTTTTTGGTCTTCACTAGTCTCAGTGGTTGGTTCAATTGCAGTCTGGTCTTTTACGGGTGAAACTGATCCTGCCCATGCTGAAAGGTTTGGAATTTTTGTTGGTCTTTGGGCACCTACTTTGATGGGACTTGCTAATTGGTTTAAGCAAGACTAGATCTAGGTCGGGGTGTAGCGCAGTCTGGCAGCGCATCTGGTTTGGGACCAGAGGGTCGCAGGTTCAAATCCTGCCATCCCGATACTTATTTTAACCTCCTCGGCCGGATGGTGTTCGGGAGGCGTCTTATAAGCGTCTTAAAGTAGAGTTCAATTCTCTAGGGGAGGACCAAACAAATAATGGAGGGTGTCTTGAGGGCGAAAAAAATTACAATGCAAAACTTACCAATGTCTCAATGTAGAGTTGACCTTGATGTTTTGGCAAACGATGTCTTTTTTGACCTGCGATCATTTGGTGAGAATGTGATGCTTCATCAGGTTTTCGATGTAATAAAGGCGCTACACAATGAGCAAGACCTATTTATTTTCAGTGATGGTACGGTTGCAGCAACGAGAAAGGGAATTAACAATTATGGGTGAGGAGGCATTTCAATGTTATCGAATAGGTGGTGTTACTATTCCGAACCAGAATGTCTCGAACACGAAGTATTACGTGTAAATTTCCCTATTTCAAAAAAACAAGCAATTTATATTTTGAAAAAAAAGTTGCAAATTCAAAAAATTTATTATATTATTAGTTGTAAAGAATTTGAAAAAGGGAGTTCAAAATGAGTAACTACTCGGTGCGTGATAGAATCGAAGAAGCGATGACCCTGGTTCATTCAGCGGTTCATGTCGGACATATAACACTATCAACCAACAAGAGATTTAGAGATTTTCTGGATAACATTCACGCACAAGTTGAAAAAGGAAAGAAACTATCTGGAGGTCAGACCAAATATCTTACAGATATAGAGAACCACTGTAGTGCTAAAAATGTTTCCGAGGCAGTTGATTGGGTAAATAATTATGATGACGATTTGCGACAAGTCGCCGTAACGTGCGCACAGTACTATGATCAACAGGGAACGGATGCCTCTTACTTCAGGCGCATCAGGCGCAAGGTTCTTGATAATCCAGAGGGTCATATTCTCAGCAAGGTAGAGTTTTCAAAAATGTGTATGAATAAATACGCAGTTAAAATGTTGAATGAGATGAAAACACCCTGGAAGTTCACCGAAGGACAATTGGTTGTCATAAGGAAAACAAACAGACTAGACATGGCACCCTATAAAGATAGAAACATAACAAGATCTGCGTACCATGTACATAGGAAGGCAGCAAGAAACGAATTGCTTGCTATGGTTGTATGTAAAAACCCTCGACCAATGTATAGATCCACAGCAGGTGGCAAGGTTTACAGTATAATGCCAGTGGGTTCAATGGATTGTTATTATGCGTGTGAAAAAGATTTAAAGGCAAAGCGGTGAAGTTAGGGTTTACATGCGGTTCTTTTGATTTGCTTCACGCTGGTCACGTTCTAATGCTAAGAGAGGCAAAATCTGTTTGTGATTATTTAATAGTTGGTTTACAAACAGATCCCTCAATTGACAGAGAGGGGAAAAACAAACCAATTCAGTCCCTTGAAGAAAGGGAGATACAGTTATCAGCGGTGAAGTATGTTGATGAGATTATAATTTACGACACCGAAGAAGATCTCTATAGTTTACTGCAAAAGGTCAAACCAGATATTAGAATACTCGGAGCAGACCACGAAAATAAAAAATTTACTGGACATGATTTGAAAATTGATGTATATTTTAATTCAAGAAATCACAATTGGTCTTCAAGTGACCTGAGAAAGAGGATATACGAAAATGAAAGTCGGAGACCTGGTAAGAGATAAAGAGAACGGGGTTTACGGTATAATCATCGAGGAAGACAGACCAGAAGGAATGGTCCATGTTTTGTGGAACTTTCGAACTAGAGAGTGGTTGACAGAGTATTACCTGGAGGTTGTCAGTGAAAGTCGGTGATTTGATAAAATTTAAGTATGAGGGCTACCATAAAGCCTATGGCCTCGGCATCGTCACTGAGATTGAGTATGATCTCGGAGACAATGATGGCGCTGGATACGGACTGTTCAATAACGAGCGTCTAATGTTTAGGTTTAGAGAAATGGAGCGGGTCAGTGCAAGTCGGTGACACAGTAAAACACAAGATCTACGGACTTTGCATATTGTTGAGCAAAGACATCACACGTTACGATGGTGATTGGTTGGTATACACTCCCAAGCATCATGGCAAGAAAATTAGAGTTCGTAAGAGTTGGTTGGAGGCACTATGAAAGTCGGTGACATTGTTTATTACAAAATGGAAGGATGGGAAGATGCCAACGTCAGAGAAGAGTATGGCGCTGGTATCATAATCGACTTTGATGGATACGATAAGTTCACGATACGTTGGTCGAAAGAACCACGGTTTAACACAGTGTATGAAAGTTGTTTTTTGGAGTTAGCATGAGGATTATACTTGCTTTATTTTGTACATTGTTTGTTAGTTGCATTGGTGCGCCCAATCAACAGGCATATAGTTATGCCTCGGGTAACGCATGGTCAGTGTGCGCCGACTCTTGCCCAGGACAAGAGTGCTTGTGCATCCTTGGACCAGAAAACACTTGGTACATTAGTCCAGAGGTTGGCGAATAAAAATTTGACTTTTCAAAAAAATAATTTTATAATGTAGAAAATGGAAAGTTGGAGGCACCATGGTTATTCGTTCTAAACTAATGAAACCACAACAGAAACTTGAAATCGATTTGAGTGGACCAGAGGGTAACGCATATGTTTTATTGGGGTATGCTGGACGATGGGGTCGCCAATTAGGATGGTCTTCTGAAAAGATTAAGACTGTGCAGGACATGATGAAGGGTGGAGACTATGAAGTTCTCGTGCAGGTGTTCGATAACTTCTTTGGCGATTACGTGACAATTTGGAGGTAAGTGTGGATATTCAAGTTGGAGATATAGTACAAGCAAAGGTATCTGCTGTGGGTCCACTCGTTACTGGATTTGTATTTACTGATGGGTGGGACTTGTTAATACGCTGGTTCGATGATAGTGAAATTGAAGCACTAGACAATTACTATGCGTCAGACGGATCTTGTTCTCTAAAGGTATTGAAATGAAAATCGGTGATTTAGTTATTTGGCAAGATTACAGGAAAATTCTACGTCATGGGTTGATTCTGTCGGACCTACGCAGAGATAGTTATCGTGAGGTTTTAGTAGACGGCAAGATAGAGTTTTGTCACGAAATAAATCTGGAGGTTATCAGTGAAGGTCGGTGATTTGGTGAAGGATGTTTACCCTTTTAAGCAAAAACCAGGTGATAGGTATGGGGTTATAGTTGGTGAAGTAGATCTCATAAATCGTAGTTTTGGTCTGAACAGGGAGTTTAAGGTTTTGTGGTCATGCGGTGCAATAGGTAACAAAGTAGGTAACTATGACTTAGAGGTTGTTAGCGAAAGTTGTACAAAGTCGTGAAATTATTAAAGTTTTCATTTTTTACTTGCATTTCTAGTTTGTTTTTGATTTAATGAAAAAGAATCAAACGAAAGGTAGCAATTCAATGAGTGTATGGCGACCGACTCCAGGCGATATGATACAGTGCTGGGATTACTCAACAGTTGATGAGCACAGTGGTAAACTTTCTGAACACGGTAAAGTCGGGTATGTAGTGGGTGAAAGCAAAAAAACAGATACATACAAAGATTCTAAAGGTGTTGAGCATAAACTGAATCATATTAAGGAAGGTACGTGTTTCAAGTGTATTTTCTTTACAGAGAGTGGTCATGATATTGTTCACGTCAACCAAAATTGGTTACGAAAGATTGAAAAATCATCTGATATTAAGAGAGTAGAGGAAATTATTAAGGAGTGATAAAATGTTAAAGTTGCATTTTCCTATCGATGGAACAAAAACAGTGTATAGAAATATAAAGACGGGTCAGTATGTGTTGGCATCTTTCTCCACTGTATCTAAACCGCAAGAAATTTATTTATTTAAGTGTAGTGGAACTGGAAAAGTCACAGACTGGGGTGAGTTGTACGGAGAGAGTGGTTCTCACTTGACTCCTCGTGATATTCAAAAAGTAGTTGACAGGTACAATAACGGCGCTTTGTACTAGGAGGTTTATTATGGGTTATCGTTCTGACGTTTATATGAGATTCGATCAATCTATCATGGAGATGGTCGATGCTGCACGGCAATTCGACCAAGAACTTGACAAGATATTGGATGAGGGTATGACAGAGAAACCAACAGATTTTCACTGGTCTGATGTCAAATGGTGCAGTATCAATGGTCCGGTGTCGGCAGTTGAGAATTTGATGAACGAATTGGAATCAAATACTGATGCAGATGGCGCAGAGTGGTTTGGTTTCATACGTGTAGGCGAAGCCGATGACGACGTTGAGCGCCGTGGTCACCCTGATGGCCACGATATGTATACTCACACACAAGTGGAGTGGTGATATGACTAAAGAGGTTATTGAAAAAAGGTCTCCCTTCATCGGGAAGATGGTGAAGAATATCGCCCACCCAGGCGCAGACCTCGTAGGTGTTGTTGTTGATGGGCGTAGAATGGTTGGCAGAATAAGTGAGAACGTAACTGATGTAATCAGTGTGCTTTTCACTAATCAAAGTAAGGAGTGGATGCTCGTGGGCACTGATTCACAAATTAGCAATCCATTCTATGTCTTTGTAGATGATTGAAATCATTAAACATTTCATTTTTTATTTGACTTTTGTTTGTTGAATTGATTTAATTGTAGCATGTTCAAACGACGGAGGACATTATGTCTAGCGCAGTGTGTATCAAGTGTCATGAACCCTATAATCCACGACGCCTAGAGTTGGGTTACAGAACGTGTTTAGATTGCGGAGGTAGATCTGCTTTAATCGAGAAAGCAAGAAAAGCAAAGTGTTCCGCACCAGCATATAACAAAGGTGCATATCAGTATGTCGGTACAGTCCAGGCAGCGAAAGGGGTTGGCAGGTGAAAGCAGGAATGTTGGTAACACTATCAAAATATGGTAAGGATAGGGTACAAAACAACAGTGTAACGTCCTATACAGATAATCCCATTGGTATGGTAACAAAAGTCAAAGAAAGAAGGGCTTACCCTTTTGTTGTGAAGTGGATTAACATCCCAGGATTTTATAATGGATCTATTGACTGGCAGGATTGCTATAGTCGTCGGGAGTTAAAGTATGCAGGTCGGTGATTTGGTAAAATACAATCACCCTGACTGGCCAGGTTGGTATGGTATTGTAATCCGTGAGATACCAGGCACAGAAGAGCGGAAGGTGGTCAAATGGGCAAGACATCCGTTCACTATAACCAGTAACCCGAAGAGAGACTTGGAGTTGATCAATGGCAGGTAAAGCACGAATGAGGTTCATAGCACGTCAGAATAATTTACGATTTGACCGTGATTCTGGATACTATCGAGGTCAGACTGATTATGGTGTAGAGTGTATCTATTGCCATGAGTATTTCCCCAACGCAAAGAAACCTGAGTTTGGTGGTCATGTTTGCAGGAGTTGCAAGTGAGAGAGTTTGTACTGATATTCATAGGATTCGTTCTCGGTGATGCAATGGGCGTCGCTGGGATTGTAGACTTGGGTCATAAGGTAGCGAAATTATTTGGTTTTTAATTTTTTGTTTGACAATTCAATTTTTGTTTGAAATAATGTAATTGTTCGTTGGGAACTGAATCGCAAAACTGCTAATTACTACAGGAGATATATCATGGCAGTAGACTTCAAGACATTCGGTAAAATTGTTAAGCACGTTACCTCAGTGCGTAAACCTGTTCTACTTCGTGGTCGTCACGGTATCGGTAAGTCTACTGTTGTATACCAGTACGCTACCCATATCGGTCTTCCTGTTGTTGAGCGTCGTGCATCACAGATGACAGAGGGTGACTTGGTTGGGTTGCCTTCAGTAGAGAATAATTCTACTACATTCAATCCACCAGACTGGTTCAAGACTGCTTGTGATAGTGCTGTTGTTCTATTCTTGGATGAGGTTGACCGTGCAACACTTGAGGTACGTCAGGGTATTTTCGAGTTAACTGATTCACGTAAACTAAACGGGCATACTCTTCATCCTGATACCATTGTATTCGCCGCTGTTAATGGTGGCGAGCATGGTTCACAGTATCAGGTTGGTGAGATGGACCCAGCAGAGTTAGACCGTTGGACTGTCTTTGATATTGAACCATCCGTAGATGACTGGTTGGATTGGGCAAAAAAGTCTGACATCTCAAACGAGGTGTGGAGTTTTATTAACGCTAACCACAATCACCTTGAGCACAAGGATGACTTTGAACCAAACAAAGTCTATCCATCACGTCGTTCATGGGAACGACTAGATGAGTGCCTTGTCAAGGGTGACTTGTTTGAGGATGGCAATGCGCTGTATCATTTGACCAGTGCGTTTGTGGGTTTTGAGGCAGCAGTGGCGTTCCGTGACTTTGTTGCCACCATGGACAAGCAGGTTACTGTTGAGGACATAGTTGACAAGGGTGACTTGTCAAAGGTGCGTGATTTTGACATCAATGATCACACTGCGCTTGTCAGTAAGTTTGAGGCAGAGGCAGTCTTTGCTACCGAACTATCTCAAGAGCAGATTGAGAATGTTGCACGATACATGATGTCGTCTATGCCTTCAGAGGTTGTCATGAAGGTATGGTCACTGTTGGGTCAAACAGGTGGCGATGAGCAAAAGAATTTACTGAAGATCCATCAGGTTGAGATTGACGGTCGCACCTTTTCTGACTTCCTGGTTGATATGCTCAATCCAAACAATTAAATTTGACTTTTTGTTTAGGTCGTTGTATAATACAAAACATAAATGAATGGAGGTTGTTATGACCAGTGCCGAGAATGCCAAAGAATTTGACCTAAATTTTCATACTGCTAGACTCCTTATGTCCGAACCGTTCTTTGCAGCGATTTCACGTAGGGTTAACAAGCGTGCATCCTTTGGTATTCCTACCGCTGGCGTCATGGTAAATAAAGAGACAGCACAGTTTGAAATGTTGTACAATCCTGGATTCTTTGAAGGTCTAACCGATGTTGAGAAACTCGCAGTGCTAAAGCATGAATTTTATCATATCATCTTCAAGCACGTTACAGACCGTGCACCGTGGAACAATGATGATTCGGATGTTAATGCAAAGGTGTGGAACATCTGCACCGACTTGGCAATTAACTCTCATATCTCGGGACTACCAGATAATGCACTAGTACCAGGCAAAGCAGATACGCCATTCGCAGGTCTGCCACCGATGATGGCAGCAGAGTGGTATATACCAGAAGTCAAGAAACTAATGGAGCAGCAACAGCAGAGTGGTTCTAGTGGTCAAAACAATGGGCAAAGTCAATCTGGCGATACCATCAGCGGTCAGTCGTCGGGTCAGACCCCTATGGATTCACTAGATGATCACAGTGGTTGGGGTGATGTTCCGCAGGAAACGAAAGAAATTGCTAATGAGAGACTCAAAGACATTGTTAAACAGGCGGCCGAAGAAGCAGCGTCCACTAATTCATGGGGATCTGTATCACAGTCATTACGGAAAGAGATCCTTGAAAGTATCAAGACTAAGATTGACTGGCGAAAGGTATTGCGATTTTTTGTGAAGTCCTCACAGAAAGCGAACAAGTCTAACACTATCAGGCGCATTAACCGTCGGTATCCCTATATTCACGCTGGGCGCAAGTCTAACCGTGTTGCTAACATTGCGGTGAGTATTGACCAGTCGGGATCAGTAGATGATAAGATGTTGGGTATGTTCTTTGCAGAGTTGAACAAACTATCAGAGATTGCATCCTTTACGGTTATCCCGTTTGATACTAGAGTAGATGAAGATAAGGTGTACCAGTGGCGCAAAGGAGAAACCAGGAAGACAGAGCGTGTGCTACATGGCGGCACTTGTTTCGATGCGCCAACAAAGTACGTTAATGATCGTAACTTTGACGGTCATATCGTGTTGACTGATTTGATGGCACCTAAACCTATCCCTAGCAAGTGTCAGCGTATGTGGATGACCACAGAGCACTACGCTAACAATAGATATTTTTCTACCACCGAACGTGTGGTTGTGGTTGATTAGGGGTGAGCATGAGGTTGAGGAGAGGCAGTATGGTAATATCTAGCAAGGTAGGAAAACATGGACTACCTGCCATTGGTGTGTTGCTATACAGCAAGGGTCAAGACTGGTACTATGCCTTAACAAGTCCTCGACATGAGGATGGCGTCGTCCAGACCGTAGTATATAAGGATAAGAGGTCGAGACTTGTACAAGGCATAACCAGTGGTGCAGTGATATATTATCCAGCAAAGAAGAAAGGCAAATCATGATAGGTCGAGCATTCAAGTCAGACGGGTTCATGTGGTTGGTTATTGGTGAATCACGATATGATGGTTATTTTAACTGTATCAACACTGATTCTCAGATTGTTCAGTACAATGCAGGTTTTTTAAGGAAGGTGCTAAGATGAATTGTATGATTTCAGGGGATTTTACAATCGAAGAGTTGCAAAGAAATAAAGACTTGATTCTCAATGGTATCATGAGGGGTGTACTTGATACACTTTATCGTCTCGACGCATCCGAGATCGCCGCTACGGTCTTGTGTGATAGTATATCAGACGAAGAAATCACAGACGCATTTGAGGATGGTTTACAGACTCACTTACAGTATAGAAGTATGATGGGTGTAGGTGTAAGTATCGAAAATCGTTGACAATTCACGATTTTTCTTGCGGAAATTTTTTTTCTATAGTACAATGCAAAGCATAAGATGAACCGACGGAGATTGCATGAGAATTGTCACACTAGCATTATTCGCAACACTGTTAACAGGTTGTGGCGATGAGACTGAATTAGACTGTGATACAACGGTTGAATGTAGTGATGAAAGAGAATCTCTTTGTGATCCGCCAATAACGGAAGTGTACAGTGATGGCACTACAACGGTGGTTAGGTCATGTGTATACGCTACTTATGAGCACTGTTTTGAAAAAACAGTTTGCAGGGAAATAACAAGATAATGAAGAAAATGCCGATTGGTTCACTTGTTTCATACTCTAGGATTTACCAGAAATCATGGGGTGCATTTTATAAGAGTGAATGGGTAGGTGTCATCATCGAGCATATACCACGATGGGGTGAACAACACCCATACTATAAAGTTAAATGGACTCAAGGCACCGTCGAGTCTCATATATCCAGGGATGAACTAAAGTATTTCAGGGGTAAGAAGTGAAACCGATACCAGTGGGCACACTCGTTAAGTTATCTTCAGCAGCACACGATTCATACGGTTGTTACGATGGGTATCCGATAAGAGATACAAAAAAGTGGATTGGAATTGTGTTAGCGGTTAAAGAACCTGCGTATAGTTGGTGTGAAGAAAACTATATTGTTAAATGGATTAACCGCCCCAGTTGTCCTCACCGTTGGGTACCCCATGTTAGGAGAAAAGACTTAAAATACGCTAAGTTACCGAAATTATTGAAGAATCAAAAAAAGATTTGATAAATTGATTTTGTTTTGAAATAATGGATTCAAGTTAATCGAGTGAGGCAAACAATGACGTATAGACTCTACAAGAAAGGTGATGTCGTTAGGTTGAAGAACCCGCACCATATCAGGAATGGCGAGAATCACGGTGTGGGTATCGTTATCGGATACCGTAAACTATTGAATGGCAAGGATTGCAAAGATACGCCGATGGTTGTATGGTCGGGGAATGTTGAACATAATCCAGCAGCGGCGCTATGGTCTAACCTTAAACCGCATGACGATAACACACCGACCGCCGATACTGCACAGTGGAAACGATGCGTCGGACATTGGATGACTTGGGAGGAAGCACGATGATCGATGGACTAGAATTGTCAAGGGAAGCAAACCTGTTGTCAGTTGCTATCAAGCACGCCGTTTGGGAGGAGTTAAAAGACCAGAGGTTAAATGATGAGGAAGCGTTACAGGCAGTTGCGGAAGTGTTCGAGAGTCACAACGCCGCAAAAGCACTCGTTGAAGGTCTAAAAGACTATCGTAGGTTTTTGGAAATTTGCCCTGTTAAGTAATTGAAATTATTGAAGAATCAAAAAAAGTTTTGACAAATCAATTTTGTTTTGAAATAATGGTTTCACAACGTCGAGGAAAGGTAAATAAATTATGTCACGTCACAGCAACCACGTTATTCCTGAAGCATGGGCAGTAGGTCAGAGTGCATCGTCTCACACTGGTAATTTTTGGACCGATGGTACAAAGTTGTATTCGTACCGATTGTGCATCGGTGATACCATTAACGGTGACAAGGTGCTTTACGAGTACCGCTCAGGCACCGAGTACGGGTATCAGTCACAGACTACCTCATGTCACGTTGGCAAGGCAGCACAAAGCGCCGACCTGATCGACTGCGGTAAGCGTATTCGCAAGGCACGAGGATAAGACAAGAAAGGGGAAAATAAAAATGAAGTTTCTGATTCTGGTTGTGTTGGTATTATCTACAGGGTGCGCTAGTATGAACACCATTAAGCATGAGCGATTGACTAATGATACATTCAGAATCAAACAGTCGTTATCAAGTGATATTCTCTGCGTCCGTACAGGAAAGGCAGAGACTAAATGTTATCACGTCACAGGTGGAGATTAAAAGTATGGCGAGAAAAAAGAAAGCAAAAAAAACCTCAATCGCTAGAGCATGGGCAAAGACTCGCAAGCGATAGAAAAAACACAGAAAGCGAGGCGTAATGCGTATACGTGATGGCCCTAACCTTAGACCGTAACGGGAATCGGTCCCCCGCTTATACTAGGTTACAGGGGGATGACCAACGGAAGAGATCCCCCACAAAATAAAGAAAAAAAACACACAAAACGCTTGCGTATGTGTAACGAGTATGGTATAGTGTAAAGGTAATGAAGGGAGGAAGCGCAATTCTCTAACAGGTAATCAGGTGGATGCTAGTGTTTATCGGTGGTATCTAGTGTGTGCGGGTGTTAATCGCCTAACGCTGCGAACCGTTAGAAAAATAACGCAAAGCGACAGAATGTTATCGGCAGAATGGCAAAAATACGACTCGGATACGTGGGGGTTCGAATGGGGGGATCTCTTAGCGTTAATAAAAGAACGAGAAAAAACGTACACCGCAGTCGTCGGCACCATGAAAGAGGCGCTGTATGTCATACACGATGACACCCTAGAAAATACACAGAGTAGGGCAATCCGTGCGATGATAGTGATAAACAACGGGTACGACGTGAATAGATGCACGATATAAAGTGAGTCGATAAATGGTTGTAATTCTTATTGTTTTCATTTTTTTGTTGACAGATACAAAATAATTTGAAATAATGTTTTCAGAAAGTCGAGGAAAGGAAAAAACAAAATGATCAATCCATTACCGAAAAATCGTCTCTTTGCTACCCTGGACGCCAACGACGTAGCAGGCATCATCGCAGGACTACCCGAAGAGCACCGTGCAAACGCATACCGTATCTACTTCGGTACCGTCAACCA
>Ga0160423_10000226_pt1 | contig 44139 bp, 42 predicted proteins | sample CRUFie14St8metaG_FD_108191 | JGI IMG/M metagenome (GOLD analysis project Ga0160423, IMG submission 108191) | Marine microbial communities from the Costa Rica Dome - CRUD Field 142mm St8 metaG | ecosystem: Environmental > Aquatic > Marine > Oceanic > Photic zone | place: Costa Rica: the Eastern...
ATTACAAGGTTTCATCCACAGATTACCGTTACGACCTATCATCGCGATGAGCACGTGGAACAGATCGTCACTTTGCTAAAAACTCTCGTGCCGCAGTATCGAATGAGGCTCAAAGGGTTTTCTTTTTGGACATCACGACCGCGCCCTGTGCTCCTTCAAGCATCTTGTGTCTCCTGACCCCCCTGCGCATCGGCAGATGGGGTAATGTCTCCACTACGCCTTTTCTGTCGATTTCTTTTTTGTTTGGGAGTTTTTTTGGCTGGTTGTGATGGGCTCCCCTTGTAATGAGCCGTTTCCAGCGTCCTGCCCTGGGCCTTGCATTCTGGGCATAGTTGGTTTTGTGGATTCAATTTCAATGCATGGGGATGGACGAGTATCAACTTGTGACAAGGATCATGAAGGCAATTGATAAAGTTTTGTGTGGGCTCCTGTGTATGCACGCAGATGCCTTTGGGCGTATCTCCCGGGTGGGCTCCTGGCGGTTTGAGAGACATTCGTTCATCAAAAACAAAGCAATCGCCTTCCCAAAGGTCGTCGCCGATTTCCTTCCAATAATTTACAATGCCCCCATGGAGCTGAAAAACATGTTTAAAACCTGCTTCCTTGAACAGAACACTCGCCTTTTCACATCGAATCCCTCCCGTGCAATACATGAGCCACTTTTTGTCTTTGAGATGCTCATATTCTGAAATTTTTTCGGGTAAATCGCGAAAGTTTTCCGTATCCGGGCACATGGCACCCTTGAACTTTCCGATGTCGGATTCGTAGCGATTGCGGGTATCAAACAAGACCACATCCGGGTCGTCTTCAATTATTTGCCGCCACTGAGCCGGAGACAGGTGCTCTCCACCTCCCTGACGTGTATCAAGAGGTCCATCGACTCCGAGTGTGACGACTTCCTTTCTGGCCTTGACCGATAGCTTACCAAACGGGTTGGTCGCATATTCACTGATCTTAAATTCCATGCCCTTGAACAAAGGGTGTCCGCTCATGGTTTCCTGATAGGCTTGTGCGGATGCCGCGCTTCCTCCCAAGGTTCCGTTGATTCCTTCGGTGGCAATGAGGATGCGCCCCTTGAGTGCAAGCTTCTGGCAAAGGTATCTTTGCTCGTATGCCAGTCCCTTGGGATCCTCAATAGATGTGAAGTGATAGTAAAGCAGGACGATGCTTTTTTCTTCCGACATGGCGTTATGTTATCGTTCACCCTGAACGGTTTCCAGCGGCAATTACCCTTTCATATGGGCCTGAGAGAGCCGCTGTACTGCGCTGCAGCCGCCTAGTGTCTTCAGGTTGTCGTTGATTCACTAGGGGCACGTTCCCATTTGGGGCGCTGGCGCTCTGGCAGGCTCCTATCAGCCTTCACGTAGTAGGACTTGGGCCCGAGGAGGGATTCGATTTCGTGCTGAAAGCTTAGTCCTGGGGTGACACCATACGTTTCATGACACTCTACAAAGGCAATGGTGCCATCCGGTTTGGTGAAGCACAGGTAAAGGGGGCAAGAACCCTTGTGTCGTTTGACCAACGCCATGATGTCATCCAGAGAATCAGTGGTCAGGCTGTCAACTGACAACCGAAGGTGGATTTGCTGACTGAAGCGTTTGGGTGCTTCTTCCAGCTCCATGATTTCCTGTGGGAAAATCTTGGGTCGATCCTCGGCATTGTTCACTTCTCCGATGACCATGATGGTCCTGTTGGCTTCAAAAAGGTGGCGATGTTTGTCGTATTGATCATTCATGCAGAGGATCTGCAACTGGCCTTGCAGATCTTCCAGTGTAATCATGGCATAGGGCTTACCCGATTTTTTTGAAAACCCCTGTTGAATGGCAGAGATCATCCCACCGATACGTGTCATGCTTCGATCTGGTAAAGTGGCAACAGATTCGGTATTTCCCAGGCTATACTGCTGGAGAATGGGCGAAAATGGGTTCAGAGGGTGGCCTGAAACGTAAAAGCCAAGGAGTTCTTTTTCGGCGGCCAATCGTTCCGCCTTGGGCCAGTCTTCGACTCGATCCGCATCGGTGACTTCGATGCTTTTAGAATCATCCATTTCACCAAAAAGAGAGGTTTGTCCTTTGACCCGATCTGAAGCGATACTTGCGGCCCGGGAAAGGGCCTTGTCTACCAGGCCAAAGAGAGTGGCCCGGTTTTCGTCCAGACTATCGCAAGCTCCCGACTTGATCAGGGCTTCGAGCATTTTTCGGTTCAGTGAACGTCCATCCACCTTGAGACAAAGGTCGTAGAGTGTATGGAATTTCCCTTCCTTGTCCCGAGCCTCGAGCAGCTGCTGCACGGCAGCCTCTCCGACTCCCTTGATGGCTGCCAGGCCGAAGCGAATCACCTTGCCGCCCTGAGCCGGGGAAAATACGACCCGGCTTTCATTGATATCGGGAGGAAGAACATCCACACCCAGTTGTTTGGCTTCTTCAATCAGGATGGAGAGTTTGGCTGTGTCTGCCATGTCATTGGTCATCATGGCAGCCAGGAACTCCACCGGATAATTCGCCTTCAGATACGCAGTTTGATAGGCAACGACGGCGTAGGCTGCCGCATGAGATTTGTTGAAACCGTAACCCGCAAATTTTTCCAGCAAATCAAAGACTTCATTGGCTTTTCCTGATGGAATTTTATTGAGTTTGGCACAGCCTTCGACAAAAAGCCTCCGGTGCTCCTGCATGACCTCCACTTTCTTTTTGCCCATAGCCCGGCGGAGCAGATCCGCCCCTCCGAGGGTGTATCCTGCTAGAATCTGGGCAGCCTGCATGACCTGTTCCTGGTAGATCATGATGCCGTATGTCTCCTCACAGATGGGTTTGAGGAGTGGGTGCGGATACTCGATGGCTACTTCTCCATGTCGACGGCGAATGAAATCGGGAATTAGATCCATGGGCCCAGGTCGGTAAAGGGAGACCAGTGCTGTAATATGCTCCACCGAGGCAATCTGAAACTTGCGGCAGAGATCCCTCATGCCACCGGATTCCAGTTGGAAGACGCCCACGGTGTTCCCTTTGTTCAAAAGATCGTATGTTGTAGCATCATCCAGCGGGAGTCGATCCATGTCCAACTCGATCCCTTTGGTTCGATGGATCATATCGCAACAATTACGAATCACTGAGAGGGTCTTCAGACCCAGGAAATCCATTTTGAGCAATCCGAGATCGCCCACAGGATTCATCGCATACTGGGTGACGATACCTCCATTTTCATCCTGCTTGAGGGGAAGGACGTTGTAGAGAGGTTCGGCCCCGATCACCACCCCGGCGGCGTGCACCGAGCAGTTCCGGGTTACATCTTCCAGGATGAAGGCGGTATCGATCAATTCTCGAGTGACCTCTTCTGATTCGTAGGCTTTCTTGAGATCAGGTGACTTTTCGATCGATTTTGCCAGGGTGATTTTCAGATCATTGGGCACCATCTTGGCCAGGCGATCCACTTCGCCATAACTGAGCCCCATGACCCGACCGACATCCCGGATGACGGATTTGGCGCCCATCGTACCGAAGGTACCAATTTGGGCCACGCATTCCCGACCATATTTTTCCCGCGTGTATTCAATGACATCCGCGCGACGGTCATCGGCAAAATCAATATCGATATCAGGAGGATTGACGCGCTCAGGGTTGAGGAATCGCTCAAAGAGTAGTCCATAGCGTATGGGGTCGACGTTACTGATTTCCAAAAGATAGGTGACCAGAGAGCCTGCGGCAGAACCTCTGGCGACACAGGAGATGCCCTTGGCCCGGCCGTATTGGACGAAGTCGCCGACGATCAGGAAGTAACTGACGAAACCCATTTGTTCGATGACACTCATTTCGACGTTCAGGCGATCGATCAATATCTGCAGCGCCTCTGCGATGACAGGGTTTTCAAGCGCTTTTCTTGGATCGAGCCCATCCAAGCCGGTGTCCGCACCTTCGGACTCCAATCCAGGCAGAAGTGAAGGGTCTTCCACCCGTAATACCTTGAAGGTTTCTCCATCCACTTCCACCTCCAGGCGATACCTTTTGTAAAGCCCCTTGGCCAACAAATGCCTTAAATAACCTTCACGGGTGAAAGTCTCGGGAGGATCGAACACCGGGTAATGCAGCTCCCCAAAATTGATTTCCAGATCACATTTTTCTGCCACAGCCAATGTGTTGGAAACGGCCGAGGGTACCTCCTTGAACAATTCGGTCATTTCCTCGGCACTGCGGAGGTAGAACTGTTCGGGCACGTAAGACATGCGCTTGGTATCGTTGAGGTGGGACTGGGTGCCGATACAGATCAACGAATCGTGTGCATGCGAGTGCTCTTTCTTGATGTAATGGACATCGTTGGTAGCCACCATCTGAAGATTGAATTCCTTGGCCCATTGGATTAGGTGGCGATTGACCAGCTGTTGCTCCGGAATACCGTGATTTTGTAATTCCAGATAGAAATGATCTTTGCCAAAGACTTGTCGAAACCAGTCCAGCGCATCCCTTGCCTGCGGAAGTTTGTCATGTTGGATGAATGCGGGGATCTCACTCGCCAGACATCCTGAGAGGACGATCAAACCATCCTTGTGAGCCTCAAGGATCTCCTTATCAATCCGTGGTTTGTAGTAATAGCCCTCTAGGTGAGCGTCTGAAACCAAACGGACCAGATTCTTGTAGCCCGTTTGGTTTTGGGCGAGAAGGACCAAGTGGTTGTAAACCTCTTTCCCGCCGATGCTGGATTTTTTCTCCAGCCGGCTGCCTGGAGCCACATACACCTCGCATCCTATGATGGGTTTGATGCCTGATTTCTTCGCCGCCTGATAAAATTCGATAGCACCGTACATGACACCATGGTCTGTCATGGCCATAGCAGGAAATTCAAGCTCTACCGCATGTTTCATCAGACGGTCGATCTTGCATGCCGCATCCAGCAGGGAGAATTCGGTATGAAGGTGTAAATGGACAAATTCGGCCTTCCCCATGCGCACAGTATAAGAAGGAGGGTGACTTTCCCAAAGTTCAAAAAGGTTGATTTTCATCTGGTTTCTGTAATCTGGCACACCCGAGGCCATGCGATGCGTTTATCATGAGCATGCGGTTAATTATGACAGGTCGGACAGATTTGATAGGTGAGAACCGTGCTTGTGAAGACCATGGGCATGAAACCTTGTCCTCGTGGCCATTCTGTGGACATAGTTCCCTTTGCTTGGCATGCACCAGACATTCATTTTACCTCATCGCGCCAAACGCCCCGGTTCTCGCTGCCCTGGCTTCATGAGGGCGATCCCTGGAAGCCTAGGTCTTGCAGGATGCCTAATTTGGCTTTTTTGCGCTCATTTCGCCACTGCGGAGCTTCCACCTGGGCGGGAATTGCTCACCGCCGATCAAATTCTGGACCGCCTCAGGGAACAGTTGTCCGAACAGGCCTCAGAGGCATCGCCATACACCTTTCTCAGGAAATCGGTCATTTACAAACTGGACGGTGGTGGGCAGACAAACAAGGTCGAGCGCAAGACGTATCGAGCTTTCACCCATGGCAAGGATCAGGCATTGGTTTCCATCAATGGCCGTCCAGCTACGGCGCAGGAGAGGAAGCAGGATCGTTTGCACAATCTTGAGCGTCAGCAACGCTATCTCCATAGAAAGGTGGATCGAGAGCAAGAGGCTCAGGAGCATTTGATGACCCGGAACATGGATCTTTTTCGACGAAAATTCCATGCTGAAAAGACGGGCATGATCCACCAGAGGGGGCGTGATGCCTTCACCCTGAAAATGACTCCCAAAGAGGAGGTGGAACTTGAGCACGGCTCGGTCAACCGCCTGATGAACGCCATGGAAGGAACCTTGTGGGTGGATACACAGACTTTTTACCCAGTCGGTGTTGCCGTTCGGATGCTGGAACCGGTGACTTTTGCCGGTGGCTTGCTTGGTGTGATTCGGCATGTTGAGCTGCATGTATGGCAAAAGCAGCTTGCGCCCGGAGTCTGGGTGGATGAGGAACTTGAGGCATCCTTTGACATGCGTCTTCTGTTCAAGAATATCCGATTCCATCTCACCAGTATCTCCAAGGATTTCAAACCGCATCTTTCCCATACGGATCGAGGTGGCTCGGTAGGAGTTGAGACAAGGGGTGGCAAGGATTAAATTCCTATTGGATGCGATACTTTGACCACAATGCGACAACGAGGGTAGACCCGGAAGTGATCGGGGTCATGATCCCTTTCCTGCAGACGCACTGGGGCAACCCCTCAAGCGCTTATCGGTTTTCCCGTCCGGTCAAGCAAGCCCTCCAGCAGGCACGGGCTCAGGTCGCCTCCTTGATTCGAGCTCAGCCTGAAGAGATTCTTTTTACCGGCTGTGGCACTGAAAGTATCAACACGGCACTTCATCTGGGGGCCGTGGTGGGGCGGGGGCAAAAGCATGCCATTGTCACCTTGGTCGAGCATGAAGCCAATTTGCGTTATGCTGCTTACCTGGAAAGTCATGGGTGGAAAATTACTCGTCTGGGCGTGGATGGTCAGGGTTTGCTGGATCCGCAAGCCGTCAAGGATGCCATACGGGAAGACACGGCGATGGTCTCGGTGATGTGGGCCAATAACGAAACGGGTGTCCTTCTGCCCATTCATGACATTGCCATGTGCTGCCGGGATCGAGGCATCCTGTTTCATACCGATGCGGTTCAGGCGATCGGAAAAATTCCCGTGCATGTGGATGAGGTGCCTGTCGATTTACTTTCCTTATCCGCTCACAAAATGAATGCTCCCAAGGGTGTGGGTGCCCTTTATATTCGAAAAGGCACGCCATTTGCCCCTTTCCTGCATGGGGGTGGTCAAGAGGCTGGGCGTCGAGCTGGTACACAGAACATGGCTGGCATTGTGGGGCTTGGAAAAGCGGCTGAGTTGGCCTCGGCAAGACTCTCTCAAAAAAACCAGGTAGGTGCTCTCAGGGATCATCTGGAGCAGGGGATGTTGCGCTCCATACCCAACCTAAAAGTCAACGGGCATCCCACCTTGCGGTTACCCAACACCTCCAACGTTTGTTTCGATGGAATTGAAGCGGAAGCCTTATTACATCAGCTCGACCGTCTTGAGGTGGCAGCTTCCAGCGGATCGGCATGTAGCAGTGGTTCTCTCGAGCCTTCGCATGTTTTGACCGCCATGGGCTTATCACCCAGGCAAGCCTTGTCCAGTATTCGATTTAGCCTGGGTATTGAGACCTGTCAGGAAGAGGTGGATTATCTTCTGCAGCACTTGCCAGAGCAAGTGCGTCGGCTCAGAGGCTATTCTCCCTTGAATCAATGATGTGAAAGCGACGAACACTATGGAACCTCTATTGAAATTACTACGTGAAAACGCTTCTTATTCCTCAACGCAGCTGGCTCAGTTGCTGGGTATGGAAGAGTCGGAAGTCAAGAACCGGATTCAGGCCCTTGAGGACGATCGAACTATTCTGGGATACATGGCTTTGATCAATGATGAAAAAATCCAAGTTGACCGAGTTCGCGCGGTCATAGAGGTCAAGCTCACCCCTGAGCGCGAAGGGGGATTCAATCACCTTGCTTCCCGCATTGCCAGGCATCGCGAAGTCACCGCATGCTACTTGATGTCGGGTTCTTACGATCTTCTGGCCTTTGTGGAAGGCGAGTCTCTCAAGGATGTGGCATCCTTCGTTTCCGAGAAGCTTTCAACGCTGCAGGAGGTGGTCTCAACATCGACGCATTTCATGCTCAAACCCTACAAGGAGCACGGGATGCTCCTTGCATCCGACGAGTCGAACCAAAGGCTCCGCGTCGCTCCCTGAGACCAGCAGCTGGCGGCTTGAGTCAGATGCGCAAGCCTCTAGTCGACGTTGATTTCCTGGCGTATATCGAATTTTTCAATGCGCTTGCGCAAGGTTGCTCGAGTAATGCCCAAAAGGTTCGCTGCACGCACTTGATTGCCCTTGACTTCCTTGAGGGCCTGACGGACGAGTTCTCGCTCAACGGTAGGGATCAACTTCTGGTCAGGATGAAGGCGCGTCCACTGGAAAAGGGCCTGGGTGAGTTGATCAATGTCAGAGCTGAGGCCATCATTTTGATCCTGAAGTGCGACCCCTGTGGGTGTCGGGGCCTGAGGGGTGCTCGGCAAGGGTGGGGTAGCATTTGGACCCGCTGGTTGAGACGCTGCGTCCTGCGTCACTTCGGTAGGCAGGTTGCTCCAAAGAATGATGTCCCCTTTGGAAACCACGAAAGCACGCTGGATGACATTTTCCAGCTCCCTGACGTTCCCAGGCCATCGATAAGTTTTTAGAGCCTGCAAGGCATCCTGGTGAATGGATTTTTCCGCTTGCTTGTATATTTTGGAGAACTTTCTCAGAAAGTAATGAACCAGCAAGGGTATGTCCTCTTGTCGGTCCCTCAAGGCGGGTAGCTGAATCCGCACGACATTGAGTCGGTAAAACAAGTCTTCCCGAAAGGTTTTTTCTGAAACGGCCTGTTCCAATGGCTGGTTGGTGGCGGCAATGACCCGAACATCGACTTCGACGGGTTTGTTGCTTCCCAGGCGCTCGAAGGTTCCAGACTGTAGGAACCGCAGCATTTTGGTCTGGGTGGGAAGAGACATGTCTCCCAGCTCGTCGAGGAACAGCGTGCCCTGGTGAGATTGCTCGAATTTGCCTATACGGGTTTGGGTGGCACCGGTGAAGCTGCCTTTTTCATGGCCGAAGAGCTCACTCTCTAGGAGGCTTTCCGGAATGGCGGCACAATTGATGGCCAGAAAGGAGTGTTTCGAGCGCGGGCTGTTCTGATAAATGGCGCGAGCCACCAGTTCCTTGCCTGTGCCGCTTTCTCCGGTAATCAGGACGGTGGCATCGGAGCTGGCCAGTTGACCAATCAGCTTGAAGACCTCCTGCATGGGTTCGCTCCGACCGATGATGCCCAGCTCGTCATCGAGAGATTCGCTGTCGCCCTCGAAAGTCACCGGTTTACTCATGTCCTTCGAAGCCTTGAGAGCCTCGAAAATGAGTTTCTGTAATTTGGGCACGTCGAAAGGTTTGAGGACGTAATCAAAGGCACCCAATTTCATGGCCTCAATGGCAGTTTGGGTGGCTCCATAGGCGGTCATCAGGATGACGGGAGTTTTGGTGTCGAGTTGGCGAATGGCCTCGAGGGTCTGCAGACCACTCATCCCCCCCATCCGAATATCCATGATAATGAGATTTGGGCGGAATTCTTTCAGCAGTCGCAGCCCTTCTTCGCCGCTGGAGGCCATCTGCATCTCAAGATCGGGCATGTCAAAGATGCGCTTGAAGGCGTAGCGCACATCGGCCTCATCGTCTATGACGAGTAACTTATCCATATTGATAATCCTTTGGATCTTTTTTTGCTTCAGGTATGGAGCACAAACAGCTCCAAAAATTTCAGTTCTGTTGCTATATCTTGCCTTTGGTTTATGTTAAACCGATTGCTAGATAATGAATAAAAATCCCTTGCTCTGAGGGGACTTGCACCCGATGGCTCCAGATAAGCTTTATTAGAATATGTCCGTCGATTCCTCAGTTGTGCGCACGCCAGCCGCGAGCCGAGCATTGGGGTTTACCCTTATCGAATTATTGGTGGTCATTGCCATCATTGCCATCCTGGCAGGTCTCCTTCTGCCTGCCTTAAGCGCCGCCAAACAAAAAGCCCACTCCATCCGCTGTCTGAACAATCATCGGCAGCTCACTTATGGCTGGATTCTCTACGCGGATGACAATGAAGGCCACATCACTGCGGCCAGTGATCCACGAGATGCGGGTGGCCCCGAGCCTATCAAACCCGCCTGGGTGCGTGGCTTAATGGATTTTGATCCCAGCAACCGCTCCAACTGGGATCCGCAATGGGATATCCACCGAAGTCCTCTGTGGCAGTATGTCCAATCAGAGGAGATTTTCAAGTGTCCTGCAGACAAAAGTCTCGTATCGGTGGGTGAGAAGGCCATGCCCAGGGTGAGATCGATGGCCATGAACGTGCACTGTGGAGCCTGGGGCGAAGGTGAGAAAACCTACTGGTATGGCTACCGGGTTTATCAAAAAGAGTCGGATTTTGTCGATCCAGGGCCCTCTTCCACATTCCTGTTCCTAGATGTCCGTGAAGATGCGGTCAATTACGGTAATTTTCTCGTGGGAATGAAAGGCTATCCCGACTTTCCTGAACAAATGCTCATTTTTGACTTTCCCGCCTCCTATCACAACCGGGCGGCCACTCTTTCCTTTGTGGACGGGCACTCGGAGGTCAAGAAATGGCAAAACCCCGATACCATGCCGCCTCTTGTCAAAGGAGGGCTGCTACCCCAAATTGCAGAAATGCCTGCGACGCTGAGTTCTCCTGGCAATCTGGACGTCCGTTGGTTGCAGGATCACAACACCCGGCTTCCTTGAACCGAGTGTGGGACTCTACAGTATAGGTGGCTATTGCAAAACCTGGCATTTCGTTCAATAGTGCGTATGATTTACATGGCGCAACAAAGTGAGCACACCATTCGAGCTTTCAAAGGCAAGTCCTTCCTGCCGGCGCTTACAGTCTACGATTACCCCATGACCCGGCTCCTGGATGAATTGGGGATCCCCCTGCTTCTGGTTGGAGACTCCCTGGGGATGGTCGTCTTGGGGTATCCGGATACCACCCACGTGACCATGGAGGAGATGCTGCATCATGTGCGGGCCGCGGCTCGTGCCAAGCCCAGAGGCTTTCTGGTCGCCGACATGCCCTTTAAAAGTTACCAGAACCCTGAGCAGGCCGTCACCCATGCGATACAGCTCAAGGCGGCTGGAGCGAAGGGCGTCAAACTGGAGGGAGGGCAGGAGGTAGCCCCGCAAATCCAAGCCATACTCCAGTCAGGGATTCCCTGCGTGGGACATTTGGGTATGCTTCCTCAGCGAGTGGTCGAAGAAGGCGGCTATCGCATCAAGGGGCGCAGTGAACAGGAAAAGGCTTCCCTTCTGGAAAATGCAGAGCTTTTGGCAAAGCTGGGAGTCTGTGCCCTGGTGCTTGAGTTGGTGCAGTCAGACCTGGCTCGAGAAATCACTCACCGGGTTTCCATCCCCACCATCGGTATTGGATCTGGAGATGACTGTGACGGACAAATATTGGTGACCCAGGATCTGATTGGTGGTTTTCCCTGGTTTCGCCCGAAGTTCGTGACGCCCGTGATGGAAAGTGCCTCGTTGCTTCAGAAGTCGGTAGATGCTTGGAGAAGCGAACAGTCCGAGCGTTACCGAAAGGCTTTTAGTCCTTCACCAACTGTAGTCTACCATCGAACCTGATACCTTAAGTTCTCATGCCCTCTGATTCCTTGAGTCATATCGATCCCGAAGGCAAAGCTGCCATGGTGGATGTTTCAAGCAAACCTCTGACCCTGCGCGAGGCCATCGCCGAAGGCATCATATTCATGCAGTCAGGGACCTTGGATGCCATCGAGTCCAACCAGATGGCCAAAGGCAACGTGTTTGCGACCGCACGACTGGCAGGGATTATGGGAGCTAAAAAAACCGGGGAATGGATTCCGCTTTGTCATCCGCTTCCGATCACCCACTGTGAAGTTGACTGCCAGATACCGCCCTCGCGTGATCGGATCACCATTCGTGCTTCAGCGCGTATCACTGCTGCAACCGGTGTTGAGATGGAGGCGCTCACGGCGGTGTCGGTTGCTGCCCTGACCTTGTATGACATGTGCAAGGCTGTTGATAAGTCAATGGTGATCGGTGATATCAAACTGGTTCGAAAAACCAAGACAGCGCTTGTTTGAAAGCTTCTCGCTTGTGAAGCAGCATCTTTGAGGGTTGCGTTGATCTTCAAAAGAGGACAGCTTTGAGTGTTCCATAAAACTGTCGACTCACGCTTTTTTTCGAGGCCTGATGCACACTTTTTGCTTCGGCCTGCTTTTGACCCTTTCCCTCAAAGCAGAGGACCCCAAATGGCTGACCTTCAAGGGGCAGCCGGGGCCTGGATCTGGAAAAAAGATCGTATTGATCAGTGGTGATGAAGAATACCGGTCAGAAGAGACCTGTCCTATGTTGGCCAAGATTCTCAGCCAGCGTCACGGTTTCGATTGCACGGTTCTCTTTTCCATCGATCCCGAAAAGGGGTTTATTGACCCTAACAACCAGCAAAGTCTCCCGGGCCTGGAGGCGTTGGAATCGGCTGACTTGATGATTATTGGCACTCGGTTTCGCCAACTTTCTGATGCCGATTATGCTCATCTGGCGCGTTACCTCAATCGGGGAGTTCCAGTGATTGGTTTTCGAACAGCGACCCATGCCTTTCGGGGATCAGGCCAGAGCGGGGCATTCAAATGGTCTCAATTTGGATTAAAGATTCTTGGGGAAACCTGGATCAGTCATCATGGCAGGCACAAAGGTCAGGGAACTCGAGCCATCGTCTCGGATGTGCATGCCGATCATCCTGTCCTCAATGGGGTAGGAGAGATCTTCGGCCCGACGGATGTTTACGGCATTCGCAACCTGAACCCGGAGCAAGCCACCATTGTGCTTCTGGGAGGTGTCACCGAAAGTCTCGAGGAACAGTCGCCACTTGTGATGGGAGATAAAAATGATCCGATGATGCCGGTGGCGTGGTTTCGCGCTTACTCATCACCGGATCAAAGTGTCGAAGGCCAGGCTTTTTGTACGACACTGGGCGCTTCGGTGGACATGCTGGATGTAGACTTGAGGCGCTTGTTTATCAACGCATCCTACCATCTGGTAGGCCTTGAAGTGCCCCGGCGAGCCGCTGTTGAATTGGTCGACCAGTTTGCTCCCACCTTCTACGGTTTCAATAACGACGAGACCTATTATGAGAGACGCAATTTGAGGGTTTCCGACTTCGAGTTGGGGCGTAGTGCATCCACGGGACTGGCTCGACCCCAATCCGTTCCCAAAGGTTGGCGTCCGACCAGTCCCTTTTGAGACGAAGGGTGCATCACAGTTGTGGGAAGGGGGGCATCAATCGGCAGGGGGCTCGTGAGCATTTTGTCTTAGATGGACTATGGTTGCCCCCCATCCGCCATGCCACTCAGGGGCCAGTTGGAAGGAAGCGACTTCAGGAAGCCTTTCCAGAAGACGGTGCACGCCTTCCCTCAGGTGGCCTGTTCCCTTACCATGAATGATGCGCACCTCTTCGATGCCAAACTCCATGCAGGCATCCAGGTAATCGGGTATCAGCGTCTTGATTTCATTGGGACGAAAGGTATGAAGATCAAGCTCTCCATTGATAGGTAAAGGGGTGGTTTCCTCTGGTTCCATGATGTGGAAGATTGGCTGGCGTGGTTGTTGATACTGTGCGCCAAGCTAGTGGAGGCGCATGGCTTTGCAAGCCGAGAGCCTCCGGGGTATTGGTTTTCCAAAATTTCTGATCCAGGGGCATGCTCGAGCGATCGCATCTCACAATTCCATTGCTTTGGGTCCGGTCAACACATCATAGTAGAGCTCTGTTGATTTGTCTCCCTGCGGAGCCATGTATTTTCTTCTAGCCCAGGTCACTGATTCTCAAACGGAATCCTTCACCGATCTCCTGATTTATCAAGGGACCGGTTTTGTGATCGTGTTGATGGTTTTGGGTTCTCTTTGGGCTGTAGTGGCACTTTTAAGCTGGCTGATGGCCTGGCTGCAGCTGCCTGATCCGGTAGTCGAACAAATTTCATCGAAGCCTGTGCCATCGCGTGGCTCGCTGACCAAGCCTCCTATTGAAGAGCATCCGGAGCTGGTGGCGGTGATGACGGCTGCGGTTCATACGGTGATCCAAGGCCCCTTCCGCATTGTTTCCATTAAGGATTCGAATTCTGAAAAAAAGCATGACACTCAAGAGTAAAGGTATGAAGCGACTCAGGGTGACCCTCCATGGGAAATCTTACGATGTGACTGTGGAATGCCTGGAAGAGGGAGAGGGTCAGGAAGTGAAGGGCACCGAATCCCTTGAGACGGCTTCTGCTGCTTCCAGCCCAAGCGCCTCCGGCGAAGGGATCTTTCTTCCCAGTCCATTGGCTGGAAAAGTCGTCAGTCTGACGGTTCAGGCGGGGCAGGAGGTGAAGGAGGGAGATGAAATCATGGTTCTCGAGGCCATGAAAATGAATACCCAAGTCCACGCATCGAGCTCAGGCAAGATTCTTGCCCTAAGGGTGCAACCGGGTGATCAAGTGGAGGAAGGTCAAGTTCTGGTGACCATGGGTTCCTAAAAAAGTGATCCAAGCATGGAAAGTATCACGCAATTTTTTCAACTGACCGGTTTTGCTGCTTTGACCTGGCAGATGATGGCCATGTGGGGTGTGGTTAGCGTTCTCTTTTACCTGGCCATTTACAAACGTTTTGAACCGTTGCTTCTGGTGCCCATTGCCTTTGGGGCACTGGTGGCCAATTTGCCGACCAAGGGAATCATTCATGATGGGGTTCAGGCCGATGGCACTGTTCATTCGGGTGTGATCCAGATGGAGGTCACCTTGAGTTCGATCGAACCTACGCAGGGAGGAAATCAGGCGAGTGTGGAAATTCATCGCCTTGAGGGAGGGCTCTTTGACATCATTACTCAGGGAGTTAAAATGGAAATTTTTCCTCCTTTGATTTTTCTAGGAGTCGGAGCATTGACTGATTTTGGCCCCCTGATTGCAAACCCTCGAGTGTTACTGTTGGGGGCGGCGGCTCAAATGGGAGTTTTCGTCACGTTTCTGGGAGCATCACTCATGGGGTTTAGCAAACTCCAATCTGCCTCGATTGGCATTATCGGAGGCGCTGACGGTCCGACTGCAATTTTCACCAGCAACAAACTTGCGCCCGAGCTGCTGGGCCCAATTGCGGTGGCTGCCTACAGCTACATGGCATTGGTGCCACTCATACAGCCACCGATCATGAAGCTCCTGATCACCCGTCGCGAGAGATCCATACGCATGCAATCTCTACGAAAGGTGAGTCGTTTGGAAAAAATAGCCTTCTCCATTCTGGTGACCATGGTCTGTGTCCTTTTGGTTCCCGACGCATCTCCTCTGATCGTCATGTTGATGTTGGGGAACGTCATTCGCGAATGCGGAGTGACCCAGCGTTTGCTTCAAGCCGCTCAAAATGAAATCATCAACGTGGTCACTATTTTTCTTGGAGTCAGTGTGGGGATAACTATGAAGGGGGGATCCTTCCTTCAATTGGAAACACTCAAGATCATTGTTCTTGGAGTGATCGCTTTCTCTATTTCGACGGCAGGAGGTATTTTGATGGCCAAGCTCATGAATGTTCTCAGTCGTCGTAAACCCATCAACCCGCTGATTGGGGCTGCGGGTGTTTCAGCCGTGCCGATGGCGGCTCGTGTGGCACACGCGGAAGGACAGAAATACGATCCTGGCAACTACCTGCTCATGCATGCGATGGGGCCCAACGTCGCCGGCGTGATCGGTTCGGCTGTCGTGGCGGGTTATTTTATTGCCACGCTCTCGCAGTAGGCCCTGTATCTTATATCTGCGGAGTCAGCCCGCTCGAGATTAGCCTTTTCGAACCCGATCTTTTTTCTCCTCCAGCTCCTCTTGCAGCACTTTTTTATCGGTGGCCAATTGCGTCTTGAGCGACTCGTAGACCTCGATTTCTCTTGCTTGCAGGGCCTTCTCGATTTCTCCATTGAGAAAGATTTCCTTCTCCGCAATCTTGGCTGCGTATTTTGAATCCAGCTCCGATATTTGCTCTTTTTGCTCAGCGGTCAGTTGGGTCATGGGGTTGTCTTTGTTGAGTCTTTCCATGGCGAGTTCGTAAGCCGATTTCATAAGAGTTAGATCGATAGCTTAATGAGTTGCAAACTCAAGGATTTTTAGCGGACAGGGGGTCTAAAGTAGCCCTCCAAACATCAGGAGTCGAGTCCACCCTGGAGGGGATTTGAGTATGAAAAAAACCACCCTCGTATGGAGGGTGGTTGTCATTTTTTTAAGAAGCCAAGAGGATCGCTCCTGGGATCTTTAGATGTATTCGTTGATCAGGTTTTCAAGGTATTCCTGGCGGCCGCTGGCGTTCTTGGCAATCTTCCCTCTCTTGAGAATGTATTTTTCCAGATCCTTGAAGCTGGAACTTCCGGCCTCAATTTTCGCGCCGATCCCCGAATCCCAGGAACTGTAGCGCTCGTCGACAAAATCTTTCAGTCGACTATCTGCACGAATGGCAGCGGCGATTTTAAGCCCACGTGCAAAGGCGTCCATCCCGCCGATATGCGCATGGAACAAGTCGACTGGCTCAAAGCTTTCTCGGCGTACCTTGGCATCGAAATTGACCCCACCTGGCTTGAGACCGCCGTGGTTGAGGATCGAAAGCATGCACTGGGTGGTCAGGTAGATGTCGGTGGGGAATTGATCGGTGTCCCAACCCAGCATCACATCGCCCGTATTGGCGTCAATGCTACCCAAGGCACCGGCGGCCGATGCGACCTCCAGTTCATGTTGCATAGTGTGGCCAGCCAAGGTTGCATGGTTGGTTTCCAGGTTGAGCTTGAAATGCCCCATCAGTCCATACTGCCGGAGAAAATTCAGGCAAGCAGCAGCGTCGGAATCATACTGGTGTTTGGTAGGTTCCTTGGGCTTGGGCTCAATGTAGAATTGGCCTTTGAAGCCGATCTTTTTCTTATGGTCTACCGCCATGTGAAGAAATGCGGCAAGATGATCCATCTCGCGCTTGAGCTGGGTATTCCAGAGTGTGGAATATCCTTCCCTTCCTCCCCAGAAGGTATAACCCTCGCCGCCGAGGGATTTGGTGACTTCGATTGCCTTTTTGACCTGTGCTGCTGCATAAGCAAACACATCAGCGTTGCAGCTGGTGGCAGCCCCGTGCATGTAACGGGGGTGGCTAAAGAGGCAGGCCGTTCCCCAAAGCAGCTTGATGCCGGTGCGTTGTTGTTCTTCCTTGAGCACCTTGGCTACGGCATCCAGATTCTTGTTGCTGGCGGCCAGACTGGCCCCCTCGGGAGCCACATCCCGATCGTGAAAGGCGTAATAAGGAGCCCCAAGTTTCTCCATGAACTCGAAAGCGACCCGAGCCCGATTTTGGGCGTTCTTCACCGAATCGGTGCCATCGTCCCAAGGTCTCAGGGCAGTGCCCACACCGAAGGGGTCGGCCAATGGGTTGCGGAAAGTATGCCAATAAACCACGGAGAACCGCAGGTGGTCCTTCATCGACTTCCCTTCCACCTTCTCATCCTCGTTGTAGTATTTGAAGGCCAGTGGGTTTTTGGAATCCGGACCTTCGTAGGCGATCTTTTTGATTTTAGGAAAGGCTCCCTTTATTTTTTTTGGCATTGGCATACGAAATGGTTGGTTATTAAAAGGTTAAGTACAGTGTGCGCGCAAGGATGACATAGAACACAAACCGCCTCATCTTAATGATTTGAGTGGTTTGTCAAGCCAATTAGAGAGGATGAATCCTTGGCATCGGCGATTTTTGCTACCCGTTTTGCGCGGAGGGCCACGGATCCCTGATGCAGCTTTCTCTTGCCAAATCCAACATGACGAATAGAGTATCCGGCTCATTTGTGACGATTTAGATGAGTTTTGTAAGTTTATTTTTCTGGGTATCTCTGGCGCAAGCTGGGGGTGAAACGACGGGTCCTGCTGCGGCGGCTCCACCTGCATGGGCTCAATTTGTGCCCTTCATCTTCATATTTTTGATCATGTATGCCTTGATCATCCGCCCTCAGCAGAAAAAGGCAAAAGAACATGATGCCTTGCTTAAGAAGGTCAAAATCGGGGACAAGGTTTCTACGGCCTCGGGCATCGTCGGGGTGATCACCCAAATCAAACAGAATTCGGTCTCCCTGCGGTCGGCAGACTCCAAGCTCGAAATGCTACTGCCTTCCATTGATCGGGTTCTGAAGGAAAAAGATTCTCCAGAGGCTTAAACCACCACTCAAACGCAATTTTAGATGAAATCTGGTAATAAAGCTGGAAGTTGGCTCTTGGTCGTTTTGCTGACCGCGGCTGCCATCAACGAAATCATACCTCCTCAGGGAACGCCACTGCTGAATCAGTTTCAGCAAAGTGCTTCTCCTGATGAATCGAACCAAGCGACATTGGATATGATTCTCGCAGATGCCGAGGAGATGGAGGAGGCCTCACCCGGTCGAAATTATGCCAATCTATTTGATGCGATTGGTACTAATGACATCCGATCTTTGTTCCCTTCCATTTCCTTGGCGGAAGATGAGGATCAACCTTCCAAGGCCATTCTCAACAAGCTCCAAAAAGACGCAGCTGGGCGAATCCGACTGGGTCTGGATCTTCAAGGAGGAGTGTCCTTTACCGTAGCCATGGAGACAAATGTCATCAGTGCCGATCGCAATCGCCAAGAAGTCATGGAACAGGCCATTGGCGTTTTGAGAAGCCGTGTCGACAAATTTGGGGTTGCCGAGCCTGTTTTGCAAACGCGCGGAGAGAATGAAATAACGATTGAAATGCCCGGCCTTTCCGAACTGGACTACCAGTCCGTCAGGGAAATCCTCACCCGGCCAGCCTATCTTGAGTTTCGCATGGTTCACGAGCGCAGCCAGGAACTCCTGGCCCGAGGCTTTCCTGTTCCTGGCTATGAAGTGCTCACCGAAAGCCGAAAGAGCGAGATTGCTGGGGAAACCGATGCTCTCGTGGAATATCTTGTCAAGCGCGAGCCTGAACAGGGTCTAACAGGAACTCACATCGAGCGAGCTGCTGTCTACCCCAATCCAATGACGGGCGAACCCGAGATTGATTTCACTCTTACAAGCGAAGGGGCTGCGCTTTTTGCCAGTATCACGCGAGCTAATGTGGGTCGTCAGCTGGCCATCGTGCTGGATGGAGAGCTTAAATCAGCTCCTGTGATTCGTGGGGCCATCGAACAGGGAAGGGGGCAAATCAGTGGTGATTATGATGTGCGAGAGGCCATTGAACTCGCCAACGTCTTGGAAAACCCTCTCGAAGCTCCGGTTCGTATTGTGGAGGAAAGTTCGACAGGTCCCACCTTGGGTCGTGATTCGATTGAAAAGGGCGTCAGGGCATCTTTGTGGGGAATGATAGCTGTGGCCGTTTTCATGCTCATCTACTATGCTACAGCAGGTCTCATCGCCAACGTCGCATTGTGCCTGAATTTGATCATCCTTCTGGGCGTGCTTTGCAATATCGATGCCACCCTGACCCTTCCCGGTATCGCCGGTATCGTGTTGACCGTGGGCATGGCTGTCGATGCCAATGTCTTGATCTTTGAGCGTATTCGCGAGGAACTGAGGCACAATAAATCGGTTAAGGGTGCGATTTCCTCAGGCTTTTCGAAAGCGTTTGGCACCATCATTGATGCCAATGTGACGACCTTGATCGCTTCGGTCATCTTGATATACATGGGCAAGGGCCCAGTCAAAGGCTTCGGTGTGACTTTGACTATCGGTATTGTGGCCAGCTTGTTCACAGCCTTCTTCGTGACCAAGCTTTTCTTTGCGCAATTCTTTGTTCGCGACGGTGCTAAATCTGTGTCGGTTGGAACCCTGGCCTGTTTCAACAAAAGCCGATTTGATTTTATGAAACTGCAAAAGCCTGCCTTCATTATTTCCGCCATCGTGCTGGTCATAGGACTGGTATCGGGTTTTGCGCGAAAGGATGGCGTTTTCGGTGTGGATTTTGCGGGTGGTGACAGCATGCTTTACAGCTTCCAGCAGAAGGTGGCCGTGGAAGAATTACGCTCAGCGGTAGGAGCCCTCGAAGTGGGGGATGCCAAGATTGCTTACAAACGGGACTATGGCACTCAGGAAGAGACTCTGGAAGTGACAACGGCCTTTGATCAAGGAGAGAAGGTGACTCTGGCAATCAAGGAGCAGTTCGCGGATGCTGGCTTTGTCCTGGAAAAAACCAGCCGAGTTGGGGGATCGGTCGGAGGCGAAATTCAAAAGAGCGCGATCATCGCTCTTTCCCTGGCTCTATTGGGCATTCTTTTTTATGTGGCCCTACGATACGAATTTTCCTTTGCCATTGGTGCGGTCATGGCGGTGCTGCACGATATTCTAGTGACCTTGGGACTCTTCTTCCTGGCCGGTCGGGAACTCAATGCCCCGATGGTCGCAGCCATCCTGACCATCATAGGTTTTTCCATCAATGACACGATTGTGATCTTTGACCGTATTCGGGAAGATCTCAAACTTGGGGCCAAGGGGTCTTTCAAGGATATCATGAACCGAGCCATCAATGAGACATTGAGCCGAACGGTGATCACTTCTGGAACGACCCTCCTGGCGGCTCTGGCCCTGTTCATTTTTGGTGGGCCTGTCATCAATGATTTTGCGTTCACTTTTGTGGTCGGTGTGATTGCCGGAACCTATTCGAGTATCTACATTGCAGCCTCCTTGGTGCTCTGGAAGACCGGAGGTGAGAAACCCAAACTCATGACCTCGGATGTGACTGAGGAAGCTCCTTACCCAGCAGAGGCAGGAGCCCCGATCTGATTGCTCAAATCATGCCTGCTGGAGTCACGATCGAAACCTGGCACTGGGTTACCTTTATCGGTTGTGTGCTCTTCATGCTGGCGGTGGACTTGGGCCTGCTTCATCGAAAATCAAGAGAGATCCACGCACGCGAAGCCGCTGCGTGGACTTTTTTGTGGTTTTCCCTCTCCATGGGGTTTGCCTTTGTGCTGTTTCGATGGATGGGGGGTGAAACAGCTGGAGAGTTCATCACGGGCTACGTCGTTGAGTTGGCTCTTTCCATGGACAATGTCTTTGTCATTGCCCTGATTTTTTCTTATTTCGGCGTTCCCCGCCACCTTCAGCACCGGGTTCTCTTCTGGGGGATTCTCGGCGCCATGGTGATGCGGGGAGTCATGATTGGAGTTGGGGTGGAACTGGTGCATCGCTTCCACTGGGTCCTTTACATTCTGGGTGGGTTTCTAATCTTCAGTGGCATCAAGATGATCACGGGTTCCGATCAGGAAGTGGAGCCGGAGAAAAACCCTTGCATTCGTCTGGCGAGAAAATTCTTCCCCGTGGTGGATCATTTTGAAGGTCAGCGTTTCGTGATTCGAGAATCAGGGCGTCTGCTTCTGACACCTCTGGCCTTGGTGCTCGTCATGGTGGAAACGACCGACCTGATCTTTGCCGTGGATTCCATTCCGGCCATTTTTGGAGTGACTCAGAAACCGTTTGTGATCTTTACTTCCAATGTGTTTGCCATTCTTGGTCTTCGGTCGCTTTATTTTCTGCTGGCCGGGGCCATGGCCTCTTTTTCCTACCTCAAGTACGGTCTCTCGCTGGTGCTGGTTTTCATCGGTATCAAGATGCTTGTTTCCTTCAAATACCACATTGATACCCTCGTCTCTCTGGTGGTGGTCGGGTTGATTCTTGTGGTCTCCATTGGCCTGTCATGGGTCATCAAGCCCAAGGTCACTGAAAAGGAACCGAAGCCTTGATCTCTCCAGTACTGGTAAGGGTTGACAGCCGCTGACTGGATGAGCCCATGCCGATGAACAAGGCTGAAGACTTGTCATGCAAGGTGTGTGGGAAGCGTTCTGAGAGTGTTTGAAAAAAGTCCTCCTTTAATTGGGGATATTGACGTTGTTGAACCCGACAGTTGTGGTTATGATTCAATCAGACGGGTAAGGTTCATGCAGTATCGTTGGTCAATTGCACCCATTCAGGATCAGCAAGTCAGAGGTCTATCCAAAGCCTTTGATTTCTCTCCCCTCTTGCTCCAATGCCTGCTCAACAGAGGCCTCCGTGAAAATGACCAGGTAGAGCATTTTCTCTGGCCCAAGCTCAAGTATCTTTCTGATCCGTTTCAGCTGCCGGACATGCAAGTAGCTGTGGACCGCCTTCTGGAAGCTCGAACCAAACAAGAGAAGGTGGTTGTCTTTGGTGATTACGATGTCGATGGAGTCACTTCCACTGCACTGGTCATTGAGGTGTTGAGGGAGATGGGCTGGAAGATGGATTACTACCTCCCCCATCGCCTGGAAGAGGGCTACGGTTTAACCCAAGTTGGGGTCGAAAATTGTCTGGCCAAACTGAAGCCCGATCTGCTTCTGGCCGTGGATTGTGGTTCGACGGCGGTGGATACCATTTCATGGCTCAAGCAACACGACTTGGATGTCATCGTTCTGGATCATCACCAAATTACAGACCCTCCCCCTCCAGCCTATGCGATGGTGAACCCTCAAGTCACCGGGGGTCCCTTTTGCGAACTCAGCTCAGCAGGACTTGCTTTCAAACTAGTACACGCCGTGGTCAAGGCTTGTCGGGAAATGAATCAGCCTCCCTCAGCTCAGGATTATGATCTGAGGCCTCTCCTAGACCTTGTGGCTCTGGGCACGATTGCGGACCTGGTGCCATTGGTGGATGAAAACCGGATTCTGGTCACCGCCGGGCTCAAGAGGCTGAACCAAACCAAGCGTCCCGGGTTGCTGGCTCTCATGGAAATTGCCCAGGTAAGGGACGAACTCGGAGTTTTCGAGATCAGCTTTCAACTGGGGCCCAGGATCAATGCGGCCGGCCGCCTGGTTAATGCCGATACGGCTTTGCGCCTCATGCTTTCCGAGGATCTGGAGGAAGCGCGTCAACTGGCCCGTGAGTTGGATGCGCACAATCGACAGCGCCAGATGATCGAAAGGGATATTGCCGATCAGGCCGTGGATTCCATTCGTTCTGAGTTTGACCCAAAAAAAGACTTTGTCATCGTTCAGGGCAACGGGAATTGGCACGTAGGAGTAGTCGGAATTGTTGCTTCGAGAGTGCTCCGGGAGTTCTATCGACCCACCATCATTTTGGGTGGGGAAGGTTCCGAATGGCGTGGTTCGGGGCGAAGTGTGGAAGGCTTTGATCTGGCTGAGGCTCTGCGATCATGTGACGATCTTCTCAAACGTCACGGAGGCCACGCCATGGCTGCGGGTATGTCCATTCAACCTGAAAACCTGACGGCTTTCAGAAAGCGGATCAATGCCTTTGCCAATCAGCGCATGAAAGGCAGTTGCCCTCCTCCGGTTCTGCACCTGGATGCCGATATCTCTCTTTCGGCATTCTCCATCGATCGCATGGAAGAGCTGGCCCTTTTGCATCCTTTCGGATCGGGGAACGCTGCTCTTCAATTTGCGAGTCGAGGGGTTCAGCTTCGGGGGCAGCCTCATCGAATGGGGCGCGAACAGCAACACGCGAAATTCTGGGTCACCGACGGGCGAACCCATTTTGAAGTGTTGTGGTGGAATTGTGGGAATGCCCCCCTTCCGCAAGGCTCGTTTGACATAGCCTTTGCGCCTCAGATCAACGACTACAACGGTCGACGATCCGTGCAATTCAAATTGTTGGACTGGAGGCCTTCCGCCTGATAGCTGGACCTGGTCTGACTTGTTTTCGGCGCTTTCTTCTTCTAGCGGTTTCCATGCGATGCAGCAGATAACCTATTTCAATCGCTACACAGGTTGCCTGGAGCAGGAGGCTGTCTATGGGGAAGGTTTTCTGAAGTGGGCCTACGGTCGGGCGGTGGGCCGAGCGACTGTTGAACTTCTGGTCAAGCGATACCTGTTTTCTCGCTTCTATGGGTGGTGGATGAGTCGCCCCGCCTCCGTTGGCCGCATCAAGCCCTTCGTTGAGACTTTTCAATTGGATGTTTCTGAATTTGCTCAAGCTCTGGAAGATTATGGATCTTTCAATGACTTTTTTTCCCGCCGCCTCAAATCCGATGCCAGGCCCATCGATTCCAATCCGGCTTCGATCGTTTTTCCTGCCGATGGCAGACACCTGGGGTTTCAGGATCTATCGAGTGTGAGCCAGGTCTTTGTCAAAGGGCAGGGTTTTGATTTGACCACCTTCCTTGGGGATCCAGCTCTTGCCGCGAAATACCAAGGTGGCACTGCGATTCTTTCGCGTCTGTGCCCGTTGGATTACCATCGGTTTCATTTTGCGACGGCTGGATGCCCCGGTGCAGCATGGCTGATTCCCGGAGTTCTTTATTCGGTCAACCCCATGGCCCTTCGGCAGCGCCTAGCCTATCTGTGGGAGAACAAACGCATGCTGACACGCCTTGCGACAAAGACACTGGGAGAAGTGTTGATCGTGGAAATCGGTGCGACCAACGTCGGTTCGATCACTCAGACCTTTCGCTCGGATGACGCAATAGAGAAAGGGTATGAGAAAGGGTATTTCCGCTTTGGTGGTTCGGCCACCATGACTCTCTTTGAGCCTGGGCGCGTGAAGCTTTCCGATGACTTGCTTCATTACTCAGCCCAATCCATCGAACTTTATGCGAAGATGGGTGATGTGATGGGGCAGGCGCTCTGAGGGGTCACCGTATCCCCCGGTGTGAGCTTGATCCATCCCTGGGTTCCTGATTAAATGAATTTTATGTATCTGATGTCCCGACTGTTTTTTTTATGTTGCTCCTGTGCCCTTATGCCGCACGGCTTGCAGCTGGTGGCTCAGGACAAGGATTCGGAAAGTGCTTGGATTCAACTCTTCAATGGAAAGGATCTTGAGGGCTGGGTTCCAAAAATTCGCTATCACGCCCTTGGAGAGAATTACGGCAACACGTTCAGGGTTGAGGGCGGATTATTGAAGGTGGGGTACGATCCGAAAGCCTATCCCAAATTCAAGGAGACCTTTGGTCATCTCTTTTTTGAAAAACCCTTCACCCACTATCGTCTTCGGGCGGAATATCGTTTTGTGGGGGATCAGGTCAAAGGGGGGCCTGGTTGGGCTTTTCGTAACAGTGGCTTGATGCTTCATGGTGAGTTGCCTGAGACCATGGAGAAAGACCAGGATTTCCCGGCGTCGATTGAAGTCCAGCTTCTCGGAGGAGATGGGACACATCCACGCAGCACGGGTAATATCTGCACCCCAGGTACGCACATGGTCATGGAGGGTGACTTGATCAAGCAGCATTGCATGAACTCAAGCTCCAAGACCTACCATGGAGACCAATGGGTCTCGATCGAAGTGGAAGTCCGTGGGCATGCCTTGATAAAATGCATCATGGATGGCGAGACGATTTTTACCTTGACCCATCCGATCCTGGATGAGGGCGATGCTCATGCCAAAACATTGATTGCAGCCAATGGTGGTGATGCACGGCTCATGGGTGGAAGTATCTCGCTTCAATCCGAGAGCCACCCAGTGGAATTCCGAAAGGTGGAACTCAAACCCCTGCCCAACGACGGATGATACGGGGGATTCCCGAATGGCTATCAGCATGGTGGAGAAAGAAACCGTGTGTCGCACTTTAGGCCTTGTATGCTTCCACGTAACGAACTGACTCAACCTTCGTTATTTTCATGCACGGTTTGCCAGGTGCTGTGTTTCGTGGCGCTTTGGGTAAATCATGCGTCCTTTCTCCAGGCAGCGTCATCGTCAGACGCCGAAACCGCTTCTGCCAAAACGTTTCAAAATCGCTTGGGAGCAGAAGCCTCACCCTATCTCCTTCAGCATGCCCATCATCCTGTAAATTGGTATCCATGGGGAGAGGAGGCTTTTTCCAAGGCAAGATCAGAAGGAAAAATGATTTTTCTCTCCATTGGGTATTCGACCTGCCACTGGTGTCACGTGATGGCTCATGAGTCTTTTGAAAATGAGCGTATTGCCGAGGTGATGAACGACCATTTCATCAGCATCAAAGTGGACCGCGAGGAGCGTCCGGACATAGATGCCATCTACATGAATTTCGTGCAGGCAAGCACGGGTCATGGTGGGTGGCCCATGAGTGTCTGGTTGACGCCTGAACTCAAACCAGTTGTGGGAGGGACTTATTTTCCCCCTGAGTCTCGGAAAGGGCAACCGGGTTTTGCCGAGGTTTGCCTTCAAGTGTCTCAGGCATGGAAGGAGAATCCTGAGCAGCTGATGCAAAGTAGCCAGCGCATTCTGGAGTATCTGCGCGAGGCATCTCATGTCGCACCGGCGAAAGAAGGCCTTTCCCGCGAGCGACACACCCATTCCATGCGGCAGGGGCTGGATCGATTTTCAGAACAGTTTGATGAAGTTTTCAAGGGTTTTGGACCTGCTCCAAAATTTCCAAGACCTTCGGTTTTGAGTTTCTTGCTTCGGTCTTTTCACAGCCAGGGTGCGATGCCAGAGAATCCGCTCAAGGGGGGGAGGGAATTGGAGATGGTCCTTAAAACCCTGGATGCGATGTCGCGAGGAGGAATCCATGACCATTTGGCGGGGGGATTTCATCGTTATGCGGTCGATCGCCAATGGCATGTGCCCCACTTTGAAAAGATGCTCTACGATCAGGCACAGTTGGCGGTGGTCTACAGCGAGGCCTTTCAAATCACCCACCAACCTCGTTATGCCCGGGTGCTTGTCGGGATCCTGGATTACGTGCTGAGGGACATGACTTCTGCCGAAGGAGGTTTTTATTCAGCTGAAGATGCCGATAGTTTGGTTTCCCCAGACAGTCCGGAGGCACAGGAGGGCGCTTTCTATCTCTGGGAGGATGGCCAGATTGATCAGGCGCTTCCTGAGTCGGCGCAGTGGTTCAAGCGTTTTTATGGGGTTGAGGCATTGGGCAATGCTCCCATTGGGAGCGATCCTCGAAATGAATTGAGAGGAAAGAATATACTGATCCAACGTCTGGACATCGAGGCTTTGGCCAAGGAGGCAGGCATAACGCCTGATGACGCCAATGCCTTGATAGCAAAAGCCAGAGCTCGATTAAAAGCCTTCCGTGATAAACGGCCCCGGCCCATGCTGGATGATAAAATCATTGCAGGATGGAATGGTTTGATGATTTCGGGAATGGTTCGAGGAGGTCGATGCCTGGACGACGGAGAACCCTACATCAAGGCCGCATCCAATGCGGCTGAGTTCCTTGGTCAGGAAATATACGATCCCGTCAGTGGTATCCTCCACCGTATCTATCGGAACGATCGTTCAACCACGGAGGGCTTTCTGGATGACTATGTTTACCTCATCTGTGGGTTGCTTGATTTGTATGAAACGACCTTTCAAAAACGATGGCTTCAGTGGGCCGAGAAGTTGCAGCACAGACAGGACGAGCGCTTTCTGGACTCAGCCGATGGAGGTTACTTCACCGCCGCCGGGGATTCCTCGGACGTGCTCATGCGCCTTAAGGAGCACGTTGACGGTGCTTTGCCATCGCCCAATGCTGTGGCAGCTGATAACTTGTTACGACTCCATCAACTCACGGGCAAGTCCCAATACGACCAGAGGCTGAACGCGCTCATGCATTGTTTTGCCGCCGTCCTCGAAGCGCAGCCCACGACGGTTCCGAATCTGCTGTCAGCCATCGACGCCTCGTTCCATTCCAAGCGACAGTTTGTGTTTGCAGCCCAGACCGATGATCCGCTCCTGAAAAAAATGTGCCAGGCACTCCATCAGCCATTCATTCCTTACAAGACCATCCTGCTGATGGACGAACCGGGAAGATCTTTTACGGATGGTCATCGTCGGGAGGCCTTGCGGCACATGATACCAATCGATCAAAAAGCCACCGCCTATGTATGCGAGGATGGTTGGTGCCGAAAACCAACCAATCAACTCAGTGAGTTTGTGAAACTTTTGCATCCCTGAATATGCCAACCAAGCAAACATCCCAATGGGAATTTGACGGGCTTTTTGAAGGAGCAGGGAGTGAAGAGGAGGAGCTCGACCAGCCTTGCGAGGCTCCTCCCTCACCCAAGGTTTGGACGGTTGAAGCACTCACGCGCCAGATTCGTCAACTTCTCGAATCCCGCTTTCGAACCGTGCGGGTGAGTGGAGAAGTTAGCAATCTGCGATGGCAGAGTTCGGGGCATTGTTATTTCAGTCTCAAGGATGCAGGGGCTCAACTCTCCTGTGTGCTGTTCCGTGGCGAGAAGGTTTCCTTCAGGGATCAGATCACTCAAGGTGTAAGACTGATTCTAAGCGGGGATGTATCGGTTTACATGCCACGTGGTCAATATCAGATGATTGTTCGGGGGATTGAGCTGGATGGCATCGGTTCGCTGCAAATGGCTTTTGAACGCCTCAAGGCAAAGCTTCAGGAGGAGGGGTTGTTCGATGCCTCCAGAAAGAGAGCTCTCTGTCGCTATCCGGAAACCATTGGCCTGGTGACATCCGTGAGTGGGGCTGCCTTGAGGGACGTGATGCATGTGCTCAGACGCCGTCACCCGGGGATCAAGGTGCTACTGGCAGATTCTCGGGTTCAGGGGCAGGGAGCCTCCAGCGATATTGCCCGATCGATCGATCGATTGAATCGTTGGCACGCAAGCCGGCCTTCTGGCAAAGGTCTGGACATGATTCTGCTGACTCGGGGAGGCGGCAGTCTGGAAGATCTCTGGGCCTTCACGAAGAAGGGGTGGCTCGTGCCATTGCCTCCAGTACGATTCCCATGATCTCTGCCATTGGTCACGAAATTGACTTTACCATCAGTGATTTTGTTGCCGATGTCAGGGCTGCGACCCCGAGTGCCGCTGCCGAAATGATTTCCGAGGGAGCTGTAAGCGCGCGGCAGAGGATGTTGGATCTGGGGCAAAGAATGCGTGTGTTGCTTGAATCTGCATACGATCAGGCCGGGGAGCGTCTCTACCAGTTGGCCCGGCGTTTGGAACAACGGCATCCAAGGCGCGTTTTGGAATCCCATTGGCAACAATTGGATGAATGGGAGGCAGATTTGTGCCTGAGTGTGACACATGCGCTTGAACGGCGCCATGAGCGTGTGATGGCCATGGTAAACATGTTGCGTGCCCTGCATCCTGTGAAACGTGTCCAAACAAGGGAGCAGCAATTGCAGCATGTATCGACACAATGGCAGCGTTGGATTCGCCAGCACTGCTTCCAGCTGGATGAGCGGCTGAAAAATCTTGGCAACAGCCTGCATTTATTGGGGCCTCGAGAAACTCTTGCTCGAGGTTATTCCATTACAACGGACGCAGAAACCGGACAGGTGCTGTCTCGTCTGGATCAGCTCAAGGAAGGGATGACCCTCTCAACCATGCTTTCTGATGGTTCCTTTGAGTCCACGACAAGTTCTGGAGACCTGGGTTCATAGATCGGCACATACCCTCAATTCCACGTTGACCTTGTCTGGGTGATCGATTACGTTTTTATCTGGTCATGTATAACCGGCAGCAACTTACCAATCATCCAACACGCATGTTGGCACTTTACGGCTGCGGTGGCATCCCGGTCGTAGTCGTCCTGCCCGCTGTGGGGATGAGTTGTTAAATCAAACCATTTGACAATCCCCACGGCCTACCGAGGCCGTGGTTTTTTTCGTCCCATCAACATGTCCATGCAACGAAAATCAAATGCCATGAAGCAATCGAATACCCGCGAGCAAGTGGAATTGGAGAAATCTCAAGGCGGAAATAAATCCGACATTGGTCCAACGATGAGTGGCAGTGACATTTTGGTCGCTGCACTGGAGCGTGAAGCGGTCGACACCATCTTTGCTTATCCCGGCGGTGCGAGCATGGAACTCCACCAGGCGTTGACTCGCTCGGATCAAATCCGCGTCATCCTTCCCAGGCACGAGCAGGGCGGCTCCTTTGCCGCCGAAGGCTACGCGCGAGCATCCGGAAAACCGGGTGTCTGCATGGCAACCAGTGGGCCTGGTGCGACCAACCTGGTCACGGGTATTGCCGATGCATTCATGGATTCCATTCCATTGATTGCTATTACCGGGCAAGTGCCTCAGGCCATGATTGGTAAAGGGGCGTTTCAGGAGACCGATTTCTTCGGGATGACTTTGCCTGTGGTCAAGCACAGCTTCTTGATCACCGACATCGCGGATATTCCACGCGTGGTGAAGGAGGCGTTTCACATTGCGACAACAGGCCGACCTGGGCCTGTGGTCATTGATCTTCCCAAAAACATTCAGCAGGCCAAGGCCCAGCCGGTCTTCCCCAAGGCGGTTCACATTCGAGGTTATGATCCTGTGAAAAAGGCAAGTGATCTGGCCTTGAATGAGATCATCGGTTTGATTGAGAAATCCGAGCGTCCTGTTCTGTATGTCGGCGGTGGAATCATCAGCGGCGAAGCACATGAGGAGCTGCGTGCTTTTGCTCAGCTCACAGGAATTCCCGTGACCTCAACCATCATGGGATGCGGTGCTTTTCCAGAAAACGATCCTCTTTCCCTTCGATGGTTGGGCATGCACGGTGCAGCCTATGCCAATTGGGCCGTCAGTGGAGAATGGAAGAAGGAGGTGGCGGCTGATGGTTCGGTGTCCAACACTGAAATTCATCCGGGGGCTGATCTTCTGTTGGCCTTGGGAGTGCGCTTTGATGATCGCGTGACCGGCAAGGTGGAGAAATTCTGCGAGAAAGGCACCATTGTTCACATCGACATTGATGAGTCCGAGCACAATAAGAACCGCAAGGTGCAATTACCCATCGTGAGTGATGTGAAATATGCTCTGCAGCGTTTGCTCGAAATGGTGCGCTCGCGTCCGATCAAAAACAAATTTGATCCGTGGCACCGCAGGATCGCGGATTGGAAAAAACGAGGAGCCTTTCGATATAGCGTTACAGAGGAGGTGGCGAAATCTCAGCACATGCGGGAGCATCTTGAGGGGATGGAAGATGAGGTCATCCTGCCGCAAATGGCCATCGAAACCCTGCATAAATTAACTGGAGGCGATGCTATCATCACCACGGGTGTCGGCCAACACCAGATGTGGGCAGGTCAATTCTTTGCCTATCAGGAACCGAGAAGGTATCTGACAAGCGCGGGCCTAGGCGCCATGGGCTTTGGCTACCCCGCAGCTCTCGGGGCCAAGGTAGCCTGTCCTGACAAGCAGGTCATCGATATCGACGGTGATGGTTCTTTTTTGATGAATATCCAGGAGCTTGCCACCGCACGCATTGAAAAAATCGCCGCCAAGGCCATTATTTTGAACAACCAGCATCTTGGGATGGTCGTCCAGTGGGAAGATCGGTTTTACAAGGGTAATCGCGGTAACACCTATTTGGGGGACCCGGAAGACATGAAGGCCATTTATCCAGACTATGTCGCCATGGCAAAAGGGTTTGGGGTAACCTGTGAGCGAGTGATGTATCGGCGTGACTTGCGGGATGCCATTCAGCGGATGCTCGATTCGGATCAACCCTATTTGTTGGATGTCGTGGTCCCATACACCGAGCACGTACTCCCTTTCATCCCTGCGGGTCACACCATTGCGGACATGATCCTTGCCTGATCGTAGGAGCCACCATCCTGCTGCGATCAGCCCTCCTGCACATCAGGTGGCCTTTTTCTTGTTGGAAAGGCCTTGATTGGGGGCATACTCCCACTCATCGGGCCTAAATGGCTACCCGAATTGGTGATGGCTACCCTTGTATTTGACATCGAAACTTCCGCTCTTCCTGTGGATTCACTGGATGAGGATCAACAGGCCTACCTGTTCCGAGAACTCGATTCCATGGATGATCCCGTGGAGCGCGAGAAACGCCATTCCAGACTGTGCGACATGATGGCCCTTTGGCCTCTGACTTCCCAGTGTGTCTGCATCGCCATGGTCAATGCAGATTCCAGAAAAGGCCAGGTACTCTACCTGGCAGATGACTTTGAAGGTGATTCCGATCCAGAGGCCGAAGTGGCTTTCATTCCCTTTCCTGACGAGCATGAGCTGCTGACGGAGTTCTGGCGCGTGGTGCCGAGCTTTAACCGGATTGTGACGTTCAATGGGCGTGGGTTTGACGTGCCGTTCCTTTACTTGAGATCAGCCATTCTCAACATACCGATTTCCCGTAAGGACTGGCTGGGCTACCGCTTTCAAACCAGTCCACACTGTGATTTGGCCGAGCAACTTTGCTTTTACAATGTCAGCGGGAGAGAGGGCGCCGCCCGCAGATTCAACCTGGATTTTTACTGCAAGAGCTTTGGCATTGAGTCACCCAAATCACAAGGCGTCACAGGCATGGACGTGACGGCCTTGATGGAGCAGGGGCGTTACCGGGACATTGCCGAGTATTGCTTGAGGGATGTTCATGCGACTCGAGAGCTTTTTGCCATTTGGAGTGATCGTCTGGAAGGAATCAAGTAAAGCCAATGAGTCGACTCATTCATCCTTCTCGGTGGGTGCAGGGAACCGTTCTACTGGTCATCTTTCTTTGCGGATGGACTCTGATAAAATTCGCTTGGCCAACAGGGGAGGTTTTGGGTAAGTCACTCGATACCTATCTATTGCAACTAGGTGCACCTATGCCCAAGGATCGGGAAAGCGCTCGGGAGGTCATCGAACAACACCGCGAGAGATTTCTCACCCGTTGTCTTCAGCTCGTCTCAGAGCAACCTTCCGGTCTGGACCGATGGATCGCACGCATGAGAGCAAGGGTCGCTACCAGTAGGCTGGGTCGCATAATCAAAGTTTCTCCACCCTACTGGGATCAGCAAAAACGACTGATGGCGATGCGAACCTTGGGTCTGATCAAGCCAAGCCTTGATCAGGTCGATGAGGTATTGCACTCCGGGCTCAGAGATCGGGATCAACCCTTTAGAATGGAAGCAGCCAAATTACTTGCCAGTTTGAATCCCCCTGCTTTCGAGGTGCTGGAGGATGCACTCGAAGATTCCGATGGCGTGGTCCGCAAGGCTGCTTACTATGCGGTTTACCGAATGGGGAGTCACGCGGAGGAACTCACCCCATCCCTTGTCCAGTGCCTGATCCAGGACCCCCAGATAGAACCGGACCCCTTGTTATACGAGGCTCTTGCGCTGATGGGAAATCGCGCAGCTAATGAGCTGGGGAAGAGACTTCCCGGAGCATCTACTCCGGCACGCCAGCGACTGACCAAGGCAATGATTCCATTAGGAGGCCGTTGCCGGCCCTATGGCCAATGGTTTATTGAGGGCATGCGCGAATCTTCACCTCAGATGAGGGCTTTTTCGTTGGAGGCATATTCCGCTTCCAGCTGGACAGATCAGACAGCTTCCGAACATGTCTTCCCCCTCTTGAAAGATGAGGATGCGATGGTTCGGTTGACCGTTCTCCAATGTATGGATACCCACCTTCCTTTGGTGGAGGATTCCTTGGAACACCTTCTGGTCTTGCTGGAAGACCAAGAGCCGGAAATCAGACGCTGGGCTCAACGTCTGATTGAACGTATGCCCATCAGCCAGCCAGCTTCTCTAAAGGTCTTGAGTCATGCCCTTGAATCACGCAACCTTTTCGTTAGGCAGGTGGCTAGTCAAAAGCTGGAGCAATTGGCTTTTCGAAAGTGATGCGCATGATCGGTGCTCTGTCAGCTTGCCAAGGAACTACCAGACGCTATAGCTAGAGCATTTTCCCTATCAGGTTGATTGTCCTTTTTGGATGCCTGCTGGTCTCATCTCCATTTTTAAAAGTAGAAAGGCTTCAACCGACAAACTTTTTCCTGGGCGGTTTGTTCATTACATGAATTTGGATTACACCCATTGGGACAGGTCTGATTTTTCAGATACGGCGGTGGCGCAAATTGAGGAGGGGCATCGGTTGAGGGCGGCAGGCTTGAAGGAATTTAAGCGCTTGGGTTTGCATCTGCGGGATGGTGAAGGCAAACTGATCACCATTGACGATCCCAAACTGGATACTATACGGAAGCGATGTGGTGAGCTATTCATGCCAGTCTCGATTCATGTAGCCGATCCAGTGGCTTTCTGGTTGCCCTATTATCAACGTAATGAGCGTTGGACCGAATTGAAGGATCACCCGAAATGGTGGTTTGGTGATTCGAAGATTTTTCCTCCTCACCGGGAGTTGTTGGCTGCCCAGTGAGCTGCTTCGAAAGATCAATTATGACAATGCGCGTCAACTCCTGGCTTCTTCACTTCCGCCGCGTCGAGTGATGGCAGCCAGACTGAGAGATGATTTTGCATTGACTGGGCTTCTGGATCATGAAGCATGGCTCTCTGGGGCTGTGCCCCATCTTGACCAACAATCATCCAATGAAAGCGTCAGCATGGGGGTCGAAACTGAAATCAAAGTGCTCTGGAGCCCCAGGTATCTGTATGTTGGTTTCAAGATACCTTTTGAAAAGCTTTATGTCTTTGATCCACCACTTATCGAAAGCTAGCGTATCGATTTGTGGGAAAAAGATTTGGTGGAAATGTTCATTGGTTCCGAGCTCAATCACGCGAATCGCTACAAGGAATTTCAGGTAGCGCCGACGGGTGGGCGCTTGGACCTTGCCCTGGAATTACCTCACAGGAATTTTGAATGGTTCTGCGGCTGGGAGAGCGCGGTGCATGTGGATGAATCGAGAAACACCTGGACTTGCGAAATGAAAACACCTCTCTCGGCCATTGCTGATGGATTGCACTCAGAGGCTCCTGCTGTGGGAGTACGCTAGCCCGTGAATTTTTACCGCATGGATATTCAGGGAAAAGGTTTCATGGCATGGAATCCGACCTTGCAGGGTTCTTTTCATCGTCCGGAGCGGTTCGGATGACTTGAGTTCGATGATTAAAGCTTGAATCGGTCTGGTCCCTTGGCCTTAATGACTACGTCAGGGCCCATGGATTGTGGACTTACGAACCCCGCCAGGGCAGGAATGCAGCAACGGTAGTTTGCTCTGCACATGCCGTGGTCGCCCTGGCACCCCCCTTTTTTTCCAGTTTTCTTCTTTGTGTCTGATGGTGTCTTTGGGATGTCTCGATCCCTCAAGACGGCTCCTTTGACCCTGTTTCATCTGGATGGATGAGCTTCTCAAGGCTACTCAAGGTATCTACGACTGCCTTGATTTTGGGAACCTCATGAGTCCGCAGTAGATCGGTTTTACCCAAGCATGCCATGAACGCAAAAAAAGCCTCAGCGCTACGAACCTCCTCCCCGAAAAATTCAAATGCATGGGGAAGGGCATGGCAGATGGGCCAGCCCAGTTGACGTAGGCGAAAGGTATGCAGAAAGGTTTCCATCTGATAGCTGATGCGTTCCTTGCTGTCCTTGAGATTACGGTAGTAAAACCCCAGCCCGGGATCGATAAACAGTTTTTTGACTCCGTGATGAACGGCTTCCTGGATGCATTTTTCGAACCATGGAAGCATTGCATCTATAGGGTCCTCTTCGAAGGAGAGTTCATCGACCTCGCGAACGTTGGCGCCCTGTACGTAACAGATGATGACAGCTGCCTCGTGTTGGGCACATACTTGATAGATTTGTGTGGCTTCTTGCTGGCCCGTGAGGTTGATGACCTTGGCACCTGCTTCTAGAGCCCACTGAGCAACCGCTGCATGGTATGTCTCTACGGAAAGGAGCCTTCCTTTGATCGAAGAGGCCCCAATGACCGGTTTGAGTTGCTGCCATTGGTTTTCCAAGGTCACCAATGAGGCACCCGGTAATGTCGACTCAGCTCCCACGTCAATGATCTGGGCACCCTGAGCGTTGAGAACATCCACACGACGGGTGGCATCTACGGCATGGAGGGCCACACTCTCCCGATACCAGGAATCGGCTGAAAGATTGATGACCCCCATGATGGAGGGTTTGCGGTTAAAGGTAAATTGATGGGAACCAAGGGTAAACTCCTCCACACGGCAGTCCAGGAGGTCTTGGTATCGCTCAGCGATGCCATGGAGGTGTTCCAGTAAGTGCATGATCTTTGGTAGCGAATCAATTAGCCAGTGAGTGCCTTACCAATCGACTTTGGCGGAGCATTTGTTGCCAAAGCGGTTGTGGTAAAAGACTTCTTTGTTAGCGTGTCCGAACTCGTGGACCATACGGGTGATTTTAACATCAAAACAGCAATATTCCGCTATTTTGAGCATTTCTCCCTGCTTGAACCATTCAATCGCCTGAAGGCCTTCTGCGGTTTTTTCACTTCCCAAACTGGCGCTGGCCACAGCATCCAGTGAAATGCGGTGATTGAGTATTTTTTGCAAGTCGAGCATGAGATCCAAAGAGGGTGTTTGAGAGAGGTCCAGGACGGTGTAGCCGTGAAGGACTTCGTAATCGAATCGTATGTGATTGAAGCCAACGACCAGATCCGCACGCATCAACTCATCAATCAACTCGTTAACCCGGTCCTCTCCATAGATCTCGTATGTCTTTCGGGCCGTGCTGAATGTGACCCCAACACTCATTTTCATATCCCGAATGTGATCCCATCCACCCACCTCAGCGGCTGATTTTTGTGTTTCCAGATCAAAATAGACGATATTTGCTGATGCTATGTCTTCTTCCATATTTTGGCTTGCCGTTCACCATGAGGTGGGTCACTTTCATTTTATTCGACGATTTGAACAGTCGCCCTCTGAGTGAATTGTTCATCCGATGTGAATTCACGTTAACGCTTAAAGAACCGATCAAACAATCATGAAAACGTTTATCCTATCCTTGGCAATATCGCTAATTACTGTCGTGACTCAAGCCCAAGGCGTCCTTCCCAAGTCCAAGTCAGCAGAAGGTGCTCGGGCCTACATCATTTCTCCGGCCAATGGGGAAGTGGTCGGTACCAGTGTAAAGATCCAGTTCGGCCTATCTGGCATGGGGGTGGCTCCCGCAGGAGTCAAACTTGAAAATACAGGTCATCATCATCTTCTGCTGGATGTGACCAAGATGCCTGATTTCAACTTACCTTTACCGGCAACGGAAAATGTCCTGCACTATGGCAAGGGGCAGACTGAAACAGTGCTCAAGCTGAAGCCAGGCAAGCACACGCTCCAGTTGGTTCTGGGGGATCATCTGCACCTTCCCCACGATAAACCGGTCGTTTCTGAGAAAATCACGATTCATGTAGTTGAATAGGTAACTCGCCCTATTATTTCTGATTTCAGACGGGTGCCTCTTGTGTGGCGCCCGTTTTTTTCTACCATAAGCCTCACATGCAATCATTCAGTGAAATCATTCGTAATCGCCACGGGGAACGCTTGGACTATGCTTTTCACCCCACTCAAGGAGAGGCACGTGGCCTGGTGATCCTGGGTCACGGTGTGACAGGGAACAAGGATCGCCCCCTTCTTATAGCTTTGGCTGAAGCACTTGAAGCCTCAGGCTTTTCCGTTTTGCGCTTTTCCTTTTCAGGTAATGGATTGTCGGAGGGGCACTTTGTGGATTCCTGCATCACCAAGGAAGTCGAGGATCTTGGAAGCATTTTGGATGCGCTGGGAAGGCAGACGGTAACCTACATGGGGCACAGTATGGGTGCCGCTGTTGGGGTATTGAGAGCGGCGATGGATCCTCGCATTGGTGCTCTGGTATCCTTGGCTGGCATGGTGGATACCGCAGGTTTTGCTTCTCGAGAATTCGGCGACCAAATTCCGGATCAAGGTTGCATGTGGGAAAAGAGCGATTGCCCTCTCTCTTCCCGTTACATGAATGATTTGACTGCGATTGGATCGGTTGCTTCTCATGCATCTTCCATCAAGATTCCCTGGCTGCTGGTGCATGGAACAGAGGATGATGTGGTCCCATTGGAAGATTCGCTCACAATGGAGCCTCTGGCCAAGTTAGTTGCTGAAATCCATGCCATCTCTGGTGCAGATCATGTGTTCGATGGTGCAGCTACGGGTCAGATGTGTCTTGCGGTCACTGAGTGGATGGCTCGCAAGGTTGCCCCATGAGCCGTGCAGCCAGGGTGTCCAAGCACGCTTTCCTTACTTAAGAACCGTGGTTCTCTCAGCCAGCCAAATCACGTCGGGATTGTTGGGGGAGGCGACATTGAGCTGAAGCTGATTGTTGTTCTGAACGGCGGGTCTGGTGCGGGGGTCCTGCCACTTCTTAATCTCAGCATGCCCATCGGCAAAGGGTAATCCGGCAGCCCCATTGTGGTAGCTGGCAGGAAAGTCGATCATGCGAGCCGTTGATGCTTGAGCGACCATTTGGTTCGCGTAGCCGCCTGCATTGATGTTGTCTGGATGTTCATCGAGTAGTATATAGAGGTTGGATGGGACGGGATCATCCAGATCACTCAACTTGATGAAAACCTTGTATGCGGTCTGGTTGGCTTGGTGAGCGCCTCCGGGCGGCAGTCAACCTCCCGGGCCCCCCATGGCCTGACCCATGCCCATGCTCCTGACCCTGGAATGTCTCACACGGTTGATCGTGACATGACTTTTATCGGCTGTGCACAAATGGACTGCAGCTGATGGAAGATAGGGAGCAAACTTGGCCCGTTTGGGATCAAGTAAATCCTGAATGCTGGTATTATCCGGATTTGCCGGGTTGAAATCCAGCCACCCACCGACCCAAGCACCTTTTTTATTACCGCTGTTTCCGGGCTTTGTCAGATAGTTATTGTTGTCTGCCGGATACATCAAATGTGCTAGCTAAAGTTGTTTGAGATTATTGATACATGCAATGCCCTGTGCCTTGGTTTTTGCCTTGGAAAGGGCAGCAAGGAGCATGCCAGCCAAAATAGCGATGATGGCAATGACGACCAATAGCTCGATGAGGGTGAAGCCATCCCGCGTAAGTTTGATCGGAGGGTGCATGGATCACCGGTGGATGGAAATCGGCACCTCGTCAATGGATAAGATTGTCGAGGAAGGAAGCATCCACGTGAAACTTCACACCAAAAAGCCTCCCCTGGTGGGGAGGCTTTGATGAATCTGTTTTGTGAAAAGGAAAGTCCTTGGATCAGTTGGCAGCTTCCTCGGAGGCTGTATCCGACTCATTGGTTAATAACTGAAAGGAGGAAAGCTCTTCATTGATCCAAGCCGAAATCGTTTGGCTGCGACCTGTTTCCTTGAGCTGGTCAGTGAAGTCACCCAGCTCCTCAGCCATCTTAGTCGCATCGGCTGCTTCGAAGCTCTTGAGGAAAAGGATACCAGCACCTTCACTGGTTTGACTGACATCACTCAGTGTTCTCGGATCCATGGCAAAGGCAAGATCCTGAAGCCAGCTCACGGTCACGCGTCGATCGGTAAATCCATCAAGGGTACGTGTCGCCAGGGAAAAATTGGGAATGCTCACCGGGGTCTGTCCCAGCTCCGAGCATGCTTCTTCGAATCCCTTGCCTTCCTGCATGGCTGCCTTGATGGCTTCGTGGACGCTGTCGGCTTCGGCTCGTGCCGCATCCAGCTGCTTATCCCGGCGAAAATCAGATGTGACTCGGGGGCGAACTTCATCCAGAGTCGGAGGGTGGTCCGGGATGATTTCATCCAGTGCAATCAGGTAAAGGGCATCCTGTGATTCAATAGGAGGGGCAATGGGTGCCTCTTCGCTCAACTCAAATGTCTGCTGCGTGAGGCTGTAAGGGGCCCCAAGGCCAGGGGCCAGCTGATTGCGGGTAAAGCCGTCTGTTAAAGTGGATTTGACACCCTGCTCTGCTGCCAGTTGTTCCAGGGCTGCCGAAGAGAGCGCTTCGAACTGCTCGAAGCCTCGCATGAAGGCCTTGGTCTTTTCTACGGCAATTTCCAGCCCGGACTTTTCGAGCTCCTCTTCCTTGATTTGTTCCTTGGCTGCTTCAGCACTTAGGATTTTTCCATTTTCGGTGAACGAATTGGTTCCGCGATCGATGTAGATGGCATCAATCATAGCAGATAGATTGGTCGACTGATTGAGACGTGTTTCTGCCTCAGCTAAATAATTGGTTGCCGCAAATTTGACGACCCTGACACGACGTTTTTCTTCGACACGGTAGAGTGCCATGTTGTTCGTAAAATAGTCTTCCAGACCGATGAGATCCTGACCCGCACTCATGTGGTTGGTTCGGGAGAAAAGAAGGGCCATGGTCGAAGCTGATAGATTCCGCTGTTTGTAGGTGCGCTCTGCAGCCGCTGGTGTGACTAGTTGCCCGCTCAGGCTGACCAGCGAGGTTAGCTGCCCAATGCCGATTTGATGGCGGATGTATTCATTGAGATCATCCTCGCTGAGCCGCCGCGCCTTCAAGGCGAGCAGTATATTATCATATAAATCTGGCTGAAAAGCACCTGTTTCTGGATCAGAGAAAGCATTGGCCTTGTATTTGGCAACGGCTTTAGGGCCGACGACAATGCCTAGATCATCGAGTTCCTGGATCATCATCAGTCGGTTGGGTATTCCCTGCTCGATGTTGTAGCCTATTTGTTCTGGCCAGCGGCCCATCGAAAGGAACGCCTGCAGGGAGACCTCATTATACGCCGCGATATAGTCCTGTTGGGTAATGGCTTTACCATCAAAGGTGCCAACCACAGGGTTGGATGCACTCCCACCGCCTGCATTGGAACCTACCGATGGAGTGAAGAAAACCACGAAGGAAATCACAACGACAACGATCACCACCCACAGGACCCATTCCTGGCGTTTTCGAATATGTGCAAACATAAAATTAAACTGATTGGACACCTTGCGAGGTCCTCTGGCCCAGCTAGGTGAAAAATATCACGTCAAAGAGGCGAGATCTAACCTTGCTTTGGCAGTCAGGTCAAATCCAAAAATGGGCCCTCTTTCCTTTCGAACAGCTTGTTGAATCCCCTTTACACCTCATGAGCTCTTGGGTATCGGTTGAGTATGTTGCGCGCCGTCTTTCGCCGATTTGTCTCATTCTGTCTCCTTTTTTTGGTGCTCACAGGATGTGCCACGTCTACTATTGTGAACCTGACTCCTCCCAGCCTTCCCAAAAGTGAGGACGGGCTTTACCGCTTTGAGGCCTCATGGGAAAGCAACCAGCGATCCATCCTTGAGGAGTCGCTTCAAGCTTTCGTGGTTCTGGATGGAGTGCAGTATCCCATGGAGCCAGTCCCCGTGGCGGATCACCGTTGGGAAGCTCTACTACCCTTGTCCTCCTCGCGGACGGATCATTTGTATCAGCTTAAGTTCAATTATTTTTCCAAACAATTTCCCCAGCCCAAACCCGATAGCCTTCGCAGCGAAGCCTTTTCCCTCGAAATTGAGGAATAAGGGCTCTGTCATAGATCAAGAACCCCGTGAGCGGGAGACGCCTTTGTCGAGGTCTACCATCGAAAAGGTGCTCCTGAGCCCGAATTCAGGACTAAACCTCCACGGGTGACTTCCAGATCAATGGCGCTTGCCTCCATATCGGTTTCAAACCAAATCTTGGATCCCGCCGGATCAGATCTTATGTGGCATTTTGGGGTAGCCTCGATTTGCCCTCGTAAAGTAACCAGTTGAGCATTTCGAAGCTCAAAATGACGCAGATCGCTTGGGTGAAGGGGCAGCGAATGGATGCAAAAAAGGATGCCACCGCTGCCCATCAACAAGCCTGCCACGGCTGGCTCTCGCCATGGTTTCCAAGCGATGAAAGCAAATTAACTCAATAAGCAGGCGCTCCACCAGATGTGGGGTGGTAAGCAAAACGTTTTTCCAAGCCAGATTCCGGCTCCAAAAAGCAAGGAGCAATGGAGCATGGGCTGGTGCATTTAGGCAGCCGGTGGATCCGTTTTTTTCAGGAGGTAGCCAAGCATGATACTGGCCCCGAGAACATCAAGGGCCACATCAGTCGGTTGTCCAGTTCGAAAGAGAGTCATGGACTGATGAACTTCGTCAAAAATAGCAAATATCAGGCAAATCAAGCCGGATACGGTCGCAATTTTTTGCATACGCCATGGGATTTCCTTGGACCATCTTGTCAGGCCAAAAAACCACAGCCAAGCCAGGACAGCGTATTCCATTAAATGGCCACTCTTGCGTATGGCGAAGTGGATCTGATCCAAAATTGCGCTATCAGTATTTGGAAACAGCCAGCTTAAAAAAGGGCCGATGAATCGCGAAGTTTGGGATCCCGAAAAATGATCTGTGGAAAAAAGGGCCATCAGTGCCATCCACAGGAAGGGCGGAGGCAACCATGCCCATCGTTTGAATCCAACTGAAAACCTTCTCTTCACCTCAAGGGTTTCCTTTAAAACTAAAATGTGAATGGGTCATTCATGCATCCGCAATGAGGACAGCGTGCGCGGTCGACCGTGGGATCGTCGGTATAGACATAGGCACAATCACCGCAGCGGAAGATACGATCATCACTTCGCTTGGGGTCAAAGCGACGTTTTCGGATCTCACTGTAGACACTGCAGAGAAAGAGCATCAGGAGAAAAAGTGCGACGTAGATGAAGATCCATTCGCTCAGGATACTGGTCTTCATGGTTGTGGGCTGAGGGCTGGTTGAATCTCTTCAGATGAAATACCGGGGGCTTCAGGGTTACCCCAGATGAAATCAATGGTTCCCCAGGTCCAGGGGGGGGCTTTATCAAATTCGACCTGGTTCAGGGGGGTAAATTGGAGCCGTTTGATGAATTGGATGACCTCCTGATGAAACGCGGAGAAAAGGGTCTCATTGCGAGAATGGCCAGTCCATCGGACGGCTTCTACCGTGCCCTTGGCACTGATGCCGATTTCCAATTGAATGGGTGGTAGCAACTCAGTTCCCCGCCATCGAGGAGGATCCTCTTTGATCGTGGGCTTTCTTGACTCAATGGAATCACTGAAGAACATCTGAGTGGCGGAAGGTATGGAGGGTGGAATGTTTCGGTTGGAGTTTGATGTTGCTCTGGGCAGGACTGGCAAGGGAGCGATGGACTTGGAATATTGCCTGGTCCAATCGAATAATGGATGTCCCCAAATGCTCTTGGGTGTCGCCAGATTGCTGGTGTCTTCAGGCTCCGTGGAATGGGGGTTGATGGTCGGGAAAGTACTTTTCCAGACCGGCCCCGTGTATCCATGATCATGCACCCGAACAAGAAGTTTTGGATCCCTGACCATGGCATGACTTGTTACCTCGAGGGTTTGTTGGAGTTCGGTGAGCATGATGGCCGGTGAATCTTTTCCGGCTTCCGTTTCCGCTGGTTGGCGCGCTAATGGTTGCCGGTAACCAATCAGGACGATCGAATGCACTCCCAGGACAAGGCATAAAAGGATGAGCTTTGACTGCTTGGTCATGGCAGGAAGGAGCTGGTGTCAGTCGGTCGTTACCTAAGGAAGTGTTTGCATGGCAGGTTCCAGCATGCGCGTAGCCCACAATGTCTTACTCACGCCGGACTTGGATGCGAGTTCGCAAAGGTTGAGGACCATGGAGAGATCTGCGTTTGCGTCCCCTTGAATGATGAGTGTTGGTGGTTTTTCAAATTGAGCGACCACATGCGAAAGACGATTCTTGAATGAGGCTCTCTCGATGATCTGGCTTTCAAAGTAAATCGTTCCTTGAGCATCCACAGCAACGTTGATAACGGGCGGCTCCACTCCCTGAACCCGTGCGTCCAGCACCTCGGGCAATTGAATTTCCACCCCAGGGGAATGAACCAGCAGGGTGCTGAACACAAGCATGAGACACAGTGCGAAAAACACCCCGGCGAAGGCAGCTACATCGAGCTGTCCTCGGAAAACCTTAGCATTTCGCGGAAACTTCATGCTTGGGTTTCTTCAGTGGACTGTATGGATTCGTGTACCATACTGATGATCTCAGCAGATGCTTTTTCCATATCCAGTACGATGGAATTCACCCTGCTGACCAAATAATTGTAGGCAGCATAGCTTGGAATCGCAACGGCAATGCCTCCGGCTGTGCAGATCAAGGCCTGCCATATCCCAGCGGCCAATTCAGGGATTTTGGCATACAGGCCAGCATCGGCAATGTGCCTAAAAGTGTCCATCATCCCAAGACTGGTGCCGAGTAGGCCGATCAGAGGAGCAATTTGAGCAACCGTTGCCAACAGATTGAGTTTTTCTTCCAGTCTAGGGACTTCCATTAGACCGGCTTCCTCAAGTGCTTCTCGGACGCCATCTTTGCCGTGATCTCTGTGAATCAATGCTGATTTGGCCAATCGCGCAACAGGGCCTGGAGTCGCCTCGCAGATGGAAATAGCTTCAACGATGTTGTCCCTCTTTAAAACGTTGCGTACCCCATTGAGAAACTCCATAGAATTGATTTGAGAGCGATGATAGTGAATGAGTCGCTCAAAAAAAACAAATAGGGCTGAAGCACTTGCCGTTGCTAGCAGCCACATCACGGGCCCACCCTGTTGGATGATTTCAGGCATCGTCATGAGTGTCTTATAGGCCCCCCTCTGTTAAGCCGCAAGCGCGTTCCAAAGCCTCTGCTGGGTGAGTCCTTTTTTGATCATTGAGCCTTCGCCCTGTGTTTCCAGAACAAGGGTTTCATGTTTGCGGTCGCTGCAATCACACCGAGGGTAAGCATCCAGGCCTGGGGAAATGAATGATTCATGGATGCCTTTCGTCTCCCATCTGCTGGCCGACCTCAAGAAATGGTGTCACCCTCTTTCGATCATGATCTTGAATCATTTAGGAGCCCTCCAAATAAGGTCCTGTTAATTCAAGGTTGATCGCTTGACGTTACAATATTTAGTAGTCTAATATTTTCATCATACCTCTAATTGTGGTCATAGCTTATGAAGTGCCCCAAATGTACCTGTTTTGATGACAAG